>Ga0209172_10000272_pt1 | contig 149785 bp, 164 predicted proteins | sample LarsenN4metaG_FD_184113 | JGI IMG/M metagenome (GOLD analysis project Ga0209172, IMG submission 184113) | Hot spring sediment bacterial and archeal communities from British Columbia, Canada, to study Microbial Dark Matter (Phase II) - Larsen... ...
CTGTACTCGTACTCGCCGTTCCGCAGGTAGAGGTCGTCTACCGTCAGCCGGCGGCGGCGGACGATGTAGTAGTCGCAGATCATGATGCCGGCGACCGGCCCGAGCACGGCCGCATACCCGCCGAGCCAGCCGAAGATGAGCGTCTTGTGGTCCGCGAGGAGCTTCCACGGCATCATCGCGATACCGAGAAAGCAGGTGATGACACCGCCGAGCTTGAACGAGATCTTCCGCGGCCAGACGTTGGAGAAGTCGTTGGCCGGCGAGACAACGTTGGCGCCGATGTTCACGTTCAAGGTCGCCAGCAGGATGGCGAGCAGCGAAATCACGACGGCAATGGGCGAGTCGAAGCGGCTCAGCAGTTGGACCGGGTCCCAGATAGCCGTGCCGTAGATCACGACGGTGGCCGACGTGACCGCAATGCCGATGAACGAGTACAGTGTCATCGTCAGCGGCAGCGCGATGGCTTGTCCGATGGCCTGACCCTTCACGTCTTTCGCAAAGCGCGAGAAGTCAGGAATGTTCAGCGACACGGTGGCCCAGAATCCGACCGTGCCGTTCAGCGCGGGGATGAGGAACTTCATGAAGTCGGCGGTGGAGTTGAACTGCGACGGCGCCGAGAGCATAGGCCCGAGTCCGCCCGCGTTCTTCCACGCCCAGCCCAGCAGCAGCAGGCCGACGACGAGCAGGATCGGCGCGCTGATGCCCTGCAGGAACCGTATGTACTCGATGCCCTTGATGATGACGGCCAGGTTGATGGCCCAGAACGCGAGGAAACAGATGGCCACGCCGTACGGATTGCTCTTCCACGCGGGGAACAGGACGATGAGCAGCGTGTTGATGGCCTCGCCGCCGATCCAGGTCTGTATGCCGAACCACCCGCAGGCGACCAGCCCGCGCAGCACCGCGGGAATGTTCGCTCCCAGCACGCCGAACGACGCGCGCGCCAGCACCGGGAACGGAATGCCATACTTCGCGCCCGGGTGCGAGTTGAGCAGCATGGGCGCGAGCACGATGGTGTTCCCGATGAAGACGGTGAGCACGGCCTGCTTCCAGTCCATGCCGCCCTGGATGAATCCGGCAGCCAACATATAAGTAAGGATGTTGACCGACATGGAGACCCAGAGCGCGGCGAAGTTGTAGGTCGTCCAGGTGCGGTTGGCCGCGGTGGCGGGAGCAAGGTCGTGGTTGTAGAGAGGGCTGGACTCGATGGAGGTGGAGGCGGTAGCCATGGTAGGGATGTGTAATTTGTAATTGGTAATTTGTAAAGTAAAACCACACACGCTGACTGGGTCAGCAGACCGAATTGAGCGAAGTCCAGCCAGAACCAAGGCAAGGCGTCACTCACTTTACAAATTACAAATTACAATTTTTACTTCCTCACCTCGCCGCCACCGCCGCCGGTGCGCCGACCGCCGCCAGCGCTTCGTCCATGATGCGGATGGCCTCGTCGACGTCTGACTTGGCGATGTTCAGTGGCGGCGACATGCGGATGACGTTACCGTAGAGTCCGCCCTTGCCGATGAGCAGGCCGCGCTTGCGCGCCTCTTCCATGAACTGCGTGGTTTCAGCCGGGGCCGGCTCCTTGGTGCCGCGGTCCTTGACCAGCTCCAGCGCCTGCATCAGGCCCATGCCGCGCACATCGCCGATGAGCGAGTGCTTCTGCTGCAGCGATTCCAGCCCCGCGCGGAAGTGCGCGCCGACGGTGGCGGCGTTGTCCATGAGTTTGTCTTCTTCGATGAGGTCGATGGTCGCCTTGGCCGCGACCGAAGTCACGGGATTGCCGCCGAAGGTCGAGATCTGCAGGCCCTTGAAGCTGGCGGCGATCTCCGGGCGCGTCATGGTCACGCCGATGGGCGTGCCGTTGGCCATACCTTTGGCAGACGTGATGATGTCCGGCGTGACCTCCCACTGCTCGATGCCGAACCATTTCTTGCCTGTGCGCCCCCAGCCGGTCTGCACTTCGTCGGCGATGAACAGCCCGCCGTAGTCCTTCACGATCTTGAAGACGATCTTGAAGTACTCCTTGGGCGGCGTGATGAAACCACCCAGCCCCTGGATGGGCTCGGCGATGAACGCCGCGATCTGGCCGGAAGTCGTGGTCTGGATGACTGCTTCCACGTCTTTGGCGCACTCAATGCCGCAAGAGTCCGGCTTCTGCCCGAACGGACACCGATAACAATAAGGATTCAATGCGTGGACGATGCCCAGCGTTCCGGGCAGCGACTTGCGCCAGGTGTTCTGGCCGGTCAAGCCCTGCGCGAGCTGGGAGCGTCCGCTGTAGCCGTGGCGCAGCGCCACCACTTCGAAGCGCCCGGTGTGCATGCGCGCGAGCTGGACGGCGGTCTCATTGGCTTCCGTGCCGGAGTTCGAGATGAAGCTCTGGCTGATCTCGCCCGGGGTGATCTGTGCTAGCTTCTCCGCCAGCGCCACGATGGCCTCGTTCGGGAAGAGCGTGGAGGCGTGCTGGAGCTTGTCGATCTGCGCCTTGATCTTCGACGTGACGCGCGGGTTGGTGTGGCCCACGGAGATGGTCACGATGCCGCCGAAGAAGTCGAGATACTTCTTGCCGTCGGTGTCCCACAGGTACTGCATGGAGGCGTGGTCGGTGACCAGCGGGTCGGTGAAGTAGGTGGAGATGGAAGGGAAGAGGTATTGCTTATGTTTCTTTAGGATTTCGTCTTTAGTCATGAGTGCCAGCCTTTAGCCGTTAGCCGTTAGAAAAAATCAGTCCGCCGCCACACTCCGACCTGTTTGCGTGGTGAGCGGTTCGTAGCTGTCCGGGCGGCGGTCGCGGAAGAACTGCCAGGTCTTGCGCACTTCGGCGATCATGTCCAGGTCGAGGTCAGCGACGACCAGCTCATCTTTATCTCTACTCGCCTGGGCAATGATCTTGCCACGCGGCGTGCAGAAGTAGCTCTTGCCGTAGAACTCACCGATGTTCCAGGGTTTCTCTTTGCCCACGCGGTTGATGGCGCCTACGAAGTATCCATTCGCTACGGCATGCGCGGGCTGCTCCAGCTCCCACAGATACTCGGACAAGCCGGCGACGGTCGCCGACGGATTGAAGACGATCTCCGCGCCGTTCAGCCCCAGGACGCGCGCGCCTTCAGGGAAGTGGCGGTCGTAGCAGATGTAGACGCCGACGCGGGCATATTTCGTCTGGAAGACGGGATAGCCGCCGTCGCCGGGAGTGAAATAGAACTTTTCCCAGAAGCCGGGATTCACCTGCGGGATGTGGTGCTTGCGATACTTGCCCAGGTACTTGCCGTCGGCGTCGATGACGGCAGCGGTGTTGAAGTACAGGCCCGTCATCTCCTCTTCATATATAGGTACCACGATGGCCATCTTGTGCTTGGCCGCGAGCTTCTGGAAGAGCTTGGTCGTGGGGCCGTCCGGGATGCGCTCGGTCAGCTCATACCAGCGCGGATTCTGTTCGGCGCAGAAATAAGGGCCGTAAAAAAGCTCCTGCAGGCACAGCACCTGCACCTTTTGCTTGGCGGCTTGCTCGATGAACTTCAAGTGCTTGTCCATCATGGCCTTCTTGATCTGGGGCAGCGGATTCTCCGGGCCGAGCGGGTTTTTGACCTGGATGAGGCCGCAACGCACATTACGGGGCATAGGACACCTCGACAAACAGGGAAACCCCGTGAATATACCGCAGAAGCGCGCTGAATGGGAATGCGATTACACCGATGACAGCGCCGGATTGCGGAGTGTATAGTGGCGCATCTTTATGGGCGGGTTCCTCCAACGCGCTCCCGATCAGGCCGGCTACCCGTATCTCTCGCAGCTTTCCCCGGAACTTTTATGGACGTGTTTTTGGCTGGCGGTGGCGTTCTGCGCCATCCACGCCATCCGGCGAGCGCGCGCCCACGTGCCGGGCAAGGAGCCCGCGCGCTACAACCTGAACCAGCGGCTGTATCACTGGGGAAACTTCCTGCTGCTCGCGCTCGTGGCCTTCTCCGGATACTGGCTCTTCTTTCGCGAAGCGCCACCGGGCGTTTGGGGCTTCAGTTGGCTCCAGATCCATTCCTATTCGGGGCTGCTGTTCGCCGTGGGCGTGGTGTTCCATGCCGTCGCGGCGGTGCTGCGCGGTGATTGGCGCTCGATGAAGCCGGAGTGGCGCGACTTTCGCCAGGCGGGCGTCATCTGGCGGAACTTCCTGGGCAAGACCAGCGACTACCCGCGCCCGGGCAAATACGACGCGCTGCAGAAGATCTATCACCATATTCTGTCACTGCTAGCCATCACCTTTACCCTCAGCGGCGTGTTCATGTGGCTCTCAGCGGAGCGCTTTTACCTGGCGCCGCGGGGATTCATGCACTTCTCGCGCGTGCTGCATGATGTCTCGGCGTTCGTGCTGGTGGTGATGGTGGTGGGACACATCTACTTCTCCATCATCAAGTCGAACCGACAGAACTTGAAAGACATGGCGGGGCTGAAGACGGCCGAGCCGGAAGCGGAGGCGGCCGACTGATGGCGGACTCAGTCTCCAGGCGGACCTTCGTGAAGATCGGCGCGGCCATGGGCGTGGCCGGCGCGGCGCTGTTCAAGGCGGGGCAGCACGCGTGGCGTGCCATCGCAGCGCCGGGCGCGGCGGATGTGGCCGCCAATGTGATCGAGAAGCATCCGCTCACGCTGAACGTGAACGGCCAGGCGCATCCGCTGCAGGTGGAAGACCGGCGCACGCTGATGCTGGCGCTGCGCGAAGACCTGAACCTCACCGGCACCAAGCGCGGCTGCAACGTGGGCCAGTGCGGCGCGTGCACCGTGCTGCTCGACGGCGAGCCGGTGTACTCCTGCATGATGCTGGCGCGCGATGCCGAAGGGCGCCAGGTCGCGACCATCGAGGGCATCGCCGGCGCCGATGGCGCGCTGCATCCGCTGCAGCAGGCCTGGGTGGACAAGATGGCCTCGCAGTGCGGCCACTGCTCGCCGGGCATGATCATGAGCGCGGTGGCGTTGCTGCACGAGAATCCGAAGCCGACGGAAGCTGACGTGAAGCAGGCCCTGGGCGGCAATCTCTGCCGCTGCGGCAACTATCCCAAGGAAGTGGAAGCGGTGCTGGCTGCGGCTGCGGGCAACGTCCCCAAGCCGGAGACGCCGCTGGTCGGCGGACGCGCGCGCACGCTCGACGCCGTGAACAAGTGTACCGGCACGGCGCACTACACCTGCGATGTCCGCCTGCCGGAGGGCATGCTGCACACCAAGGTGCTGCGCAGCCCGGTCGCGCATGCGAGCGTGAGCGGTGTGGACTTCTCACGCGTGAACCGGCTGGCCGGCGTGAAGGCCACACTGAACTGGGACGAGGTCCCGAATTACGCCTCTGACCGCCGGTTCCTGAATGGGAAGGCGCGCTACGTCGGCGACGGTATCTGCGCCGTCGCGGCGGAGGACATTTACACCGCGCAACATGCGCTGGAGCTCATCGAGCTCGACCTGGAGCAACACGACCCGGTCTTTGACGCTGAACGCGTGCTGCGGCAGGGGTCGGCAGTGCTGGTGCATCGCGGTGGAGAGGTGGCGGGCTTCGTGGGACCGCAGGCGCGCGACAAGAACACCATCCAGTTTGCGCGCGGCGAGATCGAGAAGGCTCTGAAGGAAGGCGACTTCGTTGTGGAGGGCCGCTATGTGACGCAGTTGCAGTGTCACGTGCCCATCGAGCCGCATTGCGTGGTCGCAAAATGGGAAGGTGAGAAGCTCACGCTGTGGAACAGCGAGCAGAGCCCGCACAACTGCGCGCACGTTATGGAAAAAGTACTGAAGCTGCCGGAAGGGAGCGTGCGCGTGATTGCGACGCACATCGGCGGCGGCTTCGGCGGGAAGTGCACGGACAGTCCGGGCAAGACGCTGTACCAGGGCATCGCGGCGATGCTGGCCAAGAAGGCCGGGCGTCCGGTGCGGCTGGAGTACACGAACAAGGAGCTGATGTTCGCCGAGGACACGCGCAATCCGATGCACTTCGAGATGCGCGTGGGCGTGAAGAAGGACGGGCGCATCACTGGCATCGATTGCCGCGCCGTGCAGCCGACCGGCGGGTACGCGTCGAGCGGGCCGCCGGTATGCGCGGTGGCGGGTGAAGGCGTGATGAACACCTACCGCGCCGACGCGCTCCGTTACACCGCGTACGCCGTCTACACCAACACGCCGGTGGGCGGCGAGCTGCGCGGCTTCGGGCATCCGCAGGCAGTCTTCGCGCTGGAGACCCACATGGACAAGGTGGCGGACCTGCTCAACCTGGACCCGCTGGAGTTCCGTCTGCAGCAGCATCTGCGTGATGGCGACAAGCTGCTGACCGTCGAGGGTGAGGCGTCTGAGATACGCAACTCCGGCCTGCGCGAATGCCTGGAGCGCGGCGCCGCGGCCATCAACTGGCGCGCGAAGTGGCAGCATCCGTCGAAGAAGACCGGACGCCTCCGGCGCGGGCTGGGCGTGCGCATGAGCCAGGAGCACTCCGGGCGCGACATGTCGAACGGCGTCATCGCCGTGCGGCCGGATGGGCGCGTCGTCGTGCCCATAGGCTATGGGAACCTGGGCACGCAGTCGCATTCGGGGATTGCGTTCATCGTCGCCGACGCGCTGGGCTTCACCCGCGAGCAGATGGACACGATGATCGAGTTCCGCTGGGCGGATTCGGGAACCACGGCGTGGGACTTTGTCGCCGACGCGAGCCGCGGCATCCACTGCCAGGGCAAGGCCTTCCAGAATGCAGCACTCGACCTGAAACAGAAGCTGGCCGACGCGGCGGCGAAGATGACGGGCGCGAGCGCGGCGGCGTTCACGGTGCGCAGCGGGCGCGTGGTCGGCGCGGGGCGGAACCTGAGCTTTGCTGACGTGGTGGCGAAGGCGCCGCGCGGCATCCAGTCCGCGCCGGCGTTCAATCCCGCGCAGGACGTCAACAAGATCCTGAATGAAGAGACGGGGCAGGTCGTGCAGCCGGAGCCCAAGCTGCACCCGCACACGGTGAAGCTCATCGAGCGCGAGTTCAGCGACTGCCTCATCGGCAGCGGCTTCTATGCGTACAATCCTGCGGCCAAAGGCTGGGGCGCGGGCTTTGCGGAGGTGGAAGTCGACATGGAGAGCGGCCGCTATCGCGTGCTGCATCTGGTGATGGCGCACGACGTCGGCAAGATCATCCACCTCGACGGCGTGGAGGCGCAGATCCACGGCGGCGGCATCTTCGGCCTGGGCTACGGCACGATGGAAGAGTTGCAGGTGGACCCGCACAGCGGCGTGCCGGTGAATCCCGCGCTGCAGTGGTATCGGCCGGTGACGATGCTCGACTATCCGCCTATCACGCCGGTCATCGTGGAGAAGCCGGACCCGGCGGGGCCGCTGGGCGCGAAGGGCATGGGTGAGAATCCGGTGTTCAACGCCGCGCCCGCGGTGGCGAACGCCATCTACAACGCGGCGGGGGTGCGCATAGATGAGATCCCGCTCACCTGGGTGCGCGTGAACGACGCGCTGCGCAAGGCAGGGAGGCTGATGTGAGCTTCTTTGCGGCGTCTCGCCTCACGGCGAAATCGCAGATCGGCATCGACGAGCCGGCGAGCTTTCGCCTGCTGCAGCCCAAGTCGCTGGAAGAAGCGGCGCGGATGCTCGAGGAGCACGGCGCCGCGGCGGTGGCGCTGGCCGGCGGCTGCGACGTGCTCGAGAAGATCAAGACGCAGTGGATCCGTCCGGGCTTTGTGGTGAACCTGAAGCCGGTGCTGGCGAAAGATGTGGCGGCGGAAAAGATCGGCGCCGGCGCGACGGTCGCGCAAGTCGCGAAGAGCGAGCTGCTGCCGGCTGCGCTGCGGCAGGCAGCGGTGCGCGTGGCCACGCCGCAGATACGCAACATGGGCACGCTGGGTGGGAACATCCTGCAGGACTCGCGCTGTCCGTACTATCGCGGGCCTTGGCATTGCTATCGCGCGGGCGGGCTCACTTGCGATGCGGTCCGCGGCTACACGCATGAGCACGCTCTGTTCGGCGGCGAACGCTGCTTCACCGTGACGCCGAGTGATACGGCAGTCGCGCTGGTCGCGCTGGCCGCTGAGGCGGAGATATTCTCCCTGCGCGAAGGCGGCGTCCGGCGCGTGCCGTTGAGCGACATCTTCGCGCTGCCAAGCTACGACATCACGCGGATGCACAAGCTCAAGCAGGACGAGCTGCTGACGAGCGTGCTGCTGCCGGCGAAGAAGCCGGGCGCGCGTTCATCCTTCCGCAAGGCGGCGATGCGCGAGGCTTGGGATTTCGCGCTGGCGAGCGTCGCGGTGGAGTGCGTGATGGAAGGCGAAGTATGCCGCGATGTCCGCGTGGTGCTGGGCGCGGTGGCGCCGGTGCCGTGGCGCGCCACGCGGGCGGAAGAGGCACTGCGCGGCGGCAAGCTGCGTGACCGCATCGAGGATGCGGTGCGCGCGTCGGTGGAAGGCGCCGAGGCGCTGCCGCACAACCATTACAAGATCGGGTTGATCAAGAACCTGGTGCGCGAGTGTTTGGAAGAAGTCGCGCAGGCGAAGGCGTGAGTATGGACAAGCAGGAGATGAACGGATTGTTCGGGCGGCTGCTGCGGCGCTTTGACCGCAGCGCGCCGGAGGCGCTGTATGTCTACGGACGCCGCGCGGTGCCGGCCGCAGGCTTCAGCGTGGGCGAGCTGCAAGAGGCGGGAATATCGGCGCAGCAGGCGGTACGGCTCGGGCTGAAGGTGGACGCCGAGCGCATGAGCGCGCTGGGCGCGAACGTGGAGAGTTTGCGGGAGTTCCTGCGGCGGTAGCCCCGCTAAATCTTGCCAAGCTGACCCCCTCCCCCCCGGGGTAGCCCGTAAATATCTGATTCTACGTTCCCAAAAAAGGAAATATTTGAAGGGCAAGGGTTTAGGGGCAAGTGAATCTGAAAACAAAGGACTTATCGATAGGGGTGGTGAGCGCCGGGAATGGAGGCGCGTTTCACACGAAGGACCCGAAGTGCACACGAAGGCCGCTATGAGGCGGTCAATCCTTGGGTAGGGATTTCTCGCTGCGCTCGAAATGAAAACCAAGCTCCGCTCGAAATGAGAAACAAGACCTAGAACCGGAACTCCACCTCAACAAATCCAAATTGCGAGCGTGACCGCGTGGGGAAGGTCGCTTTCACCGCGTCGCCGCCCCAGGCGTGGGCGTAGTAAGCGCCGAGGCTCCATTGCGGCGTGGGCCGATATTCGGCGCTGACATCCCAGACGTTGGCGAGGGACTTCTGGCCGCCGCTGGGGCGTCCCTGATAGCCGAAGGCACCGCGCGAGTAGGCGCCGCCGCCCGAATACCAAAGATCAGCCGAGGCCGCGAGCCACAGGAAGTGCGCCTCACTGCGCACCGTAAAGCGCGGATCAGGCCGCAGGATGAGCATGGCCGAGACGTCGTGATTGTTCTGCGTGTTGTAGAAGGGATAGCGCGCGTACTGGCGCGGCGTGGGCAGCACAGGGAAGAAGGTGTTGTGCGAGCCGTCGTTGGGATCGCCGTCGCCCGAGCCGAAGTTGTAGCCGAAGCGCAGCCACGGCTTGAGGCGCGGCGCCTTGGGCTGCCAGCCGATCTCGGCGGCAAAAGCGCCCGCGCGATGGTCCTGCACTCCCCACGACCCCGCCTGGACGACGCCCCACAGCAGGAAGTCGACGGTCCCGTGCGCTGAGGGCGCGGCGTAAAGGTAGTGTCCGCCGAAGGTGCCGAGGGCGATGTTCTCAAAGCGGTCGGCGCCGGAGCGCGCGGCGAGCGGGCGATTATCCGTCTTGACGATGGCGCGGGCATCACCATAGCCCAGACCGAAGAGGCGGACCTCGCCGCGATTACCCGCAACGGGACGCGTCCACGCGCCATAAGCCCAGGCGATGTCGAGTTCGCCGAGGCCGTTGACCTTGAAGACGCCCGCCGTGGGTCGCGCGGCAGCGAAGGTGAAGTTGTTCTTGCCGGAATTGAGCGCAAGCTGCGCGCCGTCGTGGCTTCGTCCGGTGGCGGTGAAGGCGAAGTCGCCGAGCAGGCGGTGCGCGATGCGCACGCGCTTCAGCCAGTTGACGGTGGGATCGGCGGGCTTGGTCTCCGCGCCGTCGATGAAGCGATAGCGGCCGAGCGTGAACTGGTTGCGCTTGTCGCCGCCGAAGCCTTGCGCACGGATCCAGAGCTGCGAGGGAAAGACGTACGCCGATGTCCGCTCGCTGCTGTTGGAAAGGAAATAGGTTGCGCCCAGGCCGAGCTGGCCCTGCGGCGCGGGAGAGACGGCGTTGTCCGGCGCGCCGAAGATGACGGGCACGGTCGCCTCCGCGCCCCACGCCCAGCGCTCGTGATTCTGCGAGAGCATGAACTTCAGCGTCGAGTGCGCGAAAGCGTAGCTATTCTCACCGGCGACTCCGGGCGGCGGCGCGAAGAAGTCCCAGCCTTCCAAACGGAAACGCACGCTGCCGCTCACATCGACGTTGCCCCAGCGGACGCGTCCGGAGGCGGTGTCATTGAGCCAGGGGAAGGGATCGCGTCCGCGAAGGGCGGCGCCGGGGGTCTCGGCCGGCGGCGGGATGGTGTGGTCGAACTTGTCATCGCCGGGCTCAGTGATGTGCTGCCAGCGCTCAATCTGCTCCGGGGTGGCGGGCTCGGCGGGGCCGGGCGCCTGGCCGCGGCGGACCGTGACGCTCATGCCCGCGGTGCAGTCGGTGAAAGCGGTGATGTTGGGGTCGCTGCTGCGGACGCGCACCGCGCCGGTCACGCAGACGAAGCGGGTCTCGTCGGGGTCAGAGGAGTCGGCGCCGAAGTCCGTGCCGATGACGCCGGCGACGGCGGTCGGGGTGCGCAGCTCGAAGCGCGAGCCGGAGGCGGTGAGCTGGCGGATCTGGCAGCGGATGCGTCCGTAGCCGAGCTCGAGCGCGGTCTGCTGCGAGCGGGCGTCGTGCTTGACGACGCGCAGCGTGGAGTTGGAGCCAAGGGTGAGGATGGATTGGTCGGCGAGCGCGATGCGCGCGCGCCCGGAGGACTCGGTGCGGATGATGTCATTCCACTGGACGGGCTGGTCCTTGGTGGCGGGGGTGCGTACGGCTTTAGCGCCTGCGCCGCGGAAGACCGAGGTCGAAGGGATGACGGCGGCGATGCGTCCGGCGTCGTTCTGGGCAGAAGCTGCGACGGCAAGAGTTAGGAAGACGAGGAAGGGGCGCATAAGGATGGGAACGATTATGCGGAAAGGGATGGAGCAGCGGCAAGGACTTAAGTCACACGAGTTGGGGTAGCCTCCGAGAAACTAAAACGAGTAAAATCCGATGGCTTTCCGCCTAGGAGATGCGATGAAGAGCCAGAGACTTGTCGCCTGCATGATATCCGTAGTGTTGGCCGCAACGGGCCCCCTGTTTTCGCAAGATGCAGCCAATCCACTGCGAAAAGGAAAACTTCTGAAGCGGACGATCAAGGATGGAACCGACAACTACGACTTGGCTGCTTACAGCTTCAAGTTCGGAGGGAACGGGCCTGAAGTCCGCAAGCTTTGCCGCAACAATTGGGAGCTGCTTTTTGGTAACAGTCCAGAGGGAGACACATTCGACGTCACCATGGTGACGGATGACCGAAGCCGGATCCGCGATCTCGGGAAGCTTGATTGGAACCAGAAGTTTCATGTGCCCGCGTTCCCTGCATATGAGGAGCCGGTGCGTGAACCTTCGGTCAAGGCAGTCGAAGGCCACATGTATCTCGTGCGCTCTCGGGATAGCAACACGGACTTGTATACGCTGTTTCGTGTAGAAAAGCTGGTTCCTGGAGAATACGTCGAGATAACCTGGAAAATAATCCCCAAGCCCAAGGATTGATCTCTCAGATTTGAGGGGCCGGAAAGTCGGGGTTTGAATCTAGGGTCCTCCGCCCGCTTGACTCCCGCTACCCTTAAGGCGTACAAGTGCCACGTTAGCTGATTCCCAGTCCCACGGCTCCCTTAGCTCGAACCAACCCTTCCTGCCGCCAGAGCCGCGTTGTTCCAGGTTCCAATCCCAGGACAAGTCTCGGCCCCAACAACAAAGGAGGCTACACGCCTATGCTGAAACGAATTTCGTTATTCTGGGCCCTTGCGCTCGTGTATTGCTTGTCGCTCACGGCGCAGCAAGCTCCACCTCAACCGCAACCCTTGACCATCTATTACGACTACACCGTCCAGCCGGGCAAGGAAGAAGATTTCAATACTCTGGTGAAGACCGTGGGCGAGCCGGTCCGCGAGAAGCTCATGGCGGACGGCGTGGTCACCGCGTGGGGCATAGAGACCCCGCTGCTGCGCGGTCCCGGCGTGGGAACGCACGTCATCTGGGTGAGCGTGAACAACTGGGACGGCGTCGGGAAGGTCTTTCAAGCGATGTCCGACCGCCTGGCGCAGATCGCCGCCGAAGAAGCGAAGGCCACCAAGAAACCGGCGATGACCACGGCGCAACGCGCGCGCGAAACCTTTGACGCAAGCAAGACGCGCGACTGGCTCACGCGCGACATCGTATTCAAGGTCACCGACAAGGCGCCGCCGGCCAACGCGCTGCCCTTCACCCGCTACAACCTGATCAAAGTGAAGCCGGGCATGGGAGCGGAGTACCGCCGCACATGGGAGAAGTACAACAAGCCCGTGCTCGACAAGCTAGTGGCCGATGGTGTGCTGCTGGGCTACGGCCTGGGCGTGGAGGAGCTGAAGAGCGAAGGCAGCTTCACCCACTTCGTGTGGCAGTCGTTCAACAACATGGGCGACTACGACAAGGTCGTCGCGGCTTTCGCAGCCGACCGTGCCCGTCGCGGCGAGGAAGAGCGCGCCGCGATCACGGCTGCGTTCATGGCAGCGACAGAACCCGATGCCGCGCGGCAGTGGGTAAGCCGCTCCACGAAGTTCCGGGTGGCAGCGCCGAAGTAAGCCTGTTTTCTGCAGCTACAAAAGGCCGACGCTGCGCGTCGGCCTTTTGTTGTGTAGAGCCTCCCCGGCCCCGCTCACGCTTTGAGCGAGCTGGGCATGGTGGCACGCGGAAAGAATATGGAAAACACGGTGCCATGGCGGTTCGGACGCGAGGAGGTAGTCACGCGGATCCAGCCGCCGTGTTTCTCGACGATGCCCTTCGATACCCAGAGCCCGAGCCCGGTCCCGACATCCCGCTTGGTGGTGAAGAAGGCCTCGAAGAGCCGGCGCCGGTGTTCCGGGGGAATCCCCGGGCCGTTGTCGGCGATCTTGATGAGGACGCCGGCGCGCGACTTCGAGCGCGTGTCCCGGGAGGTCACAATGATCTCCGAGTTCCTGGGGGCAGAGTCGATGGCATTGCTCAAGACGTTGGAGATCACCTGCCGGACCTCTCCTTCGAGGCCGATCAACGGCGATTCGGCGCGCAACATGGTCCGGATGTCAACTGTGCGGCCTGAGATCTTGTTCCCATAGATATCAATGACGCTCTGCACGACCTGGTTGGCGTGGATCAGCCGGGGTGTGGAGGTATCGCGATAGAAGCCCAGGGTCTGCTTCGTGATATGGGAGACGCGCTGCAACTCCCGCTCCGCTAAGTCGAGCAGCTTCTTGATCTCCTTGTCAGAAGACTGGTACTTGGCGAGGAAGACCAGGTTGGTGACCGCGGCGAGCGGATTGTTGATCTCATGGGCGATGGTCGCCGCCAGCCGCCCCGCCGCCGCGAGTTTTTCCGTCCGCCGCAAGGCCTCTTCAGACAGCTTTTGCGCAGTGATGTCCAGGGAAATGCCCGCTGTGCGCACGTGGCGGCCTTGCTCGTCGTAATAGCGGCGTCCGCGCGAGAGCAGCCACACCACGGTGCCATCGGGCTTGATGATGCGGTATTCCACTTCGGCTTCTTCCCCTGGCGGCGTGGTGCGGCTTACTTCGGCCAGACGTGGCTGATCTTCAGGGTGAATGTGCGCCTGCCAGTCGGCCATCGTGGCCCATCCCAGATCCTGCAGGGATGGAATCTCAGGTGACCAGTGGAGGAGTCCTGTCGCCACGTCCAGCTCGTAGGCCCCCAGCTTGGCGGCGGCCTGCGCACTCAATAAGCGGGCCTGGGTCGCTTTCAGGCTCTCTTCCGCTTCCCGCTTGGCTCGCAGCTCTTCCTGGAGCTGGTGGTAGAGCCGGGCATTCTCGATGGCGGCGGCTGCCCGCGTGGCCAAGTCCTCAGCCAGGCGGATGTCTTCCGGCTCCAGCCTGCGGCCCGACTCCGCGGTGACGAGCGTGATGACGCCGAGCACGCCTTCGCGTGACTTGATGGGCACGGTCAAGGCGGAGCGCATGCCGAGTTCACGGATCATGGCCAGATGTTCTTCGCTGCGCGCCGCCTTCACGAGCATTTCCTCGGTCACGTCGGGAACATACTGGCTCCGGCCGGTCTGAAGCACCAAGTACATCAAGCTCCCGTGCTCCAGCGACGGCGGATACTTAGCCTGCAAGCGCAGCCCCAGTTCCAGCTTCTTCGGGTCCGGATGGGCGACCGCCGTGCGCTCCAGCCTGCCCTCCGCATTGACGACGAATACTGAGCACCAGTCGGCGATCTTGGGCACTGCCATCTCGGAGACGCGATTAAGCGTGGTCTGGTAATCCAGCGACGAGGCCAGAAGCACCGTGGCCTCCGAGAGGAAGTCCGCGCGTTTCTTGTCCTCCACGGCGTGCTGCCGCAGCCGGGTCTGAGCTTCATAGAGCTCCGCGGTGTTGATGGCCGCGGCCGAGATGTTCGCCAGCGCCCGGGCCAGGTCCACCATCTCCCGCGGGAAGCGCTGCGCGTGCTTGAAGTAGAAGGTCATCGTCCCGATGAGGTTGGTGTCGGCCACCAGCGGCATAGCCATGATGCTGACGATGCCTTCCTTCTGATAGAGCGCGCGCCGGCTTTCGATGCGAGTATTCCGCTGCACGTCTTCAGCCAGCAAGGGTTCCGTAAGATACTCCTGCGCGTGGCCGCGGATCATGACTTCGGTGTACTCGGGAGAAAGCCCCTGCGAATGCAGGATGTGCCATGTCCCATCCGGTTCCCGCTTCCACACCGCGTATGCGCCGGCGCCGAGGACCTCCTTCGCAACGTCGAGGATCTTCGGGAGCACCGCATGGAGTTCGGGAGTGGCGAGCAGAGTTGCCGAGGCGCGTACCAGCGCGGAGAGGGGATTGCCCAGCAACCCTTCCTCGGCACGACCGATGAATTGAGGAGACGTGGTCAAAACGATGCCCTCAACTGCAACTGGATCTGGCGGGGATGAAATGTCCCGCCGGCCTTGCCGAACTGGGGGTCGTTGATGCGGTTGCGCCCGGCGTTCCCCGGGAGCTGGAAATTCGTCCGGTTGAACAGATTGAAAGCATCGGCTCGCACCTGCACTCCCAGCCTCTCATTTACTGCAAATCGTTTGCCCAAGGATAAGTCGAACGCCCAGTACGACGGCCCCACGAATGTATTCCGTCCCAGGTTCGATGCGCAGCCCAGGCAGGGCGCAGTGAAGAAGCCCGCCGGCAGCTGGAATCCCCCGGCCCACTGGGCAAAACCGGCCTTCACGGTAGCGGCAGCGGCGTTCGGGCGGTCGTTCGCCTGGCCGTCAAGGTTATAATCCCCGCCCGCATTTACGCAATTGCGGGGGTCGAAGGTCGTGCTGCTGCATGCCCCCGGCGTCAGGGCGCGCAACACGCGGGGGCGCGGGTCGAACGGGCTCCAGTGCGCGCCGGTCTGCAGGCTGACAATGCCATTGGCGGTCCACCCCTTGGTCACCAGCTCGGCGAAAGCGTTGCCACTCCATCCCGGGACCTTCCAGCCGAAATCCGCCGCCATGCGGTGGCGAACGTCAAAGATGGAGTTGCCGCGATCGAGTTTAGGGCGCGTCTGGTCGGTGGTGAAGGCATCACCGGCGGCCATACCGTTGGCGGTGGTGAAGGAGCTGAACCAGGTGGAGCCGCTGTCGATGGAGTGGCTCCAGGTGTATTGCGCCGACAGTTGGAAGCGCTCGCCGCGCCGCCGGGCTTCGATCTGCATCCCGTGATAGCTGGAAGTGGACGCGCTGCGCCACACGCGCAGCGTTCCGTAATTGGGATTGAGGCGACCGACCGGGTTGATGGCGCGGCCATGAGTGCCCGGGGTGAGATTGGCCTGGCTGCAGATGCGGCGCGCGGCATCATCTTCGACACAGACACCCGGGGGCAGGCGACCGCCGGGGATGCGGTTGATGTCCTCAGAGCGGAACAGCTTGCGTCCGCCGGTGCCGACGTAATTGGCTTCGACCACCCAGTGGCGGCCGACGGCCTGCTGCAGCCCGGCGAACCAGTTCATCACGTATGGGTCGCGCAACCCCTCAGAGAGGACGATGCCGGTGGAGCCCGACAGATTGGGGTTCGATGGATCCCAGGCGATGATGTTTCCCTGCGCCTGTGCGCCGGTGCCGGAGAACTGGCCCGGCGGTGGTGTGCCGGTATACGTCGGAGCGAGGCCGGGAGTCTGCGGGCCGTAGGCCACGCGGTTCACGTCGCCGGCAAGGAAGTTCGAGACTTGATTCAAGGAGTAGTAGGGCAGGTTGTAGCGCGAGAACGACATCATGTCATAGAGCGTTCCCTCATACGACACACCAAAGCCGCCGCGTATCGCGGTCTGACCGTTCCCGCCTGGATCCCAGGCGAAGCCGACGACGGGAGCAAGGTTGTTGCGGTCCGATCCGCCGAGCTGCGGCGCGGCAGCGAAGCCACCCGGGCCGCATATGCCGGCCAGTTGCGCCGCCCGGATCTGGGCCGGAGTGCTGCAGCCGGAGGTGCCTGCGAACGCGCTTGCCGCTTGCAACTGGCCTGCCCCGGTGGCGAGGTCTTCGATCACCGCCCGGCCCGGTCCCAGGCGGAAGGTGGTGCTCAAGTCGTTCTGTTCTGTATGCCGAGTGAATAAGTCATAGCGGAGGCCGAGGGACAACGTGAGACGCTGCGTGATGCGCCAGACATCGGAGAAGTAGGCCCCGATCTCATGATTGGAAAAATGACGGGTGTTGCTGGCCAGCCGGGCCGGCGTGCCTGAGCTCAAGCCCGGGTCCACTCCGCCGGCTTGGAAGAAGGGCGCGTCCACGGCAAAGAACAGGGCGTCAAAGAAGAGATAGGACGGACGGCCGATGTTGAAGTCGCTGTTCTCACGATTCCGCCGCAGGTCTGCTCCCATCCGCAAAGTATGGGAGCCGCGGGTGAGGGTGTGGCTGCTGCCGATGTGCCAGATGTGGTCACGGAAGTCGCGGGGGAAGCCGCTCGATGCTCCAAAGCCGAGCGTGCCATCCAGGAGGAGGATACCAGGGACTCCGGGGTTGGAAGCCTGGATGTCAGAGTAGGCGCCGGAGTAGCCGCCGCGCACTTCGTGCACCGTGGAGGGCGAAAACAGGTACATCCAACTCGCTCCCACCACGGGCGCCACATACACGGCGGGCGTGCGGAAGCCGCGGATCGCGGTGGTGATCACATCGCTGCTGAACCCGGGCACTACGCCGGAGAACTCATCCTCCGTGATGAAGATGTTGGTACGGAGCCAGAAGCGGTGGCGCGCGCCGGCGTTGAGATCCAGCCGCGCCGTCCCCTGCTGTCCGTGGAACAGATTGCCGGCCGAGCGGGTAGGGAACTCGCTCGCCACCGACTGCAGGAAGGGGCGGTCGCGCCCGAAGAGGCCGGTCCGGAGCGCGGGCACGGTGCTGCAGCGGCCCGTCATCTCGGCCTGGTCTGCGGCAGTGACTCCGAACAATGCAGCGAAGCGGCCGGCGATGGCGATGCTGGTCCGGTCCGGGCAGAGGTAGTCGGAAAAACGCGCCATCCCGCTGCCGGAGAAAGAGGTTCCGCCGAAGACTCCATCCGGGCCTTGGACGTACCGCTCGAGCGTGAATGCCACGGGGCCGCCGGTGGAGGGCGGAAAGTCGCGATAGAGGAGCGCGGCAATGGAGTCGGGGAAGGCAGTCCGGACGGCGGCGCGGAATTCCGCCGTTTCCGCCAGCGCGGGGGCGGCACTGGTGGATGTGCGGAAGCGGTAGCCCTCGTAGGCGGCAAAGTAAAAGGCGCGGCCCTTGCGCAACGGGCCACCGGTGCTTGCGCCGTACTGGTGAAAACGCAGCTCAGGCTTTTGCTGACCGGCTTGCCGGAGGAAGAATGGAGTGGCATCCATGGCATCGTGGCGAAACGCATACCAAGCGGTGCCATGACGTTCATTGGTGCCGGAGCGGGTCACGACATTCGTGATCGCGCCGGCACTGCTTCCGAACTCGGTGGAGTTATTGAGAGTCAGGACCTGGAACTCAGCCACGCTGTCCTGGATCAGTGGATGGGTGTACCCGCCGCTGAGGCGCTTCTGCGAAGCACCGTCCACGAAGAAGCCGTTGAAACTGGGGCGTACGCCATTGACGGCGACGCCGGCGCCGCTCTCATAGGAAACGCCGGTCACGTTGGTCGCGCCCGCAGCCTGCTTCAGCAGGTCATAGAGATTCCGCCCGTTCAGCGGCAGGGCGGCTATCCGGCTGCCGTCCACATGGTCGGAGAGGCGGGCATTATCGAGGTTGAGGGAAGAGGCCTCCGCCGTGACGGAAACGGTGTCCGCCACCGCGGCGGGAAGCAAGGTGAAGTCCACGCGAGTCGTGCCACCGGCCGGAACGATCACGGCGGGCGCCGTGATTTCTCGGAATCCGATGTGCGCGGCCACCACGCTGTAAGTGCCGGGCCGCAGGGGCGTAAAGGTGAACTGGCCGGCGGTGTTGGTGCGGGCGTCCTGCTCCAGGCCAGTCTCCGCCTGCCGCAGAATAACGTGGGCGTTGGGGACCAGGGCTCCGGTGCTGTCAACAATGGTGCCTGTGATGGCCCCATTCTGTATTTGCGCCGCTGCGGCAGCGCACAGGATAGGGACACCCATGACACGCAAGAGGGCAGCGAACCGCACGGTCTAGCTCCCTGAAACCTGAAATGATGATTGACCCGACAGCGTTAGGAGAAAATTTGATGCGTGAGTAGGGCCGGAAGGTTGGCCGGGAGGAGGGTGTCTTCAAGGGGCAAAACTGGTAGCGCTACCGGGAATCGAACCCGGGTTTGAAGATTGAGAATCTTCCGTCCTAACCCCTAGACGATAGCGCCACGGTTCTCTAATTATAACAAAGGCAAATTGAACCACGAAGGGAGCCAGTTGAGAGTTTCAGAATTGTAGTGCAGTGACGGGACTACGCGGGCGGACGCGGTATGTCGCGGGATAAGTTGGCGGCGGAACAAGGGGTTAGGAGACCTTGGACGGCGCCACTGAACTTTAATTTCGTGGCGGGAGTCCGGCGTATTGTGAGGGCTATGTCCGCCCGACGCGACCTGTAAGTGATTGATTCTCCGTTAGCCATGCAATGTCCGGGGCGGACATTGGAGGCGGTGATGGCGCGTGAATCGCGCTCAGCCGCTGAATACGCGGGTCCGATAGGGCGGACATGACCGTTTAGACCCGGCCAGCCGGATCTGAGCCTAGCGGCCATTCACATCCCCGTTTTTCCGCTGGTTGATCAGCTTCTCGACCGAGTCCAGATACACGCGCCACCAGCCACGCGGCTGCTTCAACTGGTAGCCCTCAAGAGTGCCGTCCTCGAGGTACCGAAGCACGGTCATCCGCGAGCACATCAACATCTTGGCGGCCCGATTGACGTCCATCTCCTGCCGCCCGATCTTGGTCGTTAGGTTCATCGTTTCACCTTCCCTTTCCTGCCGTTCTCCTGGGCCCGCAGCGAAGCCAGGTAGCCCGCCAGGGAGACCTTCGATACGTGCCACCAGCCGCGGTCTGTGAAGCGGCAGCCGGCCAACTTGCCGAGATCGAGCAGCCGCAGGACCGTCATCCGTGAGCAGCCGATCTTGACCGCCGCCGCTTCCACCGAGACGTGATCGTCCGGCCGGTAGAAGCCGTTACGGTGACCGGCGTGGCCCTTAGCCATGACGCTGACCCTCCATCCGATTCGCCATGTTCTTCAGCGCCCAGAAGACCCGGTTGGCGTCAGCCTTGGTGCGGATCTGGGTACGTCCGCGAAGCGGTGATGACGAGGCGGCCAGGAAGCTTTCGAGCCGGTTCTGGCTCCAACCCAGGCGCGCGAGCTGTTGCTGGATGCCGGCGAGGTCACGCGCATCGGCCATCGTAACCACACCGGTGCGCCGGCCGCGGCGGCCTTCGTTTCCCATCGCGTGCGCGCGCTGCCGGCTCGGCCGGCTGTTGCTGATGCCAAGGCCGCCCTGCAGGAGCTCGATCAGCTTGTGCGCCTCGCGATTACTGAGCTCCTTGAACGAAGTGACCAGGTGGCCGAGCTGCTGGCTCGCCCAGTCCAGGCGCGCCTGGCGGTCCATGTCCTTCGTGGGGCAGATGTCCCGCGAGGCCTGCTGCTTCCATAAGACCTGCAGGCGCTGCATCTGGCCTGGCGTTATCGGCTTGAAACCGCTCTCGCTCATGCCCGCGGCCTCCTCTTCTTTATAGGAGGTGGATCCGGTGGCATCGCAGCAGCGGCGATGATCTCCTCGGCGGTGTCGTGGTTCATCACGCCCACCTTGACGCGGCGGCCGTCCCGGCGATGGACGGTGAGCCAGGTGCGGGTCTTTTTGCGGCCGCAGTCGGCGCAGGTTTTCCGCAGCTTTCGCTTCTGCTTCTTCCGTGCCCGCTGCGCTGCGATCCGAGCGATCTTGTCGCGGCGGCGGCACTCGAAACTGAAGAAGACGCGATCAAAGTCAGGCTCACCATTCTTGTCCCGCAGCTCGTTCTTGCACCCGCAGGTGCAGACCCGTACGTATTCGGCCCCTGGCATCCATTCCCCTTAACCCAGAAATTCACTTCTTCCTGCGCCGACAAAACCGGTTGTGCTCGTCGCGGACCCACGCTATCGACCGCTGCAAGAACTCGCGCGCGTCGTACGTCACGAACCAGCAGTTGGTGCGACTTAGGCCGCCGATCTTTGCCTGCAGCCGGCGCCGCTGTTGCGGCGTCAGCTTCTGCATCACCTCGAGCACGGCGCCAAGATGCTTGCCGATCTCGTTCTGCGCCTTCCTGATCACGCGAGCACTCATGCGGCGTCACCCCTGTCATCGAAGACGTGCTGGACCTGGTAGCCAAACACCAGGCCCTTGAACCAGGTTTGATCCACGCGCCTCAGGTCGTACTCATGGGGATGAAGTTTCAGGAACTTCAGCACAGCGTCATCGTCGTAGCGGCCGTGAGGCAGTCTTTTCAGGAGCCCGCGTCGCTCCCATCCCTGGACCGTCGCCCACCCAACGCCGAGGAGCTCCGCGATGTCCCTGACGGTATAGCCGTCGACGACGCGACCGGACACGCCCATGCGCGCCAGTTGAATGAGGACGGAGTCAACGCTGCGGCCCAAGCGCTTCGCCATCCGTCGGACCGGGACACAGCCGCGGCTTTCATCGAGGTACGCGACCTCCTCCGTGGTCCACTTGCGCTTGTTGATAAAAGTCAGACCGAGGCCGCGCGCCCGGGCATAGATCAAAGAGCGACCGAAGCCGGTTCGTGCCGCCATGGCAGTGATGGACTTCACCAGCTCGGCCCGACGCTTGACCGCGTAACACTGGCGCAGCATAACGTCGTGCTCTGGCTTCCAGGCCGGATTAGCGCGGGCGCGCCCGAGATCTCGGCAGTGGCACACCGTGCACTTCCCGTTGCGATTGGCCGGCTGGCCACATAGACAAGTCTTCATCATGCGGTCGCAGCCAACCCTTTCTTCTTGCGCCACTCCGAGCGGAACTCGTCCCACGAGCGGAACCATTCGCGGATCCTCTCGTCCTGCGCGTACAGGCGCTTCGTGGCGTTCTCCGTGGTGACCGTAGGCCAGTCCATCGGAACGTGGACCAGAATGTTGGCGATCCGCAGCGCGACTTCGGGGCACGGGAAGTAGCAGAAGACCGCGTGCCCGGTGGGAACGTGGCTGATGGTCCAGAGGTCGTCAAGGTCGTCGCAATGCGCCGCCGGCCAACGCAGGAACTTCTGCGTGCGATGGACGACCAACTCCGGGCACCGGCTGACAAGAGCGTCAACCTCGGCCGAGTGCTCGAGCGATGGGCAGTAAACCTGTACCCTCACAGCAACCTCCCTTGTTCCGGTACCGGCGACGGCGCCAGCGCCTTAACACAGTCCGGGCAAAGGTCACGGTCGGGGCCGATCGACTTCGCGTGCTCGTCGCACATGGGCGCGTCGCACGTCTTCCGCTGGTGGCTGACGATGGCCGGGTTGTGCGCTCGCGGGCCATCGCAAAGCTTCGTCGACCACGCCGAGCACCATTTGCAGCGTCGCCGGGCACTCGGCGCCTCCCGTTCCCGCAGGAATTGTTTTGCCTGGCGGACGGACTCGCAGTAGCCGCGCTCGTCGTAGAGAGCGCGCTTCATCGCGGAGCGCAGCTTGCACCAGCACTGCCAGCAGAAGCTCTTCCCCGCACCCTTGCGCCGGCCGCAGGAACACTTCGTGCCGGCCAGCTCGGTGTAAATCTCGGCGTCGGCTTGTTTCAACTGCCGGGTCATGACGGCCGCCTCCTGGCTTCCAGCGCCGCGCGAATGTTGTCGATGAGCAGCGTGATCTCCATCGCGTACTGGCGCAACGTCACTTCGCCGTCCTGACTCTTCCAGGTTTCGATCGCGGCGATGATCTCTTCGTCGGTCATGCGGACCTTTCTTCTTCCAGCGTGAGCTGGCCGTGCAGTTCGGCGACGCGTTCCGGGCCATACAGGACACGCAGCCGGCGAGCGAGCTCTCGCATTTCATTGATCAACGGTCGGCCGGCGACTTCGAGGTCCTCCGCGCTGTCGACGAGGAAGTAGCCGTGGTCCTTGCCGCGCGTGGCGCCGATGGCCACACCGTGGTTCACGATCAGGTCCCGGACTACAGACTTCACCTCGCGCTCCGCCAGGCCCGTAGCTTCCTCGAGTCGCTGGCGCGTGATCGGCTGCTTCCTGCCAATGTGCAGGCAGATACGGCGCAGGACCTCGCGCTCGTTGCGCGTGAGCGGCGGTACCGGCGGCGGTTGCGCGTAGAGCAGCTGGCGCGCCCGCTGCTCGGCCGTGAGCAGCGCGGTGAAGCCGAGTTGGACCTGATCTGGCACGAGAAGCTAGGCGCACCCCCCGTGGGCGCGGATCGCGTCGGCATCCTCGGCCATAGCTGCGGCGCGCTCTGCCTGTTCGCGCGCGAAGGCCTGACACGGCTTGCAGTATTCGGACTCGGGCAGGTCGCGCTGGATGCAGTCGCGATCGTCGATGATGTTGGTGCAGTCTTCAGCAGTCACATTTCCTCCGTGATTCGCCCGGCCGCTTCGGCCAGGATGTGCAGGGCCCACGTTCCTTCCTCAGTCCGCTCTACCCCCCCCCCCTAAGGAGGTGGGCCATCGCGCCGGCGACACACATCAGCGCCGCCTGCTTCTGTAGTCGCTCGAGCTGCCACGCAAGCCGCCTACCGGATCGGCAGCGGTTAGCCACGGCCGCACCCCTTGTGGGTCCAGGTGTCGCCGCCGGCCAGGCACCCACCGAGCGCGCGGAGCTCGTCGTATACGCAGCGCGCGCAGACTTCAGGCTTGCCGAACTCCCGCATGCGTTCCTGCGCGATCCGCGCGAAGAGCATCACGTCAAGCTGGTAGTCGTTGCGGATGGGACCCGGATCCTGCAGGCGGCCGCCGACCTGCACGAGCGTCGGCGGGTACACGCCATTCGCGGTCCAGATGGTCACGAAGATGTCGGCGCCCAGCGCGACCTGGCTGCGCTCCTCGTCAGTGAGCTCCCAGCGCGACATCACGCGGCCGTCGGGCGACTGGAAGCACGGCAGCGGCAGGAACTCGGGCTGGCCGTTCTGCGGGCCACCGATGTTCGTCTCGAATTGTTGAAGCCCGTGAACGACGGGCGACTTAGGCTGCATGGCTACTCCGCGTCCGTGGCCAAGTGCTGGCTGATGAGGTCGGCCTTGCGCTCGACCGGGAGCGCAAGGAAGAGGCGATCAAGCTGCCGCTCGCTGACGCAGATCGTGGCCACCGGGTCGGCGCCGTCGGTCGCCCTCCGTGATGGGGGGGGGTGTTCCTGGCAGGCTTCTTCGCGGCGCGCGGCGTGCGCTTGGGCGCGGCCTTCGCGGCCGGCTTCTTGCCGGCGCCCTTATGCTCTTTGCAGAGACCGAGTTTGTTGTTGGCGTTGATCAAGTTGTCGCAGCCGCCTTCAAAGCGACACTTCTGGCGTTCGGACTTCATGGTCGGGCTCTCTTTCCGTGCAGAGGATTCCGGCTCAGCCGGGGCCGTGGGTTGTCGTTTGAGCAACTGACGCTTCACTACCGGGCACGCCACGCCGTCTTCGCAGAAGACGCAAACGTGGCGGTCGTCAACGATGTTGGTCGTCATGCAGCGGTGACCCTTCTCGAGGCACGGCCGGCAGAACGATTCGCCGACGTTCTGGAGGTCAGCGTGAAAGAGTCTGACGGGATGCGACATCCGCTGCCTCCTTTCCCGCGCAGCCAAAGCAGCAAGTGCGGCCGTTACGGTTTACGAACCAGTAGTGGGCCGCCCCGCACAGCCGACACCGGAGCGGCTTCGCCGTCACGATGCGGATCACATCGCGGTCGACGAAGAGCCAGACTCCGGGGATGGCGGCGCGGGCGAACATCAAGCGGCGGCGTCCTTCTTCCGCTCAACCTTTAATGAAGGCTTGTTGGTGGTGACACAGATGCAGGCGCGGTATGCCTGCTGGGCGCGCGCCCCCAGCTGCGCGACGAGGTCATCGGCGCCGGCGGACAGCGAATAGCGGACCTCGCGGCGGAAGATCTTCTTGAAGCGCAAACTCAGGTCGTATTCGCGCAGGTGCGCGAAGAACTTCTCGACGGCGCCATAGTCGATGCTGGTCGAGCTTCCCGTGGTGACCGTGACCTGGAACTGGTCGCCGTCTAGGCGCAGCGACTTGTCGGAGCGGGGCGGCGTTGTGCCGTAAGCCTGCACCGTGGCGATCAGTGCTTCCCTCGCCTTCGCGGTGCGCTCAGCGGCAAGGTCCTCGGCGGCCTTGGCCTCGAGGTAGTGGTTGGCGGCAGTGTCTATGGAGCGTTTGTCGATACCCATCTTCGTGTTCCTTCCTTCAGTCGTTTAGTTCAAAACTCGTCGTGGTGGTTGAAGGCCAGGCGCAGCGCATGCGGCGCTGGCACATCCACCGTGAAATTGGTCAGCTCGCCGCGGAGCTCGCGCCGGCCGGGAAAGAGCTGGCCGTGCTCCAAGGCTGCGGTCCGCAGCTCGCGCGCCGCTTCCTGCTTCCGCACCTTCCAGGCGATCTTGTCGCTGTAGCCGGCGGCGTAACGCTCCTCCATCGCGGCGATGAAATAGCGGCGAACCATCTCGTCGACCTGGACGGGCGTGGGCGCGGCGGTGTTCACTGGACCGCGACCTCCTCTTTCGTAACCTCTTCCATCACGTAGTCATTTGGGACCACCTTCATGCGGTCCCAGTCGTAGGCGAACTCCTTGCCGCAATCGAGGCAGACGACGTAAGTCCCGGTCGCCTTGGCCGCCGCCGAGCGGTTTCCCGGCTTGGCGGTGATGGGGAAGCTGTAGCGGGTGTGCCAGCACCCGAACAGCATGTCCATGACGTCGGTGATCACGCCTGCTCCTTCGCCTTCGGGGTCCGTCCGGTGTACTTCGTCAGCCAGTCGACCGCCTCGAAATAGAAGTCGACGTAGCCGTTGCGGAGAGTGGCGTAGAGGTTCGAGCGCATGGGCGCAGGGAGCGAGTGGTAACACTGGCGGCAGAAGGACTCTTCGCTGCGCTTGTGGTGCCCGCACGCACAGTGGTCCGAGCGCAGCGCTGCGAGCGCCTGCCGGGTGCGGGGATCGATTTGTTGCCTTTCGACTGCCATAGATCACCTCGTAAACAAGTGGCCGATGCCGGCGCCCAGCAGCAGCCCGAGCCAGAACAAAGCCGCGGCCCCCCAGGAGTAGCGCTCGGCCAACGGCATGGGGCGCGCGGACCTCATGAGAGCCACACTCCGACAACGGCGCCAACGACGGCGCCGCAGACAAAGAAGAAGCCCGCCAGAACCAGGCCCCAGATGAACTGCGCTCGATCTTCCTGAATCGCGGCCGCGCGATGCGGCGTGCGCAACACTCGCGTTGATCTCATTCGCCACCTCCGTCCGCGTGGCCGATGTGCCACTCGAGGCAGAACTCGCATTTGTAGGTGTGCATCAGGTGAGCCTTCGACACGCGCTTGCTCCGGAGCAGCTCCGCGAGGGCGGCGCCGGCCGCCGACTCGGACGGGTAACGGTCCTTGCCGAGGCAGCCGCGCTCAAAGCGCAGCTTGGCTTTGAAGTCCTTCAGGAACGGCATGGCGTGGGCCGTCACGCAACACCGCCCTTCTTGTGTGCCGCAGCGAGTTCCTTCATGCGTTGAATGGCGAACCACACGCTGCGCGCGCAGATGTAGGTGGACCTGCCCGCGGCCTTGTCCATGCGGCGGGCGGCGAAGGTCTGGCGGAAGTCCTCGACGGTGGACTCGGCGATGATGTCGTCGATGACCGACTTGGGCGGCTTCCGGCCGAACTCCGCCTCGGCGATCCGCTCGACGTCGTCGCGCACCAGGCCAGGCAGCACGATGGTGCGCGAGAGCCGCTGGCGCGCCTGCTCGAGGCGCAGGTCGTTGAACAGGTCCTGGACGGCATGCGAGCCGGCGAAGATCAGGCCGAAGTGCGGCGGCTCGTCAAAGAGCTCGCGCACCGTCTCGATACAGGCGACGCTCAAGTGCTGCGCTTCATCGAGGGCGAGGACGCAGCGGCGGCCGCGGAGGAAGAACTGGAGCTTACGCAGCAGCTGCGCGATGCTGCCTTTGGTGGGCAGGCCCGCCGCCTTGGCGATCCGGCGCAGGAGCTCGCAGGGCGGCACGTCCTGCTTGCAGTAAACGTACATCGCGCGGCGGCCATGGCCGTTCTTGTTCGCGTCGACCGTGGCGAGCTCGCGGCACAGCCGCTTCAGCATGAAGCTCTTACGCGTGCCCGGCGCGCCGTCGAGGCAGTAGGCGTGGCCGTGGTCCACGGCGGAGTAGAACGCCTGGCGCACCTTCTTGAAAGTCGCGTCCTGGTAGATCTCGCCGCCGGCGCGCAGGTCCTCGCCGGTGTCGGCCGTGAACTCGTCTATCAGGCCTTTGATGGCGGCGCGGATGTTGGCGGTGTTGGCGGTGTTGCCTTCGACCCGGACGTTGTAGTGGCCAGAAAGAAAGACCGCGAGCGACGAGCGCGAATAGCCGATGCGGGCGGCGACCTCGGCCGGGGTGAGCCCGGAGTCGTCCATGAAATTCTGGAGCATGACCCGGGTGTCAGCCTCGCTGGGGATACTGAGTGAGGCTAGTTGCTGACGACGTTGCGCAGTGAGAGCCATCTATCCTTGTTCCTCCTGGATCAACCAGCCGAGATTGCGTTCCGCGACTTCTTCGGGGCCCGCGGCGCTACGGACAGTGGCCCCACCCACCGCCGCGGCGAGCGGCAGTGCCCGAACGATCTCAACGTCCTCGGGGCGCGGCTGCGTCGCCGCCGTGATGCCGGCGCGGCCGCTGATCAACTGCAGCGGCGTGGGCGTCCCGGCCTGGATCGAGCGGATCGCGCTCATGACGTTGCGGCGCATCCCGCGGCGGAACTGCTGGATCTTCTTGACCTCTTCCATCGAACGGTTCAGGCCCTGGGCGACGAGCTGCTGCGACACCAGGCGGAACAGGACGCCGTCCGCGCCGTAGGCCACGGCCTCGCTCACGTCATCGGGGTCGACCGCGACAGTGATGGTCTGGCCGTTGAGCTGATAGAGGCGCGCCTGCGCTTCCTGATCGGCGCCCTCGAAGATCCCGGTCAGCAGCTGGACCGTGGCGTTGCGCACGATGCGCTGCTCGCGATCGTTCCAGAAGAGTTCCTTCAGCTCCCGGACATCGACCTTGACGCGCTTGTCTTCGGGCAGGAGTTGATTGAAGACGTCCATCGGCGTCCGCCGGCGCATGCCGTGGCCGGAATGCTCACGCTCGTAGTTGAACCATTCGTTCCAGTAGAAGCCGATCTGGATGCCGTGACTGGCCGGCGGCAGCGGAGTGCGCTCGAGCTTGCCTTCAAGGAAAAGCTTGTGCTGCTTCAGCGCGACCGCGCAGGAGTCCGGCCGCCGATCGGGCCGTTGGCCGGCATAGGCGCCGCCGAAGTACTTGTCGAGCCGCTTGGACTGGATGCTGAAGTAGGACTCGATCAACTTGGACTGCGGGTGCCGCGGCTCGCAGTAGCGGACCTTGATGCCGAGCCGTTGCAGCAGCCCTTCCCCGCGAGGGTCCATCGGGACGCGGCCAGCGTCATCGAGGCCGAGCGGTGCCTCGTTCGCATGCAGCGCGCCCTTGCCGATCTTGCGGTAGTCCTTCCCGTTGTCGACGTAGAACTCCTTGGGGACACCGTAGCGGCTGATCGCCGCGCGCAGCGCACTGGCAATGGTGCGGGAGCTGGGGCTGGCCGAGAAGGCGCTGCCCACGATGGCGCGCGTCCGCATGTCCTCGATGGCGGTCTCCCAGATCCGCATCCACGCGAGCTTGGGTTTGGTGGTGAAGCAGTCGTTGAAGAAGAAGACGTCATGGATGCGGTGGTCGGAGACCCAGACGTCATTGGGCAGCAGCCCGATCTCGTAATCGCGGCGCACGTAGGGCGCGTGCTTCTGATCGAACTGCCCTTTCGGCAGGACCGCGGCGTCGCGCGCGACAGCCGGCATCTGCGTAGCGAGGAAAGCGCGCAGGGTGCTCTCGCTCGGCGGCTGCGAACCGTGGTTGACATTGCCGCGCCACCAGATCTTCAGCTCGTCATAGATGTTGGTGATGTTCAGGTTGCGCGTGTAGAGGCTGAGCACGAACTTCGCCGCCTCCGGGTGCTTCTTGAAGGCGCGCGACTGGCCGCGGTCCGAGCGCGTGCCCGACAGCGCCACCAGGCCCCCGCCCTTGAAGTAGCGCGTGTAGCGCTTCCAGAGACCGCGAGAGGTGACTCCGTAGCGCGGCGCTAGCCACTTGGCGTAATCGTCGGAGCTGCGCACCGGCCGGCCATCGTCGAACTTCAGGTCCAGCTTCTCGCCATCGACCCAGCGCTTCAGCTTGTGCACCGGCTCGAACCGCTTCCTCGCCTTAGCCTCGAGCTTTTCGGAGACGATCGCCTTCGGCGCCGGCGCCGCGGCCAGCGGGACCAAGGCGAAATCCTTCGCGTATCTGACCTGCGCTTCGGCCGGCAGAGACTCGAGGGCGTACTGCGAGCGGCCGTCGACCTCGCGCCACTCAAGCTTCGGCTTCATGCGGCGGATGTGGCGCGCGGTCCAGCCGGTGAGCTGCGCGACCTGGTCGGTAGTGAGCCAGGTCTTCACGGGCGGCCTCCCTGGATGTGTTCGAGGGCGCGCTGGACCGCGGCGACAACCTGGCGCAGGGACTTGAAGGTGACGGGCTCGGCGTCAAGCCCGGCGAGGCAGCCGGCGCAGAGATGACAAACACCGGAGTAGCCGCGGCTGCGGAACGCCCCGAGAAGGCCGGTGAAGGTAAGCGGTCGCAGCGTGACGCTGAGGGCGAGGACGCCCGTAGCAGCGCCGCAGCCGGAACAGGTGACAGGCCGACTCACTGGGCGACCTCGTCAGAGCAGGCCCCGCCTGCTTCGACTTTACGAATCTCGGCGAGAAGGGCCAGCCTTATCCGCTCCGAGCGCATGTGGCCGGTGGCGACGCGCCTCACGGTGGAACGAGCGACACCGAGTTGCTTTGCAACGCGCGCGGCGAGACCGATGTAGCTATTGGAGCGCCGGAGGAGTTGATCGTCTGGGGAGTCTCCGGCCGGTGCTTCTGGAGTGGGGGTGGTGGTAGCCAGTTCAGCAAGCCAGTGGTCGATACAACCATGGATCTCGCGGATGCGCTTCTGGCAGGCAGCCAATTCTTCAGAAGCAAAAACGATCGAATAAAGGAGCTGCTGGCGGCGAACGTCGGGTTCAGCCTTGGCGTACACACGGAGCGGGGCGGTGGGCTTCATAGAGCGCCTCCTAGCTTTTGGGTGAGTTCAGCAACTTTCTTTTCGGCGCTCTGGCGGATAAAGAACTGACGGCCGAGCTCCAGCAGGTGGACCTCGTCCTGGGTGATGAGGCGGAGGCCGGAGCGCTCGGCGAGGACGGCGAGCAAGGACCAGTCGCCGGTGACCTGACAGAAGGCGCGGGCGAAGGCCAGGGGGAAGCGGTGCTTCTCCTGCGAGTCCGCGGTGAAGGCGTTGAAGGTGCGCAGGGTGACCGGACGCTGAAGCAGTTCCTCCATCTCTTCGGCGATCTGGGCGCGGCTCTTAGGGGAGCGTTTACAGATGTCAGTGATGAGGCCGCGGACCAGCGCGTCGTCATCGAAGGCGCCGGAGGCAGCGGCCTCAGTGTGGATTTTTTGTGCGTCCTTACCCATCGACATCATCCCTGCCCTGCACCTACCGTGGTGCACGCTATGTCACGCTCAAGCAGCATCTTCGTCCGCAAACTTTTCGATCTCGCGCTCGATCCGGCGCAGTTCGGCCACGAGGGCGGCATCAATCCGCTTCGACCGCTTCCTCCCGTTGGCGACGTTGCATACGATGGTCGGCGACACCTTCAGCCGCTTCGCGACCCTGGAGTAAAGGCCTTTGTAAAGTCGCGCCCGCATGCGGAGCACTTTGGTAGGATTGGGGTTCAAAACCATAACCTCACGACCACGGCAGGATATTATTTGGCTAATCAGACTGTCAAGAAAAAAATAAGCGAAATAGACACTGCCGAATTGCCCCAGAGAATCAAGGGGTTACGGAAGGCTCTAGGCATCACTCAGCGACAGCTGGCGGAGGGACTGTCGGTAAGCCAGGGGGCCGTCGCGCAATGGGAGGGTGGAGATGTCATCCCGGAGACAAAGCACCTCTCCCGCATGGCGCAACTGGGCGGCATCGATGACGAGTTGAGGGCCTGGCTCCTCGCCGCCGCGGGCGTTAAGGTCCCAGAGTCCGCTGACGATGAAGGTCAGATGCTGCGAATCCCGCTGTTCAGGGACGCAGTGGCCGCAGGGAGCGCACGCGTGATCGATGAGTCTGAACATGAATGGCTCAGCGTTCCTCGCAACCTAATGCAGGGCGGAAAGATCGTGGCGCTGTGGGTCAAAGGCGACTCGATGTATCCGCTGATCATGACTGGGCACCTGGTGTTCGTCGACATCGCCGACCGGGATCCACATAAACTCGTGGAGAAGATGGTCGCGGCGCGCGAAGGAAACGGTGTCACGATCAAGTGGCTGAGGAGAGATGGGAACCTTTTTGTCCTCGTGCCTCAGCGAACCTCCCGCAACAATCCGGTGCGCGTGTTTAAAGCTGGGGACGACGTTGGAATCGTGGGCCGCGTGGTGAAATGGATCGGCGAGCCGCCGAAGTAGGAGGTCCCCCGATGGGTCGCATAGCCGTCGCAGTTCTGCTGCTGTTGTGTGTAGCCGCACAAGGCCAGACGAGAGAAGAGAAACGGCGCCTCAATGAAGAGCGGAAGGCCGCGGAGCGCCGCGAGAAGCAGGCGAAGAAAGACGCGGAACTGAAGCGAAAACAGGAGGCGTGGGAGGCTGAGCATCACCGCCGGCAGCAAACGCTCTATGCATACGAGCAGCGGCGGTTCTCGTGCGGCGGCGGCGCTCGAGTGGACATCGCTGCTTCTGCTGAACAGGTAAAAGCGGAGCTGGTCTCCCGGTACACGAAAGCGGGGTTCGCCATCTCGTCGGACAGCACATTCCAAGTCGCCTTCATGCGAGACCAGGCGGCCCAGCGAAACTTCTGGGGCTACCTGCTGTTCGGCGAGAACCTCCCCAACCACTACAAGCTCGGAGTGCAATTCTCGATGTCACCGAAAGAGGGCGGGGTCACGGCCTCCGGGATATCAGAGGCTTACGTGCAGGACGGATACGGCCGCACCACGCGCTACGCGTTGGGCGAGGACCGCGAGGCTAGCGACCAACTGTGCACCGCGCTTCTGGAAGTCAAGGCGAAGGTGGAGAAGGAGGCCGTAGCCGCCGCGGAGGCGCAGGCCGCGCAGGATGCAGTGAAACGCGCCCTAGAGGAGCAGGAATCCGCGTCGCGCGAAGTGGCTAAGGCCCGGAAGGAGTTCGCGGAGCTGAGCGAAGAAGCTCTGGATTACCTGAACGCTGCCATGGCCGAGGTGAAGTCAGCCGAAGTGATCTACAAGATGGAATTCTCAAAGGCGCGTGACAGCGTGAACAAGGCGCGACGCGCCGCTTCAGAGCCGGATCAACAAGGGATGGCCGAGACGCTGGCAGGCTTACTGTCGACTGTAGAGGAGTGCCGTCGGGTCAACGGGCCGCGGACCGCGGCTGCGTTCAAGCAAACCAAGGACGGGTTCACAGGCGCGGAAGCAAGAGCCCGGCATCAACTCCAAGGTCTACGAGAAGCCCCAACGAGTCCAGCGCCGAAACTAGTGCCGGCAATCGGCACCGTGAGTGAGCGCCCGTAAACAAGCAGCGCTGGCGCGGATCCGCGGCAAGTTCCTGCTCAGCTACGACGACTGCCCGGAGGTCCGGGATCTGGCCCGGCGCCATCGCTTCCAGGTACGGCCGGTGTCGGTGCTGTACACCCTGGCGGCCAAGGGCGGGCCAAAGCGGGTGCGGGAGCTGCTGATCGCCAACTATCCCCTTGCGCGGCGCGGCCGCGGATGAGAGGATAGGCGTCACATTTGGGAAGCCCGGAAAGCCAGCAGGCCCGCCGCGAAGGCGGGCCTTGGTTTTTGGACCATAACGGGAAAATTTGCACAATCTGAGGTGCAGTGGTAGGGTATTCGGCCTCCCCCTGAAGGCTGCCCTATGAACCACCTATTTTACGGTGACAATCTGGACGTGTTGCGTCGGCACATTGATGACGAGAGCGTCGACCTCGTCTACCTGGACCCGCCCTTCAACAGCAACCAGGACTACAACGTCCTGTTCGCCGAGCATGACGGTACGCCATCCTCCGCGCAAATCGTGGCCTTCGAAGACACCTGGAAGTGGAGCACGGAAGCTGCCGCGGCCTGTGAATCGGTGATCGAGGGCGGCGGCCGCCTGGCAGAAGTGATGATTGCCTTCAGGACCTTTCTCGGCACCAGCGACATGATGGCTTACCTCGCGATGATGGCGCCTCGCCTTTCCGCATTGCATGATGTGCTGAAGCCGACCGGATCGCTGTACCTGCATTGCGATCCAACCGCGAGCCATTACCTTAAGCTACTGCTCGACGCGGTGTTCCGGCCCGAGCAGTTCACGAATGAGGTGACCTGGAAAAGGACCAGCGCGCACAGCAGCGCGAAACAGCATTCAAACAAAATAGAACATTTAGAACAGATGAAACACTGAAAAACGAGCGGCTGATACAGAGTCGCGGTATGTTCCGGACATGCGTGTTGTTGGTCCTCGTCCTGGGCGCGACCGCCCAGGCTTCAGTCACTGTCACCGGTAACGTAAAGACGCTGGCCGGCCAGGCGCCGGGCACGGGCATCAAGGTCCAGCTGACCCTGCAGGGTTGCGATTCGAAGGACGCGACTGTAGAGGGTTCATACCTCGGCCTGGACCGCACGCCGTCGACGACCGCCGATCCGACGACCGGCGCCTTCACCTTTGCGACGCTGGCCGGCAACGACGAGATCAAGTGCAATGGCCAGCTGAACGTGACGCATTGGACCGTGTCGATCATTAAGTCGGGCACCACGACGCCGAGTTGGTCGGCGAACTACATCATCAATGCGGCCGACGGTCCCGCGAACCTGAACACAAAAGCCAAGATGGCGACGGCGCCGCTACCCGCGGTCCTTGACTATGCGGTGCGGAACCAGGCGAACACCTTCACGCAGTCCAACGACTTCACCACGGCGACAATCACGCGGCCTTTCCGGTGGCTGGCGTTCGCGAGCTTTCCGGCGACGTGCACGGCGAACAAGGACATGTTGGTTCGCTCGGACGCACTGACGGCCGGGCAGGCGCTCTACATCTGCAACGCGGCCGGGAATGGCTGGAACCTGGTGGGCGACGGCGGCGGCGGGCTGGGGCCCGGCACGGCGGGCACACTGGCGAAGTTTACCGGAACGGGAAACACGATCGGGGATTCTACGTTCACCGAGGCAGGGTTAACTTCTACCCTTGCGGCTAAAGCCGCTGATGCCGATGTAGTGCACAAGACGGGCAATGAGACGATCGCCGGCACTAAGACATTCACCAGCCCTATTGCTGGCAACATCACGGGCAACGCTGCGACCGCGACGTGGGCCGCTACCGCGACCGGCGCCACGCAGCTTACCGGCGACCCGGCAGATTGCGCGGATCCAGTATTGGGCTATGCGTATGGTATCAACGAGTTCGGAGACCTGGCCTGCGTTTCATTTCCCTTCTCGTTCAAGGGGCAGCTGTTGGTCTCTGACCTCAGTGGCGACACGCTCATCCTCACTGCGCTGGCGCGCAATGTTACGACGACGAAGCTTTTTCTTAGCCAAGTAGGAGATGGATCCACGGCCAACCTGCCGTCGTGGGCGCAGCCCGCCTTCTCTGACATGGCCGGCGTGGTGACGGACCCGCAGGTCCCTAATAACATCACGGTCGACCTCGCCGGCACGGCGACGGCGCTGGCGGCCAACCCGACCGATTGCAGCGCGGGCCAGTACGCCACGACGATCGACGCCGGCGGCAACCTTGGGTGCGCGCAGGTGGCGTACGCGCAGGTGAGCGGCACGCCCAGCCTGGCGGCGATCGCGACGTCGGGATCGGCGAGCGACCTGACGGCCGGGACGGTGCCCGACGCGCGCTTCCCGGCGACGCTGCCGGCGGCGAGCGGCGCCAACCTGACCAACCTCAACGCTTCGAACCTTGCCAGCGGCACAGTGCCGGTGGCGCGGATCCAGGAGGTGCTGAGTGTCGCAGATCTGACGGACTTCGCCTCGAAGAGTGGGACGGGCACGGCGGCGATCGGCGCCACGATGACGTCGCTGGCCACGGACGACGTCCTGAAGTGGAGCGGAACGAACTGGGTGAATGCGACGGCGGCGCCCAAGGCAACGGCGCTGGCGGCGAACCCGAACGACTGCGCGGCGGGATCGGCGCCGCGGGGCGTGGACGCTTCCGGGGTGGCGGAGAACTGCGCTGACTTCATGGAAGAGCCGGGCGCCAGTGGGATCGTGGCCCGGACCGCGGCGAACACTTCATCGGCCCGCACCATCACCGGCACGGCGAATGAGATCACGGTGACGAACGGCGACGGCGTGAGCGGTAACCCGACGCTCTCGATCGCGGCCGCCTTTGACATCAGCGGGAAGACGTCGACGAAGCCGGCGAAGATGGGGACCGCGGCGCCGGGGACGTGCGGCTTGGGCGAAGTGTTCTTTGACACGGATGCCCCAGCCGGCCAGAACCTGTACGGCTGCACCGCGACGAACACCTGGACGTTGCTGGGGGACGGCGGCGGCGGATCCGGCACGATCAATTCCGGCGTGACGAATGTGATCCCGAAGTACACGGCGTCGACCACGCTGGACGACTCGCTGCTCACCGATGACGGCACCACGCTGGGCTACACGGGCAGCGGCGGCATCGCAGTGGGATCCTCGACTACGGTCGAGATGTCGGCGACGAACGGCGTGCTGCGCTTCCTGGGCGCGCATACGGGCAACGATGAAGACCTGAAGATCGACCTGGACGGCACGGCGAACACGGCGGTGGTGACTTCGACCACGGGCGTGACCAAGGTCGACTTCCAAAGCATCGACCTCCAGGTGCCTACGGAAGCCTACAGCGCTACCAACTGGAACGGCATAAACACCGTGCCGACGAAGGACGCGGTTCGCGACCAGTTCGAGGCCGAGCCAGCTGCCACGCGGACGCTGACGAACAAGACGCTGGACGCGGAGGGCACGGGCAACGTCATCACCACGGTACAGAAGGTGTGGTTCCAGGCGGCGGGCGGAACGGTGGCGGCTCCGACGCTGCTGGCCGAAGCCACGACGAACGCGCCGACGGCGACGTGCTCGGCGGGCGCCACGGAGACGACGCTGATCCGGTGCGTGGCCGACTTCCCGGACTCAGACGGCGACAAGGACCTGCAATGGACATTCCCGCTGCCGGAGGACTGGACCGGGAACATCGACCTGAAGTTTCGCTGGCGCTCGGCAGCGACTTCCGGCGACGCCGTGTGGCAAGCGACGCTGGTCTGCCGGGCGGACGCCGAGGTGGATGACGCGGCGTTCAACGCTGCGAACACGGTGACGGACACGGCCAAGGGCACCGCGAACCAGATCAACGAGGCTTCGATCACGGCCATGACCACGACCGGCTGCGCGGCCGGCGAGCTGGCGCACCTCAAAGTGTTCCGCAACCGGACCCATGCCTCCGACACGATCGCGGGAACGATCTCGCTGATGGGCGTGCAGATGACGATGCGGAGGGCGCAATGAGGCTGATCCTGGTCCTGCTGCTGCTGGCCTGCGCGGCGCCGGCGCAAGTGGCGCGCGCGGGAACGAACTGCACGGGAACCACGAGCTGCACGCCGACGAACGCCATCGGCGACCTGCAGCTGGCGTTTGCGTTCCGCGACGGCAGCCAGACAGCCCCGACGGTACCGGCCGGCTGGACGAGCGCCGGGACGGCCAGCATCAACGGGACGTCATCGGCTGACAGCGCGGCTGTGCTGGCGTGCAAGATCTCGACCTCAGCGAACGAAGCGAGCGGCACGTTCACGAACGCGAACTCGCTGGTCATCATGATCTATTCGGGCGTGGGCGGGACGACGGCCAACTGCAATACGGTGTCGATCGGCACGCCGAGCTTCTTTACCTCCACCGTCAACACGACGACCACCACCGAGACGTTCAACTCGCTGACGAACGGGTCGGCGACTTCGTGGGTGATCGGTTTTGGCGGGTGTTCGGCTTGCACCGCGGGCATCGGAACGGCGCCGACCGGGATGTCTAACCGCTCTGCGCACTCGAGCGGCACTCCGCCTTCGACCGGCGGGCACGACACGAACGGCGCGGTGGCGTCATTCACCACGGCCAACGTGACGCTGACGACCGCGGGCCGCATCATCACGGCAGTGGTGGAGGTGAAGGCGGCGGCGCTGGGGCGGCCGCGGAGGGTCTATGTTTATTAGGCTGCTAGTGGTCGTGCTGTTACTGAGCGCAGCAGCAGCATGCGCTGATACCGATGCCGCGCTGAGGCTGCCGACGCCGGATGACTACGCCGCGGGAGAGTTAGAGCATCTGGCGATGATGTTAGCCGCTGACGGCATCACCCTGAAAAGCGGGGTGAAGGTTAGCGGCGTCAAGGTGACCGTGGGCGCCGACCCGCAGTGCGGAGCTGGCACCAACGGCGCCGCGCTGGACAACCAGAACAAGTGCGGCGTGACCGGAAGCAGCGGGTCGTTGTCGCTCTCGTCGCCGACCAACGTCTCCAGCTGTCAGACGCTGAGCACCGCTGACGGCGAATACCGGCTCACGCAGAACATCGGCTCGGATGCGACGGCGGTCTGCCTGGAGCTGAACGGTCCACGGATGAAGGTGGACCTGAACGGATACGGCGTGACGGGCCGGGTGCGTGCGACCACCGCGGGCGATGCCAGGGGCTTGGAACTGGCGAACGGCTCGATCACCTGCGACCGGACCACGGCGCAGGCGCCGGCGTGCCTGGAGTACACGACGGAATCCTTTGGGTCATTCACGAACGTCACCAAGTTCCACCACCTGACGGTGACGAACACGGCGAACTGCGGCGCGAGCGGGGCTTCCAGGGCGCTGCATATCGACTACTCACCTTCAGGCTGGACGGGGACGTACCTGTTCGAGATCTACAACAACTCGATCGAGACGCAGACGTGCACCGATTCGGTGCGGACCGTGGCATTCAATGTGACCACGAACAAGCCGGTGAAGTTCGAGTACAACTACGTGACCTTCAAGACCGACTCGGGCGCGGCACAGGGCCTGCAGCTTTCCGGGGCGGCAGGTTGCCTAGTTCGCAATAACCGATTCCGCAGCTTGGGCGCCAACACGACTGCCAACCTAGGGCGTCCTTGGATGATTGATTCTGGTTCGAATAATTGCATCGTCGAATACAACCTGGTGGAGACATACAACCTGTTTTCCGCGGTGCGCGACAACACGGGGACCATCGTCCGCCATAACCGCTTCCTGAAAGTGCAGAACTCCGGCAACCGCGGGGCGGTGTGGATGGCTGACCCGGACACCGGGACCTACGACCTGGGCGGCGCGCGAGTCATCAACAACTATTTCGACGTCGAGGACGGCACGGCGGTGGCGTCGCGCTGCGCGGCCGGGTCGGGGGCGAGCAACGGCTTCATCGTGAAGGACAACACGATGGCCTGCTCGGGACTGGGATGCAGCAGCGGCTTGTTGGGCAGGGCGCGCGATGCGACGGGCTGCTCGAACACCAACATCATGCAGCTCTGCGCGAACACCACGGCGGTCAACAGCCAGGCGGACGCGGGGGCGGAGATCAAGCTGCCGTCGTCCGGGACGGGCACTTGCTCAGGCGCGGGCACCTGCACCACGCAGGCGTGTCCGATCTAAAAGAGGAACAAAATAGAACAAATAGAACAAACTGAACACACACCTTAATCCTGCGGCGTTAAGGTCTCCCGCAGTGACCCGCAAAGAACAGCTGGATTTCATCGGCCGCGTGGCGCCGGCGGCGCAGCAATCGCAGAGGAAGCACGGCATCCCCGCCAGCGTAACGATCGCGCAGTGCATTCTTGAGTCCGGCTGGGGCAAGCGGGCGATCGGCAACAACTACTTCGGGATCAAGAAGGGCGTGGCCAACGTGCCCTACGTCGAGTTCACCACCCATGAGTACCGCAACGGCGTGAAGCAGCAGGAGAGCGCTAGGTTCCGCGCCTTCCCGTCGCTTGAGGCCTCGGTCCGCGCGCACGGCGACCTGATCGCCCTGGGCAAGGACCGGAGCGGGAAGCTGATCTACGCGGCCGCCATGGCGGCGGTCGATGATCCGCTGGTCTTTGCGATGCGACTCAAGGAGTGCGGCTACGCTACCGACCCGAACTACGTGAACACGATCGCGCGCCTGATCAAGCAATGGAACCTGACGCAATACGACGAGAGGCGCCCGAAAGGAGCGACCGCATGAATACCCAGATCCGCACCACCGAGAGACAGCTGCGCGAGCGACGATCGTGGATCCTTGCCGGACTGATCTCGCTCGCCCTGCTGAGCTGCCTCGCATTCCCGCTGGCGTTCATCACCGGCTGCGATGACGACGACTACCGCAAGGCAGTCCGCGCGGCGGCCGGCATCGCGACGAGCCTCGCCGAGACGCAGGCGGTGAACGAGCGACTCTACGCCGCGGCGCTCATCGACCGCGAGGAAGCGATCGCGATCGCGCGCATGGTGAAGGAGGCGACCTTGGCCAACGACCACTTTGTCGCCAGCCTGCGCCGCTACGACCGGCTCAACAAGAATTCGCGGGCGGACCTGGTGCGCTTGGTCGCCGACGTGGCGCGCAGTGTGCGCCAGCTGAACGAGCAGGGCGTGCTGCGCATCAAGAATGCGGACGCGCGCCTGCGCTTCCGCGCCGCGGTCGACGGCGCCGTGACGGCGCTCGACATCCTCGCCGCCGTGATCGGCGCGCATGAGGCGCCGCGCGCGACGCCCACGAACAATCTTCTGCAAACAAGATCCCTCAGAGAAGGGGTAGCAACTCCGACAGGTCATGCTCGCCGCTCAGGGACCGTGCAACTGAGAGCGGCCGACACTTCAGCAATCCGTCGCTGGGCGAAGACTGAAGACGAAACGGGAGCGATTGCCGGCGGAATGCCCCGACACGACGACGCAAGACCCCGGCGGCTCCCAGTGGCGGCCGGGGAATTTCTGCGAGGTGCCGCATGAACCAGGAACAAATACTCGAGCTGATCTTACTGGCGGGCAGCCTCACGAAGCTGATCGTCGAGCTCAAGCGCCAGGGCCAGATGGAGAGCGAGGCGCTGCTGCGCCTGGCGGAAGAGAAAGGCCCGGCGACCCGCGAGCGAGTCGACGCCTTTCTGCGCCAGCTCGAGGCGCCGGTCGAAGGATAGGTTTTCGCGCGACGTTCCCCCAGGACGGTTGGGGTGGGGCTCTGGGGGGGGGTAGGCGCCCGAACGGCTCCTGGCCCCGGTGTGACGGTCACAAAGTGGCTTTTAGGCGGCGCAGCGGTACGGATTTTCATAGTCGGGCCCGAGGAGGGGCTCCGGGGATGTGGAAAAGCCTGGAAGGCAAGAAGACTTACATCGGTGCCGCACTGCTTTCCTTGGCAGTCGTGGCGGCCTGGTTCGGCGTCGTCTCTCCGGGTCAGGCCGCCACGGGCGCGGCGCTCGGGGTCGCGCTGATCGGTATCGGCCTGGGGCACAAAGCCGACCGGTACGGCAAGGCGGCGGTCGAAGCAGCCTTGCTCGCGAAGGACCTGATCGACCAGCGCAGGACTTCGGGCCGCGTGGACCTGCTGAAGGGCGGCGACGAATTCGCCCGGATCCTGAAGTCGCTGCAGCACGAAGGCGTGAACGCGATCATCGAGCGCGCGGATCGCGAGAGCAAACTCGCGATCGCACTCGCCGAGGAGCTCGCGAAGCATGACGCCGGCGTCTTCCACTCCAGCCTGACCTGGAACGGCCAGGAGTGGGTCAAGGGATCTGCGCCGGCAGCCCGCGAGCTCAAATACGAGCCCGTGCCCGATGAAGCTGCCCAAAGTCCGCGCGTGCGTGCGGCGCAGGGCGGCGCGGTCACCCAGGCCGACGGCACCGGCGCGGTGGAGGAACACGAACAGTGACTTCACGCGTCGCCGCTGCGGTCAACGGGTCTTCGGTCAAGAGCGCACTGCTTACGCTCGGGGGGATCGGCGGCGGCGTGAGCCTCTCTTACCTACTGGTGGAGCTGCTCAAGGCAGATCCGGAGCTCTCGAAGGCGGCGCTGCAGACGGTGATGCAGTGGGGGCCCCTGTTCGTCCTGTTCGCCGCGGTGCTCTACCTGAACGATCGCCGCTTCGGGCAGATGATCCACAACCAGAACGAGAGCCAGAAGGCCACGCTCGAAGTGCAGCGCGACCACGCGGCGGCACAGCAGAAGCTGGCCGAGTCGGTGCACCGCTTGGCGGAGCGCGATTATGAGCGGCAGCGCGAGACGGAGCTGGTGGTGGCGCACATGGCGCGCGATGCCAAGCGCAACCGCGAGCTACTGGAAGAGATCCACAACCGACTGAACCAAAGCGAGAAGGCGCATGGACATCACGCAGGCTGAAAACATCCGGCAGTTGCGCGCGACCATCCTCCGCACGGTGTACGACAACCACCGGCAGCAGCAATCGCGCCTGCGCCTGGTCCTGCTCGAGGGGATGCTTGAGCGGCTGTTCTTCGAGGTGGCGCGCAACGACTTGATCGCGGTGCTGCAGGACTTGAAGGAGCGCGGCTACCTGAACTTCCGCGAAGACAGGGATCGCTACACGCGCAAGGTCAATATTGGCGAGATCCAGATCACGCCCAAGGGGCGCGACCTGGTGGAGAAGACCGAGACCGACGAGGCTGTGGACTTTGACTGATGGCAGACACTCGGCCGAAGACCGGCGACAAGCGGCAGATCAACAAGCAGCTGAACATCGACAAGCTGCCGCTGGAGGTCCGCGACCAGATCCAGACGCTGCGTGCCGAAGGCTACACCTGGGCGGAGATCGAAGAGCTCTCGGCCAAGTTCGTGAAGTGGGAGGAGCTGCCGACGCGGATCCTCGAGCTCTTCCCGGACATGCGGATCCCGTCGTCGAACCTGCACCGCTGGTACGACCTCGTGGATCAGGTCATGGAGGAAACGCGGGCGCAGGCCGAGCGGGCGCGCGCGCTCGCCGACGCCATGGCGCAGAAGGCGCCGGCCGGTCTCGACAAGGCTGTGCTCGCGGCGTTGCGCGACCAGATCTTCGCGGTGTTCGAGGCCTCCGACGCGAAGAGCAAGGCGCGGCTCACCAGCGAGCTGTTGTCATTCTTCGAGCTCCTGCAGATGGAGCGTGCGAATGACATCCGGCAGCAGAAGGTAAAGCTGGACGAGGGCAAGTTGAAGCTGGCCGAGCGCCAGCTGGAGCTGAAGAAGAAGGCAGTCGATAGGGTCACGAATGAAGCAGCAGCCAAACTCGGGAAAGGCAAGCCGGTCACGGTCGACGACATCAACCGCATCCGTGAGCGGACCTTCGGGCTTCCACCCGTCCAGCGGTAGCCTGCCGCCGGTCATCCAGCTGCGGCCGTATCAGCAGCGCTGGATCGACGACGGCGCGCGCTTCAAGCTGGCGGTGAAGTCCGCCCGCATCGGCTTCTCCTTCGGGACCGGCATCGAATCGCTGCTCGACTGCATCGAGCGCCCGACCACCTGGACGGTCCTCAGCGCCTCGAAGGCACAGTCGGTCGAGTTCGTCGACCTGGCGCAGAAGAATCTGAAAGCGATCGGCGGCGTAGCCGAGCTCTATCCCGAGGAGCCTTTCGCCGACATCGAGGGGCTGACGTCGATCACGCAGACGCGGCTGCAATTTCCAAATGGATCGCGACTGATCGCGCTGCCGGCGAATCCGCGCACCGCCCGCGGCTATCCCGGCAACGCCATCCTGGACGAGTTCGCGCACCACCAGGATTCGCACGCGATCTTCGCCGCGGTCGCGCGCCAGGTTGCGCTCGGCCACAAGCTGCGCGTGCTGTCGACGCCGAACGGTGAGACCGGCAAGTTCTTCGAGCTGGCCAAGGACCTGGGGCTCACTCTCGGCGTAGCGCCTTCGCCCAATCCCGTGTTGAAGCAGGCATGGTCCGGGCACTGGGTCGACATCCACCTGGCCATCCAGGAGGGCTGCCCGATCTCTGTCGAAGAGATGCGCGACCTCTTCAAGGATGAAGAGATGTTCGGCCAGGAATTCCTGTGCGTCTTCGTGCAGGCCCGCGGCGCCTGGCTGCCGCTGGAGCTCATTGCCAATGCCGAGCACGACGGCGCCACCATCGACTGGCCAGCCGGCTACGAGCCCGTGGGCCCGCTGTTTGCCGGCATCGACGTAGCGCGCGACCACGACGCCACGGTGATGTGGATCGACGAGCTCGTCGGCGACGTCGCCTGGACGCGCGCCATCATCGTCCTGCACGGCACGCCGTTCCCTGAGCAGCACGACATCCTGGCTCCGCTCGTGCGCATGACGACGCGGACCTGCATCGATTCGACCGGCATGGGCGTCGCGCTCTACGACTACCTGAACAAGAGCTGCCCGGGGACGGCGATGGGCATCAACTTCGCCGGCACGAACGACCAAGGCGTGAAGCTGAAGACTGACCTGGCGGTCCGCATCAAGAAGAACTTCGAGAGCGCGAAGTCACGGATCCCGCGGCATCCAGCGATCCGCCAGGAACTGATGGCGATCAAGCGCGAGGCGACCGCCACGGGTGTGCGCTTCGACGCGCCGCGCATCGAGATCGAGTCGCCGGTCGCCGGCGCCAAGAAGCAGAAGGTCTACGGCCACGCCGACCGCTTCTGGGCGAAGGCGCTTGCCGATCTTGCCGCCGCGAGCGCGCCCGCGGCCGTGGCTGCCGTCGAGCAGGGCGAAGGCGTGGTGCGCCCCGAGCGCCGCGGAATGATGAGCGAGATCACGCGCATCGGCCAGACGACCCACGACGTCCTGGTCGACCAGGGCGTGGTGCACGAGCGGAGGTCGGTATGGCCCCGCTGACATTGCTTGGGCTGAACAAGAGCACGGAGGTCTTTGCTGAGGCCCGCGAGAACGCCGGCATGGTCGTCCTGGACCTGAGCGAAGCCCGGCGCGCCGAACAGCAGCGCCAGGCAGACAGCGGATCGTCGAAGGTCAGCGAGGCGCTGGCGCCGCAGATGTTCATGATCGGCGGCGACGCAGAAGACGCGCGCTACAAGCGCATCACCTCGAAGAAGACGCTGCGTGATCTGAACCCGCTCATGCAGGAGCGGATGCAGCAGATCTGCTTCTTCATCGCGACCACGATCCCGTTCGCCAAGCGTTTCATCGAGCTGGTGACCGACTACGTCGTTGGCGCCGAGGGCTTCACGCTCGTAGCCAAGGACAAGAACGTCCAGGCGGTCCTGGACCGCTTCGTGGCGGACAGTGTCAATGACCTCGAGAAGACGCTGCCCGAATGGAGCGACGAGCTCGGCAAGTTCGGCGAGCTCTGCGTGCCGGTCGCCGTCAATCCCGTCGACGGCATGGTCCGGCTCGGCTACATCGACCCCTGCGAGATCGAGGCGATCGAGTATGGCCTGCTCACCGCGGGCGACGGCCGGGAGGAGATCGCGATCCCGGTCGCAGTACGCCTGAAGCAGAAGATCGGCGAGCAGCAGGGACGCCGGCTGCGCATCGTGATGCGCGACGAGGACCCGGACTCGGACACCTTCGGGCAGCTGTCCGGCGAGTGCTTCTACTTGGCGGTGAACAAGGCGAAGAGCGCGAGCCGCGGGATCTCCGACCTGTTCTGCATGGCCGACACGCTCGACGTTCTGGACCAGCTGGTCTTCGACGGCGCCGACCGGGCGCGCTTCATGAACTCCTTCATCTGGCAGTACATCATCAAGGGCGCCGACGACAAGAAGCTGGAGGAGTTCCGCAAGAAGACCTTCAAGTCGCCGCCGAGGCAGGGCGGCGTGCTCACCACCAACGACCAGGTAGAGCTGAAGGCGCTGAGCCCCGACCTGAAGGCGTACGAGTTCGGCGAGATCGTCAGCAATATCAAGACCTACGGCCTGGGCGGCATCGGCTTCCCCAACCACTGGTTCGCCGATCCGGGCGACGTCAATCGCGCTACGGCCGGCGAGATGGGCGAGCCCACGCTGAAGAAGCTCGAGGGCAGGCAGAAGGCGCTGAAGCGCTTCTACCTAAGTATGGTGCACTTCGTTATCGACAAGGCGCAGACGGCCGGCGTGCTCAAGTCCAGCGTCGACCGCACGGTCGAGATCCAGACGCCCAAGCTCAACAAGAAGGACCTCTCGAAAGGCGCGACGACGGTGCAGACCACGGCCAACTCCTTGGCCCAGGCCGAGGACCGGGGCTGGATCCGCAGCGAGACCGCGGCGAAGGCTTTTCATCAGTCGCTGCGCGAGATCGACATCGAGATCGAGGACCCGGGCAAGGAGTTCACTACGGCGCAGCGCGAGAAGCAGGACCGCGATGCCACGGAGATCGACCGCCTGAATCCGCAGGCGAACCTGGCCGACGCCCTCGACCAGGCAGGAGGAGCTGTGCAATGACGGCGACGGCCAAGAGTACGCAGCTGGCCAGCCAGGTCGTGGCCTGCAAGGCGAGCCGCGAGGACGTGAAGCTGCCGGGCGACTTCGCCTTCATGCGGCTCGACGACAAGCGCGTCGTGATGCTGGCGTGCCCGTGCTGCGGCAAGCCCTGCCTGGCCGACGGCCACACGATCGTGCGCGACGAGCCGCTGACGCTGGTACCGGTGGTCGAATGCCCGAGCGGTTGCCGCTACCGGATCCATGAGGGGAGGGTGATCCCGCAGTGAACAACCAGCAACAGTTCGCAGCGAAGGTCCAGAACCTGATCCAGCAGTCGCGCGCCCTCACGCCGGCGACGCGCAAGGCGGTGACCGAGCTCCTGGACGAAGCGCGCAAGCGGATCATCGGCGAGCTGGCGAGCGCTGACCCCAGCCGCTTCCAGGCAGCGCAGCTTACGCAGCTGAAACAGTCGATCGAGCGGGCGATGGACACGTTCCGCCGCGGCGCGACGCGCGAGGTCAATCTCCTGCAGCTGCAGTCGGCGCGCATCGGCAGCCGGCTCGCGACCGAGCCGCTGGGAGATCTGCCGCTGGGCCAGATCGCGACCGATCGCATCCGGGTCGCGCAGGGCTACACCGCGGACCTGATCACGTCACTGTCGCGCAAGGCAGCGGCGGACGTGAACGGCGCCATCCAGCGCGCGTTCCTGGGCGGCCGTCAGATGAAAGACATCGTCGCCGACATCGCCGCGGCCGTCGGCGAGGAGCGCGTCAAAGCGATCGCGACCACTGAAGTGCTCAGGGTGCAATCGATCGCGACGCAAGCAAGTTTCGAAGAGATCCGGGAACGGCATCCGGATCTCCGCAAGCAGTGGCAGCACGTCAATGCGGCGATCGTGCCGCGCGTTTCGCATGTGATCGCCGACGGCCAGGTGCGCGAGGTCCAGGAGGCGTTCACCGTCGACGGCGAGCAGCTGATGTACCCGCGCGACCCGAACGGGTCGGCGGCGAACACGATCAGCTGCCACTGCCTGATGAAGCCTTATTTCGATCCCGAAGCGCTCGCGCCGAAGCCGGCGCACCGCCGGCTGCTCGACCGCCTCGGGATCGGGGTAGATGTTGAAGCCGCGTAGCGGCAGAAAAGGAGCAACACCATGAGCGACGAGAAAGTGAAGATCGACGTACCTGAGGTGCCGTCGGTCCTGCCGCCCGCGGAGCAGAAGAAGTGGGTGGAAACCTACAAGGCCGCCTTCGAGGAGGCGCAGAACGACGACCCGGGTGACGTCGTGAAGCAGCGCCAGAGCGCACTGCGCGAAGCCAACCGGCTGCTGCGCGTCGAGAAGATCACCTCGGCCGACCAGGCCAAGGCGCTGCCGAAATGGAAGCTGGTGCAGTGCGAAGAGAAGGACGGCGTCCTGAAGGTCGTGACCATCGACGGCAAGAAGTACTCGTTCGGTGTCGGCCGCGGAGCTAAGCAGCAGGCGCCGGCGGGCCAGGGCGGCGGGCAGAACGGCGCCGGCCAGCAGGGTGGGGGGGCAAGCACTCCTCCTCCGGCGGCCTGAAGAAGTCGGCGGAAGTCTAAGCGACCGCCGAACATTCGCAGGAAGGAGGTCGCGGAGAATCGCCAGAGCCGCGGGCGACGGAACGGCAAACACCGTCGCCCGCGTTACAAGGACTTTATGAAAAAGACCAGCAAGATGATCGCGATCCTGGACGTTGCCGGCGCCGCCGGCGAAGTGCTGTGCCTGGTGCGCGAAGAGCTGTCGCTCGACGACCGCCAGCGTCAGATCCAGGATGCATTGAAGAACGCCTTCGGCGTCGACGCGCAGGGCTGGGCGAACTATTACCAGGTCGAGACCTACGACGACTACGTGATCGCGCGCGGGCCGGAAGCCAGGCTCTATCGCATCGAGTACGCGATGACGGAAGACGGCGCCGTCACCTTCGGCAAGAAGCAGGAGGTCGAAGAGGTCTACGTCCCGGTCCAGGAGTCGGCGCGCTTCGTCGAAGAGGCAGCCGCCGGCGACGGCTGGAGCATGCCGGTGCAGATCATCGAAGCGGGTGCCGCATTCGGCAGCCTGAACGAGGAAGCGATCTCGCATTACTACACCCCGAAGGTGGTGGGCGAGTTCGCCGCGGCCGCCGACGGCGCGCGCTTCGGCCGGCGCCATCCGGGGCCGCTGGAGAATCCGCAGGATCCGGGCCGCATCGCCGGCTACTTCACCGAAGGCAAAGTCGTCGGCAATGCCGCGCGCGCGACGCTGCACATCCTGAAGACCGAGGTCGAGATCAAGGAGCGCCTGGCCGCGGCGCGCGAAGCCGGCCGTCCTGACCTGTTCAACCTTTCGGTGCTGGCGCTGGTCGCCTTCAAGCCCGGCGTGATCGAAGGCAAGCAGGTCTTGGTCTCCGAGAAGCTGGTCCGCCTGGTCAGCATCGACCTGGTCGCCGAGGCCGGCGCCGGCGGGAAGTTCCTTTCGCCGATGCGCGTCGCTGCCGGGGCGGACCTGGCGCACGAGATCTCGCGGCTGCAGTCGGCCGCGATCAAGAGTTCTTCCGGTGACCCCGGAGAGAAAAACGGTACGGCGCACGCCGGCCGAAAAGAAGGAGCACAAATGAAAAACCGCATCAAGAAGGTGCTCGAGGCGCTGCGGAAGCATGACGCCGGCCGCGCAACCGAGCTGGACACGAAGTTCAACACCCTGCCCGAGGACAAGCACTCCGAGTTCCTCGTCGAGGTCACGGAGGCGTATGCCACCGCGATCGAAGCCGCCGAGACGGCCGCTGCCGGCACGCCGCCCGCCGCGCCCGCGCAAGCGGCCCAGCCCGCCACCGCCACGGCCGTGGCCGAGGCGCAGAACCTGCTGACGGAAGCCAAGAAGATCCAGTCGGCGAACCTCATCGACCGCAAGTTGGCCGACTCGAAGCTGCAGGCGCCGTGGCAGAAGCTGGTGCGCGAGCACCTGGCCGACCGCGTCGTGACCGAGGCCGAAGTCGACACCGAGATCACGCGTGTGCGCGAGGCCGCAGCCGCCTCCAACGGCGCCGGGCGCATCAACGCCGGCGCGCCGGTCATGGTGGGCCTCGACAGCGCCGACAAGGTGCAGCTCGCGGTCGAGGGCATGCTGGGCGTGAAGGAGTCCCTGAACAAGGGCGTGGTTCCTTTCCGCAGCATCCAGCAGGCCTACAAGTTCATCACCGGCGACACCGACCTGAGCTTCGGCCGCAACGGCCGCGGCGGCTTCACGGCCGTGAGCGAAGCGATCGCGACGTCCGACTTTGCGAACCTGCTGTCGACGTCGATGACCAAGCGCGCGATCCAGGACTACAAGGAGCTCGGCATGGGCGGCCTGGACCGCCTGATCTCGCGGTCGAGCGTCGCCGACTACAAGACGCAGGATCGGGTGCGCGACGGCTACTTCGGCGACCTGGCGTCGGTCAACGAAGCGGCGGCCTACCAGGAGATCACCAAGCCGACCGACGAGAAGATCAGCTACGCCGTCGGGAAGTACGGCAACCTGCTGACGATCTCGGAAGAGACCATCCGCAACGATGATCTCAGCAAGATCGTGCGCTTCCCGCAGAAGGTGGCGCGTGCCGGCCGGCGGACGCTGAAGCAGTTCATCACGAACTTCTTCGTGAACAACCCGAACTACGACGTGGACTCGGTCGCGGTGTTCCATGCCAACCACAGCAACCTCGGCTCCGACGCGCTGAACGTCGACGCGCTCATCGCGGCCGAGATCACGCTGATGAAGCAGCAGGAGAAGGACTCGAACAAGCGCCTCGGCCTGCGGCTGAGCTGGCTGATGGTCCCGGTCGACCTGGCCGCGACGGCCTGGAAGATCAACAACAGCGAGTTCTACCAGCCGGGCCCGGGCGTCAAGGAGCCCAACCCGTTCTACAAGCGCTTCGGCCAGAACGGCGAGGCGATCATCGTGAACGAGCTGCTGACCGACGTGAACGACTGGTACTGCGGCGCGGACCCGGCCGACATCCCGTTCCTCGAGATCGGGTTCCTGGACGGCATCGAAGAGCCGCAGATCTTCGTGGCCAATGACCCCAACGCCGGCGGACTGGCCTTCACCAACGACCAGGTGGTCTACAAGGTGAAGATGGTCTTCGGCGGAGATGTGATCGACTTCCGTCCGGTGCGGAAGCACGTCGTCGCCTAGGGCGGAGGACCCTAGGAGACACAGAGGCGGGAGCTGCACTGTGCAGCAGCTCCCGCTCATTTCAAAACGCGAGGAGGCGTATCGAGCGAAGCAGATTGGCGGCTGCAAACCAGCCCTGGAGAAGAGACATGAAATCTAGCATCCTGAACTTCCGGCCGTTGGTCGCCGTCGTGCTGATGGCGATGATGTGCTTTATGCCGCTCGCCGACGCGCAGAAGACCTACCGCGACGCGACCGGCGGCTTCCTGAACGAGACGACCTTCCTCGCGTCGGCCGCGCGCACCAGCTCCGGCGACTCGACCGCGGTGGTCGACCTGGGCGCGTATGCCAACGGGAACATTTTCATCGACGTGACGGCCGCGTCCGGCACCCCGTCGATGACCGTCGCGTTCCAGAGTTGCCCCGATACGACCGTCGCCAACTGCTTCGACCACACGACGAGCTCCGCCATCACCGGCACCGGCAAGACGCTGCTCAAGGTGAACAACTTCGGGCGCTACGTGCTGATCAAGTACACGATCTCGGGCGGCACCCCATCGCTGACATTCAGTGTGAAGGGTGCGTTCAAAGCAGTCGGTAACTAGTCCGGGGTTTGGCGGCGAAAAGCTGACGTACCGGTTGGACGACTAGCCGGCTCCCTCCAATGACACGAGGGAGAGAAAAGTCGATCTAGGACCGCCGGGAAACCGGAAGTCGGTGTAGTGGCAGAAGGTCGCGGCACGCGGCGACGCGTGACCGGAGGGTGCATGCCGCGGTACTTGAGTCCGCGATGAACCGTCGGGGCCTCCGGACAAGAAAGCCACACACGGACGAGGGTTGCAGCTGACCCCGGCCGCCAACATATCGGGAAGAAAGGAGGAGAGCATGCCGAAGGCGATGAAGGATTTCGAAGACAAGATCGCGCAGGTCCTGCAGGACGCCGCGGCGAAGCTCTCCCCTGACGATCGCAAGGCGTTCATCCTCCAGGCGATCACGCAGCGCTACTCAAAGGACCGGCCGCGCGAGATCGTGAGCGACCACCTCGGCGACGGGACCTCTGACCTGGCGCTGCCTTCGGCTACAGGCGCTACCTTCGAAGAAGAGTTCTCGCGCGTCAAGCAGATCGAGTATCCGATCGGCGACGTGCCGCCGACGTTGGTCGAAGATGACGAGTGGCAGTTCTACCGTACGCCGGCGGGACTAAAGGTCCGGCTGCTCACGGTGAAGCCGACGGCGGCCGAGTCGGTGCGCTTCACCTGGACGACGACGCACAAGGAAGACGGCAGTACGGTCGCGCTGCCCGACTTCGACGCGGTCTGCGATTACGCCGCGGGCTTGTGCTTCGCCGCGCTCGCGGCCAAGTTCGCGCAGGTCGGCGATCCGACGATCGGCGCCGACACGGTGAACTACCGATCCAAGAGCCAGGAGTACATGGCCCTGGCCAAGGCGGCGAAGCAGCGTTACTTCGATCATCTGGGCATCGACGCGGGCGGTACCGTCGAGGGTGGTAGCGTCGGCCCAGCCGTCTCGGTGGGCGAGGTGGACCAGGACCTTGGTCTCGCCGGCGATCGCCTGACGCATTCCCGGAGGAGCCGCTGATGGCCTGGAGTTTCAAACTGCGCGGCGTGGAAGAGCTGACCGGCGACGGCAAGGCGGCAGTCCTGGTCGGCATCGGACATGGCCTGGAGAAGATCGTGGTGCGCGGCGAGCAGCTCGTCAAAGAGGAGGCGCCGGTCGGCGCCAGCGGCCAACTGGCCAACTCGGCCAACCACCTGGTGGAAGGCACGCGCGCGGAGATCTTCATCGGCCCGCCGGCGGACGTGTACGGCGCTGCCGTCGAAGCCGGCACGCGGCCGCACTTCCCGCCGCCGGACGCGCTGATCCCGTGGGTGATCAAGAAGTTCAATCCCAACAGCGACGCCGAGGCGCGAGAGATCGCCTGGCTGATCGCGCGGGCGATCGCCAAGCGCGGCACCAAGGGCCAGCTGTACTTCAAGCGCGCGACCGACCAACTCGGGAAAGAAGCGCGCGGGATCCTGGAGTTTGAGATTGCCGAGGCACTGGATGCTGCCGGTTTCGGAGAGGCGGCCTGATGGGACTGCCGGAGATCAAGGCGCGCGTGAAAGTCCAGCTCGAAGCTGTTGCCGGGATCGGCTACGTCTACTCGCGCATGCTGAGCCTCACTGAGGTCCACCAGGAGACCACGCAGCTGGTGAAGGACGGCGTGTTGAACGTCTGGATGATCACCCGCGAGGGCGCGCGGCTGACCGACGAGGACATCAACCAGGCGCGACAGACGTGGGGCGACAGCCTCGTAGTCCACGGCTTCCGCGCGGTGAAGTCGAGCGACGGCGCCGACTCTGAGCAGGAGTTCGACGCCCTGGTGGAAGCGGTGATGGTGAAGCTGAACGACGACCGGCAACCGGCTTCAAAGCTGGGCGGCACGATCGCAAGCGGCGAAGCGCCGCAGCTGCGCACAGAAGATTACCGGATGTTCGGGCCGAGCCAGGCGTTATGCCATCACTGCGAGATCGTGATGCGGGTGGACCGCGACATCCTGTAGGAGGAGCTGATGACCAGAGAGCATACGGTAGCGGTGAAGTCGAAGGGCGGGTCGGTGACGCATTGTGCCGGCGACCGCTTTGCGATCAGCCTGAAGTCGGGCGAGGTGAAGTCCGTGTGGGCGGACGGCTCCCCGATCACGAAGTCGGAGTTCGACGCGGTCCTGGCGCCCACGGGACTGTTCGAGATCGCGGAGCAGCCGCCCGCCAAACCTGCGGCTGAGAAGAAGGGAGCATAGACCATGGGAATCCCATCGAGGATGAAGGACCGCGCCGTCGTCCTGAGCAAGCTGAAGCAGGCGAACTACGCGACGCTGGTGACGGACGTGAACCTCGGCGCCGGCAAGCGTTTCGCGCCGAACGCGGCCGTGTTCGGCCAGCCTGAGCCGCGGTACTACAACAACCGCGAGCAGACGATGAAGGCGCACGACTACACGACGCAGATCATCGAGACCGAGCGCGAGCTGGCCGAGCAGCTCTCCTTCGACGGCGATACCTGGCTGCTGGCCTGGATGCTGGCCTTCGGTCTGGGCAAGGTGACGACGACCCAGCCGAACGCCGGCCCCAACCCGACCGCTTACCAGCACGTCTTCCGGCCGCTCGACCCGGCGACCGATGGCAAGGATCTGCCGGTCACGACGGTCTATACCGAAGTGGCGAACGTAGCGGCGTTGAAGCGCCGCCTGCACGCGTGCATGGTGCGGGAGTTGGCGATCGACTTTCCGCCGAGCTCGGTAGTGCAGGTCTCCTGCACGCTGCAGGGGTCGGGGCAGATCACGACCGGAGCTCTGGCCGGCATCCCGGCGCTCTCGGCGATGACGCTGCTGAAGTCGAACGACATGCAGTTCTTCTATGGCGCGCAGGCCGGCCCGACCGACATCTCTTCGGAGATCGTGCGCGGCTCGGTGCGCTTCGGCTTCAGCTGGAATCCGGACGACGACAACTCACGCGCTCCGGGCGGCGGACTGTATCGCTCGCGCGCGTGGGTCGGTATGCCGTCACCGACGCTCGAGTTCCAGCGTTTCGTCGATGACGCCGCATCCACTCCGCACGACGAGTGGCTCGCCGGCACTATCCGCGAAGTGAAGATCGTAGTGGAAGGCGCGCAGATCGGGCCGGGCCCGGAGAAGCACAAGCTCGAGATCCGCGGCCTGGCGGTGATCCCGCAGGGCGTGCGCATCGGCCAGTCCGGCGACAAGTCGGTCTACCAGTACACGATCAGCCCCGAGCACTGGATCAAGGAGGGCGCCAACGACGTCCTCACGGTGACGGTGCTGAACACGGAAAGCTCGTACCTCGTCTAGAACGGCAGCCGGCGGCTGCGACAACTGAATAGAAGGCGGCCCGCGCCTTTCCTTCAAAGGTGCAAGCGGGCCGCCGAGGACCACCAGGGCTGGACTGACTTGACAGCAGCATGGGCACCGGCAACTCCACGCCGGACCGCGAGCCTGGGAAATGAAACGCATTTCCAGGAGGAGTCATGTCACCAGTAGAGACCTGCAAGGCTGAGGCGCACGGTTGCCCCGGCTCCCATCTCACCTGCGACCTCGAGGCCGGCCACGCCGGGCAGCATCGTTGCATGATCTCGAATGCCGGTACCGGAGATCTGGAGCCGTTCTTCTGGGGCGAGGGTGTGAAGCCAGAAGCGCTGCTGCCGCTCGACGGCGAGCGCGTCGTCACCTTCGGCGACCGCGGCATCACCTACGTCTTCTACTTCTCGCGCATCACGCAGGCGGAGTGGGAGCACTGCTTTGCCGGGATGTACCTTTCGAGCCACAACGAGGGCAAACAGGAAGTCACGGTCCTCGACACTACCACGCCAGGCATCGAGCTGGTGGAGAAGAAGCTCGTCAAGGTCGACGGTTACGCCGAAGGCTACGACAGCAAGCCGAACTGGCAGTCGTTCGTGCCGCCGCGGCATTCACGGCCCGCGTGGCAGCTGCTGACGGCCGTCGCGCCGTCCTCGATGCCGGCGGACCGCTTCCTGCCTGAACACTTCGAAGCCGTTCTCGACGCCGGTTGGGGCATGGAGCGGCCGGGCCGCATGGCGGCCTACCTCGGGCTCACGCATGTGTTCAGTCCGCTGACCGCGGAACAGAAACGGCGTTACAGTCGGGCGACGTCGGAGACGCGCGTCATCGGTGACCGCAAGCACGGGCGCACGCTGTTCATTCCGAAGCAGCCGCTGCTGCTGAAGATCTACGACGAGCTGATCCTCGGCGTGAAGGGCTACGCGGTGAACGGCGCGCCCCTCGCGGACCGCAAGGACATCATTCGCGAGATGGACGCCTACCACAAAGTCCGCGCGGCCGAGCAGCTCTTCATGGGCTTCAACGAGGACGATGATGCCGGCGAGGAGGCAGCCGCAGCGTGATCGTCGTCTCCCAGGACGAGAAAGGGCTGAAGGGCGCGATGCTCGAGCTCCTCGAGCAGGAGCTCCAGCCGCAGCTCGACGCGGACGACGTGGCGCAGCTGAGCGACGAGGCGCTGGCGGACCGCGCGCCGGCGAACAACTACTCGCCGGGTTATTTCGTGCGCATCGACTATCTGCTGCAGCTCGAGGGAATGATCGCCGCCGGCGCGAGGCTAGAGCTGTTCGCCGACGAGATCACCGGACTGCGGGCGATCAAGCTGGCGCGGGCGGAGTTCGCCCGCGAGCATCCGGCGTGCGGCAACTGCGGCGAGGCGCAATACACGCGCTTCGCGCGGCGCTGCCACGCCTGCAGCACCGAGTTCAGGAAGGCGGGATAGATGGCCACACAGCGAGTCAGTTTCGAGATCACGACCGACGAGAGCGGCGCGATCACGGCCTTCCGCAAGATCGGAGACGAAGCGGACCGCTTCGGGCAGCGCGGCAGCCGCGCCTTCCAGCTGGTGTCCAAGGAGCAAAAGCGCGCGCGCGACACAGCGCAGCTGCTGCGGCAGACGCTGGGGGTCGAAATCCCGTCCGGGCTCGAGAAGATCCTGGCCAAGACGCCGGCGGTCTCGGGCGCGATGGCGAGCATGTTCCGGGCCGGCGTGGTGCTCACCTTCGCCGCGGCGCTGGTCGGGATCGTCAATAATTTCGAGGACATCGAGAACAGCATCAAGAAGGCCGGCTTCCAGCTGGCGCTGTTCGGCGACAAAGTGCGGTCGTGGTTTGGCGGCCGCAGCGAGGTGGCCGAGGGTGTGCGAGTGAAGATGGAACAGAAGTTCGTGCATCCGATCCTCGCTCAGATCCAGTCGGTGTCGAACGCATCGGCGCTCGTACTCAAGGAAGGCGTGGCTGCCATCCAGGAGCAGCGCAAGCAGGCTCTGCAAGCCGCGGAAGCCCTACGCGAGACGCAGAAGCGCGCCGCTGAGGAGCAGTTCGGCAGCGACAACAGCGACTCGTACAAGAATACGGCCGCCCTCATTGATAGGCAGATCGGCGAACTCCGCACCCAGATCGAGAAGAACACCAACCAAGAAATTCTGAAGCTGCGCCGGCAGCACGCCGCCGAGCTCTTCAACCTGCAGGCCGAAGCCGTGAACGTCGGGCTGAAGGGCACGGCGCAGATCATGGCGCAGATGACGCAGGAGATCGACCGCATCAATATCAGGGTCAGAGATGGATTTCTCGACCCCGGGACAGCTGACCGCATGATCAGTGAGGTCAAGCAGATCGCCGGCGGCAAGATCACCGAGCTGGTGCGCGGCGCTCAGCTGGAAGAGCAGAAGCTGCGCAACCAGACCGTAGAGATGGCGGTCGAGGGCGAGGGGGAGATTCTCGAGGCCGCGGAGAGCCGCATTGCCGAAGAGAAGCGCATCCACGAAGAGCTCTTCACCTGGTTCGGCGACAACAATGTCCAGCGCGAAGAAGCAGAGCGCATCCTACAGGCGAAGATCGTCGAGATCGACCGCCAGACCGCGATCAAGCTGAAGAAGACGCGTGAGCAGTTCGCGCGCGAAACGCTGCAGATCAACCAGGAAGCCGCGATGCTGAGCGCTCCACCGTGGCAGCGTGCCAATCTGGAGATCCTGGCCGACTATGAGCGTCAGCTCGCCGAGCTCCGTCGACTAAAGGCAGCGTCGGCGATGGACGACGAACAGTTCGCTTCGCGCGCGGCCGCGCTCGATCGCCTGAAGAACGCGAAGATCGTCGAGCAGAACCGGCAGATGCTGGAACAGGTGGCCGACGACTACCAGTCGGTATTTGACGACCTGACGACGGGCAGCCTGGGCAAGCGCATCGTCAGCAACTTCAAGAAGCTCGCCTTCCAGATCCTGGCGCAGTTCACGCTGGCTGGCCGCGGCAGCGGCAGCTTGCTGGGCGGGCTGCTCGGGTCGCTGATCTTCGGGCCCGGCTCCCAGACGGCCGGCCTCCTCGGCGGCGCCGGCGCGGCCGCTGGCGGAGGCGGCATCAACCTCGGCTCGCTGTTCGGCCTCGGCGTCACCGGTACCGGCGGTCCTGGCGGCATATTCGGCGGCGGCGCCGGACCAGGTGGGATCTTTTCCTTCGCCAACCCGGCCGCGAACCTCGGGAGCCTGACCGGACCGGTCGTGGGAGCGGCAGGGCGCAACTTTGGGTTTGGGCCGGCGGCGCCGATCGCCGGCGGGGCGGCCAACTTCGGGTTCGGTGACAGCAGCCTGGCGAGCACCGCGACGACGGCGCTAAGTTTGAAGTCGTTGTTCGGCGGGAAGGCAGGGCTCGGCAAGCTCGCTGGCGGGTTCGGGCCGCTGGCCGCGCTGATGCTGGGACAGAAGTTCGGCGGCCCTGCGGGGTTGATCGGCGGGGCCGCGGCGGCGCTCGGTCTCTCGGCGGCATTCGGCACCAGCTCACTCGCCTACAACATCGTGAATTTCCTCGGCGTCGGCGCGACTGCAGGTTTGGCCGGCGGCGGCATCGGCTTCGGCGTGGGCAGCAAGTACGGCAAGACGGCCGGGATCCTGAGCGGCGCCGGCACCGGGGCCGGCATCGGCTTCTTGTTGGGCGGGCCCATCGGCGGCCTGATCGGTGCCATCGTTGGCTTCCTCGGTGGACTCTTCGGCGGGATCTTCGGCGGCGGCAAGCGCAAGAAGGCGGCCAACAAGCTGGTCGACAACGAGGTCCTGCCGCAGATCCAGAAGCTGCTCGACCAATACAAGGGATTCCAGCTCGACTACGCGAGCGCGCTCGAAGGATTGACGCAGCTGCAGGGCGACGCCGAGACGCAGCTGAAGAAGCTCAAGGGCGAAGGCAAGAGCGTCTTCAAGAAGCGCGTCATCCCGGCGATCGCCGACGCGCGCAAGACGATCGAGGGCATCGAGATCGAGCGCCAGCGGCGCGCCGGCCTGGTCTTCGGCCCGCCGCAGTTCCACGGCGGCGGCTTCATCGGCTTCTCCTCAAACCTGCGAGCCGGCGAGGTGATCATCAAGGCGAAGAAGGGCGAGTTCGTCGTCAACGACCGGGCGACGGCGAAGAACCGGCCGACGCTCGAGGCCATCAATGCCGGCGAAAGCGTAGGCGGTATCACCATCAACGGGCCCCTGGTCCAGACGAACCAGCGCGTCGACGCGGAGTGGCTGCGTAACGGCGGTGCTCAGCAGATCTATCGCGCGATCAGGCACGCGCTGAAGGAAGGAGCGTTCTAGTGTCGGAGCAGAATATCCTCAACCCTGCCGGCAGCGTGCTGAACCCGGACTTCCCGCTGGCCGTGCCGCCGCTGACGATCCCGATCTCCGAGTTCACGCCGCGCAAGGGCGGACCCTACACCCGCATCCAGGGCGAAGGGCAGCGGGTGATCCCGATGACCTGGAAGCGGCGGTCGCGCTCGACGGCCGACCAACTGCGGCAATGGTTCGAGCAGTATCGCCAGGGCTACTTCAGCTTCTTCCATTCCGAGCTGAACCGTTACTACAGCGGCCGATTCGTTGAGATGCAAGGCCCGACGCAGGAAGGCTACGAGCAGTGGACCACGAGCGCGAGCTTTGTTGAGCTGCCGGGGCTGGCCATGTACGCCAATCCTACGAACTTCGCGCGTGACGGCGTGATGATCGACAGCCACGACGACATGACGGCGCTGACGGTGAACCGGGCGCAGATCTTCCGCACCGGGAACTTCCTCAGCGTGGTCGGCGACATCGGCGCCAACAATTACGCCGGGCACACCTTCTACAGCGACGTCACCAACGACTATGTCGAGTGGCAGTACTTCGGGTATGGCTTCGCGCTCTGGTCCAAGAAGGACGTGAATGCCGGCCACGTCGAAGTGTCGTTGGACGGAGTGGTAGTGCAGGCCGCACTGGACTGTTACTCCGCTGTCACGGTGCCCTCAGCCAACGTCTACCAGAAGACGGACGTGTTGCTGGGGACGCACCGCGTGAAGCTGCGGGTGACAGGCACGAAGAATGCTTCGGCCGCCAACTACTACGTCTACGCCGATGCCATCCAGGTGATCCGCTGATGCCGATAGTCTTCCCCGATTTCGTCATCAACGAGCTCAAGCTGCAGAGCGGGCCGCTGGGCGAGATTGCCCTGCTGGACATCGAGCTGCGCGATTTCACGCAGTACTTCCTCACTGACACCGAGGGCAGATACCCGTCGGTCTTGGCCGGGATGGACAAGAACTATGTGCCGTGGGTGAAGTCGGCGGGGCCGTTCCGGATGTCATCCGACTCACGCACGGACGCAGGCGACCTGATCCTGCAGAACATCTCCGGCAACCCGATCGAGCGTGAGGTGGCCGGCGCCTTCAAAGCCAAAGAGTTCGAGGGGGCGCTGGTGGTGCTGCGGTTGTGGCTGCCGCTTTGCGGCTATGCGATCTACGAGCAGCACGGCACGCTGACCGATCAGCGTGGTGACTATGAGGACGTAGGGTTCAGGCTCACGCAGATCTTCGACGCCAACCTGTACTTCGTCGCCGACGACATCGACTCGGCGACCTGCACTCTGCTGTACAAGGGCGGCCTCTGCGGCTCGGCCAGCGGGCAGGCGAGCTGCAACAAGACCATCCCAGACTGCGGGGTGCGCGCCGCGCGGGAGCGCTTCAATGGCACACCTGGCGTGCCGCCGGGTTTCGTATATCCAACCCCGACCATCGGCGGCGGAGGCCCATTGAGAGGGCCGCTGGGTGGAGGGCCCGTCGGTGGCGGACCGCGCGACATCCACGAGCTTCCTTTATAAGATGGCCGACCAACTGGACATTGCGAGCGCAGTACTCGGCACGGCGGTGCCGGTGGCCTACGGCTACGTGAACGTAGTGGGCAACGTCTATCGCCAGATCGAGCTGGCGGACAAGACGAAGGTCGTGGGCATCCGTTTGGGTAAAGGCGAGTGGGATGGCATCGAGCGGTTGTGGATCAACAAGAAGCGCGTCGACCACACGAACACTAACCTGGTGCACTTCCACCCCGGCATCGCCGGCGAGTTAGGGCACGGCCTGGCGCCGGATTCGACGGGTGGCGACAACCGCGTGGACACCTGGTTCGCAGATTTTCCGGCGCAGCTCGAGCGTGTTACCGACTCAGGCAAGGCGATGTTGTGGTTGAAGGTGCCACCCGATCCGGCTGCGCCCGGCCCCGACCTGACGTGGGTAGTGCATGCGCGGGCGAAGAAATGCCGGATCTTCGACAACGCCGGCAACCAGACGTCTTACGCCTTCACCACGGTGCCGGCGTGGATAGCGCTGGACCTGTGGATCGACGCAGCAATCAAACCGGACGCAGTGCCGGGCGCGGCGCTGACGGCCGCGGAGAAGAGCCGCATCGACTTCCCCAGCTGGAAGGCTGCGGCCGACTACCACAGTGCGGTGCTAGGCAGCGGTGCAAAGCGATGGGAGTCCAGCGTATGGGCTGCCGAGCGCATGCCGCTCGGGGAGATCCTGACGCAGCTGATGATCATGTCGCGCTCATACATGGTGGAGTATGCAGGGCAGATCTTCTGCTACGCCCACCAGCCGAAGGCCGCGACATTCGTGGTGAAGGCCGAGCACTTGGCTCCGAACGGCTTCGAGCACGACAAGGGCGAGCGGCTGAAGGGTGCGCCTAACCGGTTCATCGCGAACTACCGGGACCTCAATCCGAAGAAGCTGGTGGACATCACGTCGATCAGCCGCGCGAGCGGCGTTTGCACGCTGGTGACAGCTGCAACCCACCCGCTGTTGGTGGGCGACGATGTGCAGGTCATCAACCCGGTGAACGGGGCCTTCGCCGGCACCTTCCTCGTCGCCTCTGTGCCTTCGGGAACGCAGATCACTTATCTGCAGGCCGGCGCCGACGCGTCCACCACGGGCGGGTACATAGGCACGCCCGAGAGTCGCTTCATGGAAGTCACGGAAATACTGGACCACGACCAGCATGCCCTGCAGATCGGGCCGCGCACGCCTGGAGGAACGACGAAGGTGCGGCGTGTGCCGATCACGCTCAATTTTGGCAGCTGCACGAAGGATCAGGTGCAACGTGCGCTGAAGTTCCTGACCTACGGCACTCTCGGGCCGGCGACGACTCCCTACAAGGCGCCATGGGATGTGAAGCTGAGGTGCTGGGGTCAATCGGTGGACGCAAACAGCGACGCCATCCTAGAGCAATTGCCAGGCGACAAGATCACGGTCGACAAGACGGTGAGCGAGGAGTTCCAGGGTGACTACAGGATCCGCGAGCGCAACCTAGTGCGCGACTCACAGCAGGGGTTGATCGTTGAAATGCATCTGCATCCATGGGTGGAGGAGGCTCTCAGCGACGCCTCCGACACGGAACAGGCGATCGTGCCCATCCCGTCGCGTCCAGGGCTTGAATCGGTGGCAGGGCCGGCGAACGCCAGTTACCGCCCGACATCGAATCCCCTGACTGCTCTCGATAATGGAGGGACTCCGCGCGTCAACGTGGCCGCCTTTGCTATGCGGATCTTCGGCGTAGCAGACAAGAACATCACCGCCGGGCTGGTGGATGCGACGTCGGGGGACTTCGGGAAGACGGCCTTCGTGTATTACGACGACCCGGGATTCCGAGGCGGCCCGGTGACGTTCAATATCACCTTCACGCGCGAAGTTGCACGCAACCAGGTGGGGCGCTTCTTCGTGGGGTCAGTGCCGTTGCCCGTCGCCGGCGGGGCTGCTACCGTGGGCAACAATGATGGTGGAGGCGGCGCTGAGTACACGCGCGACGGCCGCATCTATCCGGCGAACTTCACCGCTGCGGGCTGGACGAATCCAGCCAACGGCATCGACCCTGACGAGGCCAGTTATGGTACGGCGGCGACCAGCGGTGCCGATCTGACGTTCGAAGCTTACGGTTTTCCGCAGTTCAATTGGTTCGTGTCGAAGAAGGCGCTGGTGGTGAAGTCGGAGATCACGGCGATCAGCGGCAGCACAGCCCTGTTGGAGTACTCGCTTGATGGCGGCGCGAGCTGGACAGTGCTGCGCAGCGTAAGCGCGGCTGATTCCGCCCCGGTCAAGAGCACGGTAGAGCTCAATGTCGGACAGAAGACCGAGGATGTGAGGGTGCGCTTACGGCTCCCGGGTGCGGCGGTGTCGGCGAACGCCAGTAACTATGGTGCGACCGGAGCCGATGACGCCGCGGTCGGAACGCGAGCGTGGACCAATCCGACCAACGCGCAGGGTGCTCCCGACGCCGTCGTGGCCACGAACACTGGCCAGGCGCAAGATTCGCTGGAGACCAGCCACTATCTAAAGGTGACAAACTTCGGCTTCGCCGTGGGAGGCACGGCGACGATCGTCGGTATCCTCGCCAAAGTGAAGCGGAAGGGCTCCTTCAACGACGATGCCGAGTTCTATCAGTCGGTGATTGACTCCCGCGTCCGGATCGTGAAGGGCGGCGTCATTCAGGGCGCCCAGGACAAGGCAAACCTCTCCACCTTGTGGCCCTCTGTTCTGACCGAGGCGAGCTACGGCAGCGCGAGTGATCTCTGGGGGGTAGCGTGGGTGCCGGCTGATGTGAACGCGAATGACTTCGGCCTGGCGATCGCAGTCGACAAGGAGCGGGGACCATCTGCCGGGTCAGTCACAGCGTCGGTGGATAGCGTCCAAATCACCATCTATTACACGACGGCGGGCGCGTCGAGCAGCACGGGGCGGATCTACGCGGTGCGTCAGGAGGTCAGCTTGTGAAGCAGTTCGAGAAAAAGACTCTCAGGTTTAAGGGTAGGGACGTGGAGGTCGATGCCTTTCAAGTCGACAACCCCGGAGGCCCGCCGGCGATCCGCGCGGTGGCCGCATGCGGGGAGACCACGGCGACTCTAACCCTCACGCTTGGACCGGTCGACGGGGCCATGACGCCGCCCGAGCCAGGCGCCATACAGAAGCGGCTAGACGACCTCCGGGAAGCGGCTGCCCGGAGGGCCGTTCACGACGCAGAGCTGGCGGCGCAGCTAGCTGGCAGCAGCTGAGGGGGCTACTGAACAACAATTCCGCGTACTGAACTGTAATCCCGGGAGTTACTGAACAACAATTCCGCGAGCCTCACCAGTTCCGCGTTTTGCGATGGATTCCTGGGAGTTCAGGGCGAGGGTAGGGGTCCCTCGACTCGTCACTTGGCAAGCCAGCGTGACTCGCTCGGGATGACAATGGGTTTTACCTTAGGTGTTCCCGCAAGTCTGCCATCAATGCGTTCAGGGTGGCTGTGTCACCCTTCTTGGCGTCTTTGAATGCCACCCAAAACCTGAAGTACTCAGTCCTCAGTGGTGAAAACACGATTACCAAAGGATTGTATTCCCGCTCTCCGCCCAAGGTATGGAATACGTGTACGGGAAACGACCAGCGCGACCAGAGCCTTCGCTCTGACCAGTTGAGGACATAGGCGCGATCCCGGACCAGCGGCAAGAGATCTGAGGCCACGAAGTCCTTCCAGAGAGTGCTGTCCGAATGGACGAACAGGATGTCCTTCCCTCGAGGCAGCCAAGCGACCCGGACTGCGATATGAACAAACAAGAAATTCAATCCCCAAACAACGAGCACCAACAGGATGAGTGGCAGGATGATGGGAAGTAGCAGCACAAATGCCGTTGCCTCCATGTAGCTGCGCGCCTTTGATTGGGGCGTTCTGGTCATCCTGATCTTTGTGCCGGTTGCGCTGCGGCAAAGTCCTTCAACACCAACTGCATCCCGCCGAAGTCCGGGTGGGTGTTTTCTTCGAGAGTAAACGCGAGGTCCAGGCGGTCGCCGGGCGTGAGGGCGGCGGATTGGAAGCGCTCGGCCATGCGCCAGGCGAGGACGTCGTGCGGGCGGACACTTCCATTCGCCGCCGGATCGCCGACGCGCAGCTTGATGTGTTTCTCTTTGAGTACGCGCGGCGGTTGCAGGACACGCGCGCCGCGCACAGCGAAGACGGGCTCGCGGTTGCCCATGCCGAAGGGCTCCATGCGCTGCAGGTGGTAGAGGAACTTGGGCGTGAGGTCGGCGAAGTCCAGTTCCGCATCGATGGAGAGCACCGGCACGAAGTCAGCTTCGGTCAAATGTTGGCGTGCGTGGGCGTCCATGGCGGCGCAGAGATCGGGCACGCGCGCGGCGGGCAGGGAAAAGCCGACGGCGTGGGCGTGGCCGCCGAAGCGGGTGAAGAGGCTGCGGCAGCGCTCGGACTCGAGCGCCTCCAGCAAATGAAAAGCGGGGATGGAGCGCCCGGAGCCGTGCGCTTCGCCGTTGGCGTCGGTGGCGATGACGAGGGCGGGCTTGCCGGTGCGTTCGACGACCCGCGTGGCGGCAATGCCGATGACGCCGCGATGCCAGCCGTCGCCGGCGATGACCACGCAAAAACTTTTCTGCAGGGGCTCTTCGGTGTCGAGCCGGCGGTGGATCTGGTCGAGGATGCGCGCCTCTTCCGCCTGGCGGTCAGCGTTGAGCAGGTTCAGCTTGGCGGCGAGCTCGCGCTGGCGGGCGTCGTCGCGGGTGGTGAAGAGCTCGACGACATCGGCGGCGATGTCCATGCGTCCGGCGGCGTTGATGCGCGGCGCGAGGCGGAAGGCGATGTCGGTGCCGGTGATGCCGCGGTCGAGACCGACGAGCTGCGCGACTTCCATCAGCGCCTTGAGGCCGCCGTTCACGGGGCGGCGCAGCCCCGCAAGGCCGAGCTTGGCGATGACGCGGTTCTCGCCCACGAGCGGAACGGCGTCGGCGATGGTGGCGATGGCGACCATCTTCAGGAATGAAGGAATGACGGGCTCGCGTCCGGCGCGAGTGAGCAGCGCTTGCGCGACCTTGAAGGCGACGCCCGCGCCGCAGAGTTCCTTGCAGGGGTAGGCGCACCCGCGCTGGTTCGGATTCAGGACGGCGAGCGCCTGGGGCACGCCTTCGTCGGCCTCGGGAAGGTGGTGGTCGGTGACGATGAGGTCCAGGCCAAGGCAGCGCGCCGTCTCGGCGGCCTGGAAGGCGCGGATGCCGGTGTCCACGCTGATGACCAGCGCGATGCCGGCCTCCTGGGCGCGCTCCAGCACGTCGTCGCGCATGCCGTAGCCTTCCTTGATGCGGTGCGGGACGTGGAACTCGGCGGTGCCGCCGAGCAGCTCGATGCAGGTCTTCAGGATGACGATGGCGGTGGTGCCGTCGACGTCGTAGTCGCCATAGATAAGGACGCGCTCCTTCTGGGCGATGGCGCGCTCCAGCCGCGTGACGGCGGCTTCCATCCCGAGCATGGCAAAGGGTGAGTGGAGATGGGCAAGCGCGGGATTCAGGTATGCGTCGGCCTGTTCGGCGGTGCGGATGTCACGCTGGACGAGCAGCCGCGCGAGCGCTAGGGGCAAGGAGGCGGAGTCGGCGAGCGAGCGGGCGGCGAGGTCATCTGCGGGTTTGAACTGCCAGCGCATGGGCGGAGTACGAAGATTCGTCCCAAACATAGCACGGGTGCGCGATGCGTCAGCTATGCTGTTACGCGAAATGCGAGACCTGCCCGCCGAAGTCGAGAGCATCTTCAACAAGGCCGCGTTCATCCGCCACCTGGGCATCGAACTGGTGCGCGTGGGCGCGGGCGAGTGCGAGACGCGGCTCGCGATCAAGCCGGAGCATGGGCAGCAGCACGGACACATCCACGCGGGCGTGATCACTACGCTCGCCGACCACACGGCGGGCGGCGCGGCGCGGGCGGCGGTGGCCGAGGGGCATGACGTGCTGACCATCGAGTTCAAGATCAACTTCCTGCGTCCGGGCAGCGGCACGGAGCTGCGCGCCAAGGGCAAGGCACTGCGCGCGGGAAAGAGCATCGCGGTGGCGGAGTCCGAGGTCTTTGACGGCGAGACGCTGATCGCCAAGTGCGTCTCCACGCTGGCGGTGATCAAGGCGGGAAGGTGACTTCGCCTGATTGACACCCCTATAGGCGAGGATTAAGATTTCGGCTCATCCCAAAGATCTGTTCCGTGGAGTAGGGCCATGATGAAGAAAATCTGCTCGCTCGCCACCCTCGCCTGCCTGATGTTCGCCACTCTGGGCGAGGCCCAAACGAAGTCAACCGCTACCAAGTCTTCCGCCACGAAGCCGGCGGCTAAGACCGCACCGGCGAAGGCGCCCGAAAAGGCGCCCGAGCCAGCCGTGGAAGAGGCGCCTCCGGCGCCCCCGCCACCGCCTCCGGCGCAGTCGACGACCACCACGCGCAAGAAGCGCATCGCGGTCTTTGACTTCGACTATGCGACGGTGCACGCCGGCGTGACGGCGCTGTTCGGGTCGAATGTGGACGTGGGCAAGGGCATTGCCGACCTGCTGGTCAAGCACCTGGTGAAGGACGGCACGTATTCGCTCATCGAGCGCAAGGCGCTGGACAAGATCCTGGCGGAGCAGAACTTCTCCAACAGCGACCGCGCGAACCCGACCTCGGCCGCGAAGCTGGGCAAGCTGCTGGGCGTGGACGCGATCGTGGTGGGCAGCATCACGCAGTTCGGCAACGAGACGAAGAACACGAACGTGGGCGGCGGCGGTGGCGGCTGGGGCGGCTTCGGCGTCGGTGGATTCTCCAAGAAGAAGTCGAAGGCCATCGTGACCGTCGATGCCCGCATCGTCGACATCGACACCGGTGAGATCCTGGCAGTGGCCGACGGCAAGGGTGAGTCGAAGCGCGAGAGCACCTCGCTGCTGGGCGGCGGCGGAAGCTGGCGCGGCTTTGGCGGCGGCAATGTCGACTTCGGCAGCAGCGACTTTGAGAGCACCATCATCGGCGAAGCGGTGAAGGCCTCGGTGGAGCAGATGAGCAAGGGCCTCATCGCGGAGAATGGCAAGCTGCAGGTGCGCACCATCAAAGTAGAAGGCCTGGTGGCGGCCATCGACGGCGGGCAGCTCATCCTCAACGTAGGCGCGAAGAACGGCGTGAAGGTGGGAGACCAGCTGAGCGTGGACCGCGTGACCCGGGAGATCAAGGACCCTTCCACCGGCCAGGTGCTGCGGCGGATGAGCTCGACCATCGGCTATGTGCGTGTGACGGACGTGGATGACATCTCCTCCATTGCCGTGCCGGTCTCCGGCAGCGGCTTCAAGGTGGGAGACGCGGTGAAGACGATCACGCAGTAAGGACTGTTCGGAAATGAGAAGCCCCTCCGGAGGAGGGGCTTTTTGTTTGCGTGAACTAAACCTACCGGTCGTCTTCGTCGCGTTGGTCGCGTTCGTCGAAGATGATATTGGTGAAGTCGTCGGCCGAGTCGAGCAGCGCCTGGTAGCGGTCATACCAGTCAGCGGAGACCTCATAGAGGAACATGTTGCCCTGGTAGGGGAAGCCGAGCTGGATGAAGCCGACCTTGCCGACATGTCCGCGCAGGAAGCGGGCCTCGTCGAGCTCATCGTCCAGCGCGGGCGAGTTCTGCAGGCGCTCGGTGAGGAAATCGAGGTCTTCCTTGTCGAGCGTGTCGTCGTTGTAGGTGACGAACTTGACGTCGCAGGCCTTGGCGAGCTCGATGAAGTCCTTCCAGGCGTCAGGCTTGGAGGCGCTGGATTCCCACAGGACGCTGTTCATGTCGTCGCCGATATAGGCCTCAAAGCGCATGAGGCCGTGCCCGACGATGAAGGCGTTCATGTCGTCCTTGAGCTGGTGAAGGTCGTCCGCCATGGCTGGGTAAATGATACTCCGGTTGGCAAGGCGGTGCAGCGATGGGCCGGGGCGGGGCCGCGCGGGCGGCCGCTGTGATAAGATTTTTGTTTCGAGACCGGACCCTGACGACGCATGCTCTTCTCCAAGGAATATGTGGGCTACCTGGCCCGCCAAGTCACTCAAAAACTGATCGCCGGTGAGTTCATTGACGTGCCGGACTCCACCCAGCTCAACCGGGTCATCGAGGGCGTGAACAACGCGCTGCTCGACGAGCTGAGCCTGGAAGACCGCATCAATGAGGACGTGCGCACCATCCTGGAGCAATACCAGGAGGAGATGCGGCAGAGCGGCGCCAGCTACCAGGAGATGTTCAAGAAGGTGAAGGGCGAACTCGTGCGCAAGTACAAGGCGGTGCTGTGAGGATATCGCGCGACAAGTGCAACAAACTGGCCCACACCGTGGCCAATGCGCTGAAGGAGATCGAGCAGGTCGAGTTCATCGAGGACCCGAACACCATCCGCCAGGAGGCGCGCCGCCTGCTCGAAGAGCTATTCCTGGCCGAGACCAAGATCGACGCCGCCGCCCGGCAGAAGATCGAGAGCCAGAAGCGCATCATCCCGGAAGGCACGCAGGAGTGGGACATCCTGTACCGGAAGTATTACAACGATGAAGTGAAAAAGCTGGGAATCTAGGGCGAGCCGTTAGCCGTCAGCCTTCAGCCGTTAGGAGTTTTGAGCCACCGCAAGGTGGCTTTTTACTTGGCAGACCAGCTAACGGCTGACCATCACCGTTGCACCCGTGCCCTCTCCGCCGAAGACATCTGCGCCCACAACGTGCTCAAGTTGCGGTCGATCCACTGGTTATTCGGCTGGAGCTGGTGCGCTTCGGCGAACCACCGATACGCTTCCGCGCGGTCCTGTTCAACACAGTGCCCGGTGGCGTAGAGCGCACCGAGTTTGATCTGCGCGCGCGGGTTCGGCTGCGACGCGGCCCGCCGCAGCAAGGTGATGCCGCGATGACAATCCTGTGCGACACCGCGACCCTGCAGATACTTTTCCGCCAGGTCGATCTGCGACTGGTCATAGACCGGCTCGCGCGTTTCGGCCTCACGCAATTCGCGGTCGGCCTTGGCGCGGGCCGGAGCCGGCTCGGCGGCAGCGGATTCCTTATCCGTTTTCGCGGGCGGCGTCTTCGCTTCTTCCGTGATCACTGGTTCGGGTGCTTTCTCTACCGTCTCGTCGACCTTGTCGCCCTGCGGCATGTCGTCCGCCTTGGCGGAGTCATTGCCCGCGGTATCAGTGGCGGCAGTGGAATCGCTGGCGACGGGCTCTTGCGGTGTGGTGTTCTGCGCCGTCTGAGTCGTCTCCGGTATGGCGGAGCCCGCGCGCTGCATCATCTCGCGGCCCGCGGCGGAGACGCTGTCCCACTGCTTGTAGACAAGGAAAGCAAAGAGGAGCACCAGGGCGAGCGCCAGGAAGCTGCGGACGCCGGATGGGCGGTCGGTCTCTTCTTCATCGAGCAGGTAGTCCGACGAAGGCGGAGCGTCACTGAGTCCCAGGAACGATGGGCCGGAGATGCGCGAGACTGGCTCGGTGCTCGGCCGGGGCTGGGGCGCGGGCGCGCGCGGCGGTTCGACGACCGACGGCCGGGTGGCTTCCACCGCCGCCGGGAGCGGCTCGTCTTTTATGGCGCGCGGCTCTTCGACGAGCGGGTTGGTTCCTGCGAGGCGAGTCGGCATGATGCCCGTGCCCGGGGGCGGGTCGGCCGGCGCGGGTGGAGTCGCGGGCTTGGCCGGCTCGGCGGGGCGGTTCATCGTGCGCACGTTGTCGGTGATGTTGTCTTCCTCGACAAAGACCGGCGGGCGCACCTGCGCCTTGCCGCACTCGCCGCAGAACTTGTTCGGGTCGGGGTTCTTGTGTCCGCAATTCCAACAGTACATATGGAAAGGTCTCCAGACGGGGCGCACGATGAGCCGGATGTCCTCTCGCTTAGATGGCGGCTTTGGGGTTTGAGCTTGCCGGGTGGCCCGGGAAAGGGACCAGCGGGGGCGATAATAGAAGGACATGGGATCGGCGACATCTTTCTCCGAAAGAGCCAGGAAAGCCGCGGCGACGGCCGGGTTCGACCTCTGCGGCGTGGCGGCGGTGCGTCCGGAGGCCTTCGCCGAGCTGCGCCACTTTCCGCAATGGCTGGACGAAGGCCGCGCCGGGGAAATGGAGTACCTGCGCGCGCGCAATGAAGCAGGCGAGCTGAAACGCGCGGCGCTCGGCAACGTGGCGCCCTGGGCGAAGTCGGTGATCGTCTGCGGGCTGAACTACAACGCGGATGCGCCTCGCTCCATCGACCCCCACGAGCCGGGGCAGGGCTGGATCTCCCGCTACGCGTGGTTCGCCCCGGCTCCCGGCGCCAAGGGGACGGACTACCATGACGCGGTTCTGCGGCGGCTGCGTGAAGTGGAGGCGGCACTGCGGGCTGAGCAGCCCGAGCTGCGCTCGTGGTGCTACGTGGATACCGGGCCGATCGTCGAGCGGGTCTACGCGAAGTATGCGGGGCTCGGGTGGATGGCGAAGAACACCTGCATCATCAATGAGGAGTTGGGATCATTCTTCTTTCTCGGCGTCATCCTCACTTCGCACGAACCTCCCGCCGATGAACCGTTGGCGCCGCTCGCCGCGGACCGCTGCGGCTCCTGCACTCGCTGCATCGAGGCCTGTCCGACGCAGGCGCTCGAACCCTACAAGCTGGACGCAACGCGCTGCATCTCGTACCTGACCATCGAAAAGCGCGGCGAGATCCCGGAAGGACTGCGCGTGGGCATGGGCCGCCACGTTTTCGGTTGCGACATCTGCCAGGACGTCTGCCCGTGGAACGGCGCGGAGAACCCGATGCGGCGCGCGCCGGTGGCGACGGCGCCGGAGTTCCGCGCGCGACCGGAGCTGGTGAATCCCGCACTGGAATGGCTGGCGGGGATGTCGCGGGAAGAATTCAATCGCGTCTTCAAGGATTCCCCCATCAAGCGCGCGAAGTTTGCCGGCGTGAAGCGCAACGTCGCGGTCGCCATCGGCAACAGCGGCGACGAGCGCTTGCGGCCAGCGCTGGAGGCATTGGGAGCCGATGAAGATGCACAAGTCTCGGTGCATGCGCGCTGGGGTCTGGCGCAAATGGACCGCGAGGTCAAGTAACCCCAGCCCATGTCCGGAAATGCCCCCAGCGTGAACTTTTTACACTCACCAGAATAGTTTCGGTCTATATCTCCTTTCTAATCAATCAGTTAGTTTGGCCATTCTGCTGCACCTTCCCTGAGTGCGCCGCAGGGTATCGCGGCGTTGGCTGCGCGCAAGCGAAGCCATGACCTGTAGGAGGGGAGGAACACGAAGATGAAATCACTTTTGATCCGGACCGCGGCGGTAACGAGCCTAGTGACGGCGCTAGTGGTCTCCGGCGTTTCGTACTACGTGATACCGAAGCTGCAGGCGAACAACCAGCAGATGGTGGATCCCGCCTATGAAGGCGTGACCCTGCAGCCGGCGATGTATCGCCCGGCGGCACAGCGGCAGGTGTACGCGCAGCCGCGCGTGCGTCGCGTGATGACGCAGCCGGCGGCGACGACCGTGCAGCGTGACGTCTATGGCGAGCCGGTGCAGAAGAAGCGCTCGACGGGCAAGTCCGTGATGATCGTGGCCGGCTCGGCCGGCGCGGGTGCGGCGATTGGCGCGCTGGCGGGCGGCAAGAAGGGCGCCGCGATCGGCGCGATCTCCGGCGGTGTCGCGGGCCTGATCTATGACCGCGCTACGGCCAACAAGTAACCACTAACGGCAACGGCCCCCGGGATGCGAAACGGGGGCCGCGCCCAACCCAAGAGGGGCGAAATGACCGTAAACGCATTTGCCAAGGCCGCCGAGAAAGAGGTTCCCATGCCCGCCATTGTCCTGGACTGCTACTGCGATACCTGTCGCCGGCAGATCACGCTCGATGAGCTGCAGAACGACTTCCACAAGGAGCACCACTTTTCCGCCATCGAGATGGCGGCTCTGCAGGCGATGCGCGCCTACATCCAATTCTGCGACCCGGCCCACAAGGTCGACTTCCCGCACTCCTAGTCTTCTGCCACGGCGGCGGTATAGCATGACAGCATCATGAGCCGCCGCGGCCCCCTGCAATTGGTCACAGCATTCCTTCTGCTGCTGACGTGTGCCGCCCAAGCCCAAGACACCTGGCGCGAGGTGCGTTCACCGCACTTCCTCATCTACACCAATGCCGGCGACAAGCGCGGCCGCGAGATCGCCATGCGGTTCGAGCAGATGCGCAAGCTGTTCGGTGCTTTGCTGGTGCGTGACCGCGTGAGCTTCAGCGCGCCGCTCGTCATCCTGGCTTTCAAGGACGCCGTCGGCCTCAAGCAGGTGGCGCCCCTGTGGAAAGGCAAGCCCATCGATCTGGCCGGGATCTACCTGCCCGGCGAGGACAAGAACTTCATTGCGCTCGATGCCTCCGCGGACGGGAATTATCCCGTGGTCTTTCACGAATACGCGCACATGATGCTGAGCGCGAACTATCCGCGGGCGCACGTCTGGTTCGACGAAGGCTTTGCCGAGTACTACTCGTCCATCCGCATCACGCCAAAGGAAGTGAAGATCGGCGAACCGCCGCATTCCGCGCGCATCCTCGCCGACGGCATGATGCCGGTGGAGGAGCTGTTCGCGATCACGGCGGAGTCGCCGGAGTACAACGAGAACAGTCCGAAGCGGCAGTTGGTCTATGCGCAGTCGTGGCTGGTGGTGCACTACCTGCTCAGCCAGCGCAAGTTCGTCAATGCGGGTGAGTACTTCAATCTGGTCATCAACCGGAAAGCGTCCATCGCGGAGGCGACGAAGGCGGCCTTCGGCATGACGCCGCAGGAACTCGACGCAGCGTTGCGAGCGTACTATCGCAGCGGCAAGCTGGAGGTCCTCACGTGGGGCCCGCCGGAGGTGGCGCCCTCGCTGTTTGCCGTGACCCGGCTGAAGCCACACTTGGCGCTGGAGCAGATCGCCGACTTTCACCTGCACCACAGCGACTACCTCGAACGCGCAGGGCAGGAGTTCAACCAAGTGCTGGAGGCCGACCCGTTCAACGCGGAGGCACATCGCGGGCTGGGGCACTTCTACCTGTTGAAGAAGGACCTGGAACAGGCACGCTATCACTTCCGTCGCGCCGCCGGGCTGGGCTCGAAGGACGGGCGCGTCTACTACCACCTGGCCCAGTTCATCTGGCACCACGACAAGGGCTCGCAGCAGGACATGGCCGACCTGCAGGAGATGTCCGGATTGCTCGACCGCGCTATCGAGTTCGCACCCGACTTTGCCGAGGCCTACAACCTCAAGGGGCTGGTGCTGGCAGGCGCGAACAACCACACCGGGGCCCTCGAGCCGCTGCGCAAGGCCATCCAACTCAGCCCTCGCAACGACCGCTTCAAGGCGAACCTGGCGACGCAGTACATGTACGCCGGCAAGTACGACGACGCCATCCTGCTCTGGGACCGCCTGCGCAGCAGCCTGGATCCGGAAGTAGCGGCCATGGCGGACAAGCAGGCGCAGCAGGCGCGGCTCTACAAAGAGAAGCCGCTGATGCGGCTGCAGACCGAGGTGCGCGAAGCGACGGCGCCGCAGTGGCGTCCGAAAGACGGCAAGCTGGATCCGGAGCTGAAGAAGCTGGAAGAGAAGCAGCTGGGCAGTTCGGAAGCGGAAGAGGTTAAAGAAGAAAAGCCCGACAACCGGCCGGTGCGCTTCATCAAGGGCAATCTCAACCGCGTGGAGTGCAAGCCGGACGGCTCCGCGGTGCTGACTGTTGTCGCCGGCCAGCGGACGATGCGGCTGCACACGCCGAATCCGGAGAAGATGCTGATCATCGGCGACTTCAAGTTCGCGTGCAACTGGCGGGGGTATAGGGTGGCGGTGAACTACAAGGCGCGCGACGCGCGGAACGGGGACATCGTCTCACTGGAAGTACAGTAGCGCCTACTTGAACAGGTTCTTCAGCACGAACATGGCGTTCGCCGGGCGCTCAGCGAGGCGGCGCATGAAGTACGGATACCACTCGGTCCCGAACGGGATGTAGACGCGCATCCCGTAGCCTTCCTTCACCAACTGCTGCTGCAGGTCGCGCCGGATGCCGTAGAGCATCTGGAACTCGTACGCGGTGGGCGGAATGTTCTCGCGGCGCGCGAATTCCTTGGTGGCGGCGATCATCTTCTCGTCGTGCGTGGCGATGCCGTGATAGACGCCGCTCTTCAGCAGGATCTTCATCAGCTTCACATAGTTGGCGTCGACGTCAGACTTGGCCTGGAAGGCGATCTCCGGCGGCTCCTGGTAAGCGCCCTTGCAGAGGCGGATGCGGATCTTCTGCGCGATGAGCTTTTCCACGTCGGCTTTACTGCGCTTCAGGTACGACTGGATGACGGCGCCGACGTGGCCGGCGTTTCCCGGCTCGCGGTGGAGCTTCTCGACGAAGTCCAGCGTCTTCTGCGTGTAGGGTGAGCCTTCCATGTCCACGCGCACAAAGTTGTTGAGCTGGGCGGCCTTCTGCACCAGCCCCGTGGTGATGCGGAAGGCAAGGTCGGGATCGACGTCGAGGCCCATGTGCGTGAGCTTGAGGCTGACGTTGGCGTTGAGCTTCTGCGCGGCGATGGCGTCGAGCATCTGGTGGTAGAGGGCTTCGCTGTGGCGTGCCTCTTCGGGATTGGTGACGTTTTCGCCCAGGTTGTCGACGCTCACGCTCATGCCCAGGGCGTTGACCTCGCGCGTGGCGGCGAGGCAGTCCTCTACGGTCATGCCCGCGACAAAGCGCCGCGACATCTTCTGCCCGAGCGCGGACTGCTCGGCCAAATGACGCAGGGACTTGTTCTCAGACAGGGCGATGAAGAATGCGCGCAGCAACCAGGCTCCAGCGGGGAAAGGGAACGGAATAGGGAACTAGTGTTTGTACCATAGGCCCGCGCCGCGGGAAAGTTGCCGGGCGCCTGGAGATGGAAATCCCCTCCGGCTGGGGCGGAGGGGAATGAGGTTCTATGAGGACCGGAGGGTTGGCCGGCTCACAGGGTTGATGGACGCCGCTTACACGACGCGCGCGACGTTCGAAGCCTGGTAGCCTTTGGGGCCTTTCGCCAAGTCGAACTCTACGGTCTCGCCTTCATTGAGTGAGCGGTAGCCCTGCTCCTGGATGGCGGAGTAATGGACGAAGACGTCTTCGCCGGTTGAACGCTGGATGAAGCCATAACCTTTGGCTCCGTTGAACCACTTGACGGTACCTCTTTCTCTCACTGACAGCTCCTTTCACCTCTTGTCGGATTGCCCTTCCACTGCTTACCGGCTGCCACGAACGGCCCCTGCCCGTGGGGAAGGGCGGATGTCAGTCCTTGTCTTCTACGCAAAAGAAAAAGGCCCGGAAGGATGCGCGCAGCGCGCGAGCGTTGCGGCCTCGTCCCGAAACCTGTGATCCAGAACGCGTCTTCGTTGTCCGACGGCGAAGTACAAGAACATCAACCCGAACCTGACTGGTTCCCCCTGTCAGGCGCAGGCATGATACGGAGTGAACCCGGGAAAAAGCAATAGTTAATTGTCAAAGCATTGAACGGCATTCAGTGCTGGTAGGATTACCACGGTCCCATGGAACAGCCCCCGCCTTCCGCCCCCGCCCGCCTGGCCGAACCGATCGTGCGCACCCTGCGCGCGGCGGACGAAGCCACCCTGCGCTACCGAGGGCTGGCGGCGGTGCGCTACTTGATGCGGACCGACGTCCACACCTACGCAGCCAGCGTGGCAACGTACGCGATTTTGGCATTCTTCCCCTTCATCGTGCTGCTGATGACCCTCACGCGCAAGGTCTTCCGCTCGGAGGCGATGTTCGAAGTGGTGGTGCAACTGCTGCGCGATTTTCTGCCCGCCGGGCAGGACTTCATCGTCCGCAACCTGAGCATCCTGGTGAATGCGCAGAAGGGCGTGCAGGTGTTCTCGTTGGTCATCCTGCTCATCAGCGCGAGCGGAGTGTTCCTGCCGTTGGAAGTAGCGCTGAATCGCGTGTGGGGCGTGAAGAAGAACCGGTCGTACCTGGCGAACCAGGTCGTCGCCTTCGGTCTGGCATTCGCGGTGGGGGTGCTGGCGATGCTGTCGGTGGCGCTGACGGCCGGGCACCACGCGCTGATCGGGACGTTCGTGAGCGACAACACCGTGTTGCAGCGCGCGCTGACCAGCGTGGTGACAAAGGTGTTCGCGATCGTTGCCAGTATCGGCATCTTCTTTCTCATCTACTGGCTGCTGCCGAACGCGAAGATCCCGCCGAAGAAGGTGCTGCCCGCGGCGCTGGCGATGGGCGTTTTGTGGGAAGCGGCCAAGTACATATACATCGCGGCGCTGCCGTGGCTCGACTTCAAGGACGTCTACGGCCCCTTCGCGCTGTCGGTCACGCTCATCTTCTGGGCGTTCCTCTCCGGCATGATGCTGCTGGGTGGGGCATTCATCTCGGCGGGCAACACGCGCGTCGAACTGTACTAGCGCGGGAACTCTGCGCGACCCTCGCGCGTATTACTCCACAACAGATCAGCCGTGGTCGCGCCCTGATCCGCAATGCTCGGCGGCGGCTATAATCTCCCTCACCGCCGATGAATGCGATCTACAGATTCGTTCGCCGCAAGGCCACCGCATGGGCTCCGAAGTCGATGATCGGGCGGCTGGCGCTTTACCTGCTATTGCTGCGCGCGGCGGTCTTCATCATCCAGCAATTGCTGCAGGTGGCGGGCAAGCCGGCCGGCGCGTTGGCCTTCGACGGTATCGGCGCCATCCTGAGCTTCCTGCTCGGTTGCACGCTGATCATCCTCCTGCTGCGGTGGATCCGGAATGAACTGTTGTGGCGGCTACGCAACCGGCTCATCGTGACCTATGTGTTCATCGGGGTCATTCCCGTACTGCTGATCATGACCATGGTCGGCATCTCCGGCTACATGTTCTCCAACCAGTATGTGACCTCGGAAGTGCGCGCGGACATGGACAAGGAGATCCGCAGCCTGGAGACCATCGCCCAAGGCATCGCGCCTGAACTGGTGGGGCCGACGGTGCCGGAAGACCGCCGCTGGAAGCGGCGGCTGGAGAACCTGGAGCGCCGGTTCCCCGGGCTGGAAGTGACGGCCTGGCAGGGCAGCCGCGCGATCCCGCTGCACGGCATCGACGCAGCGCAGCGGCAGAAGCCGGAGTGGGTGAAGGAAGTGTTCCAGGGACTGGTCGGCGAAGAGGGCCGGCTCTACCTCTGCGCGGTAGTCAAAGGACAAGGCGACACCCTCATCGCCTTTCGCGTGCCGGTGACGAAGACGATCGCGGACCGCAGCTCAGCCGGCATCGGCGAAGTGCGTTTCCTGAATCTGGAAGAAGTGCGCGGCAACCGGCGAGAGTCGCGCGGGCTGGTGATCCGGGAGTCAGACGAGAAATCGCCCAGCAAGAACGTGAACTATGAGGTTTCCCGGGAGCCGCTGGTGGTCGGCGGCGTAGTGCCTCCCCATGGACCGCTGCGCTATGACCCGGAGCTGAGTTACGTGAATCCGCTGCCGTATGTGGACTGGTCGAGCGGCGCGAACAAGAACCTGTTCATCACCGTGGTGACGCGGCCCTCCGCGCTGGTGGACCGGCTGTTCATGCGCTCGGGGCAGCTCGGCGGCTTCTGGCTGGCGGCGCTGCAGGCCGTGGCCATCTTCTTCGGCCTGATGGTGATCATCGCGCTGTTTTTCGGTGTAGGCCTCACCCGGACTATCACTTCATCGGTCTACAACCTCTATCAAGCGACGCAGGAGATCAATCGCGGCAACCTGCAGCACCGGATCCCGGTAAAGAGCAAGGACCAGCTCGCTGCGCTGCAGACTTCGTTCAACTCCATGGCGGAGAACCTGGAGAAGCTGATCGAGGAGCAGAAGGAAAAAGAGCGGCTGGAGAGCGAACTCGCCATCGCGCAGGAGGTGCAGGCGACATTGTTCCCGCGCGAGCTGGCGAAGATCGAGGCGCTCGAGGTGCACGGCGTCTGCAAGCCGGCCCGCACCGTCAGCGGTGACTACTACGACTTCCTGCCGTTCGGGGAGCGGCAACTCGGCATCGCGGTGGGCGACATCAGCGGCAAGGGCATCTCCGCGGCGCTGCTCATGGCGACGGTGCATTCCGCCGTGCGCGCTTTTGAATTAGGACGCATGCCATCGCGGCAGGAGCTGGTCCATGCGGGGGCCGTCGCGACGGCGATGGGCGAGCGCGCCGGGTCGGGACGCGATTGGGGCGCCTCCGGCGGGCTGCAATCGCCGGCGGTGGTACTGGAACTGCTGAACCGGCACCTGTACCACAGCACGCAGCCGGAAAAGTACGCGACGCTCTTCCTGGGCGTCTACGACGGCGGCTCGCGCACGTTGACGTACTCCAATGCCGGGCACCTGCCGCCGCTCATCGTCGGACAGGACGGCTCGGTGCGCAAGCTGGAGATCGGCGGCACGGTCATCGGGCTCTTCGAGGATGTGACCTACGAAGAGAGCCAGATCGTCCTGCGCCCGAACGACATCTTCGTCGCCTACAGCGACGGCGTGACCGAACCGGAGAATGAGTTCGGCGAGTTCGGTGAGCAGCGGCTTCTGGAACTTATCCGCGCGAACCGCAACCTGCCGCTGGCGCGAGTCTCGGAGATTGTCACCACGGCGGTGCAGGACTGGATCGGCGCCGAAGAACAGCCCGACGACGTGACCGTGGTGCTGGCCCGCGCCGTCTAGGCCTCACGTAGAATCAAGGCAGATGGCCTTGAACCCCAAAAAACTGCGGCTGTGGATGGCCGGCGGCACCATCCTGGTGCTGGCGCTGGTCATCGGCTTCTATTCCTACGCGCGCTACCAGATCGCGCGCGAGCTAAAGGACATCCCCAAGAAACTCGGCGCCGATGTGCAGCGTACCGCCGAGGGGTTCAAATACACGCAATCGGCGGGCGGACGTCCGCTCTTCACCATCTCCGCCGGGCGCGCGGTCCAGTTCAAGGAAGGACAGAAGGCGCAACTGGAGAATGTGCGCATCGTCGTCTACGGCGAAACGGAAGAGTACGACCAGATCTACGGCAAGGCGTTCTCCTATGACCCGCAGTCGGGCGACGTAGTCGCGCAAGGCGAAGTCCTTATCGACCTGCAGGCCCAGGGCAAGCCCGGCGAGGACCCGTTGCAGGGCGCGGCGAAGGGCCGCGTCCACTTCAAAACGAGCGGGCTCACGTTCAACCAGAAGTCGGGCCTGGCAGAAACGAAGGAGAAGATCGAGTTCGCCTTCCCGCAGGCCGCGGGCTCGGCGCGCGGAGCAACCTACGATTCCCGGAAGCGCGCGCTGACCCTGGCCAGCGACGTGCGCCTCGCGACCTCAAGCGGGCCCGCGGCGCGCGGCCTGGACCCGACCGAGATCTTCGCGAACCGCGCCTTCATCGAAGACGAGCCACTGCGGGCAGTGCTGACCGGCGTGCGGATGGAGCAGCCATCGCGCGCCCTTAGCGCGAATGAGGTCACGCTGCGGCTGCGGGACGACAACACCATCGAGCGGATCATCGCATCCGGCGACGTACGGGCCGAAGCCAGGGGCAAGACGACGGCCGAGCTGCGCGCCCAGCGCGCCGACTTCGACGTTGCGCCCGACAATTCGCTGCGGCAGGCGGTGCTAGCGGGCGCGGTGCGCGTGCACGCTACGGGCGCGACACCGCTCGACGGCGCGGCGGGCCGCGCGGTCATCGATTTCACCGGGCGCAACGACATCCGGCAGGTGCGGGCCAGCGAGTCCGTGCGCTTTGAGCAGAAGAGCGCGAACCAGCAGGCGACCGCGGTCCAAGCGGACGCGGTCGATTTCTTCTTCACGGGCCGCAGCCAACTGCAGCGCGCCGTCACGAGCGGCGCCTCGCAGATCACGCTAGAGCAGCCGGGCGCCAACCAAAAGTCGGTCATCACGGCGGCCGCGTTCGAAGCGACCTTCGCCGCCGGAAATCGCATGCGCTCGCTCACCGGCACGCCGGGCGCACGCCTCGTGACCACTACGCCCGGGCAGCCGGACCGCGTGGTCTCCGGTGAGCGCATGGTGGCGACCTTCGACACCCGCGGCGCCTCCCGCGCGACCATTACTGGGATCGAGGTCGAGCGTGGAGTGGTGTACAAGGAAGGCCGGCGCACTGCGACTGCCACTCGCGGCCGCTTCAACCCCGCCGACGACACGCTGTACCTCGAAGGCTCGCCGCGAGTGCAGGACGACGAGGCGGGCTTGACCATCACGGCCCGTAATCTGCGCTTCAATCGCCGCAGCGGGGAGGTCATCGGCCAGGGAGAGGTAAAGACGACCTACCGGCAGGTGCGGGCCAGTGCCTCAGGGGCGCTGCTCGGCGGCAATGACCCCATCCACGGCACCGCGGAGAATGTGACCGCCAACCGCAACACCGGCACCGCGCGCTTCACCGGCACCGCCCGGCTGTGGCAGGGGCCCAACATGGTGCAGGCGCCGACCATCGTCTTTGAGAACGGACGCCGCGCCCTCACGGCCACCGGCAGCGCCGACACTCGGGTCCAGACCGTCTTTGTGCAGGCGGACAAGGCAGGGAAGCAGGTCCCGGTGCAGGTCAGCGCCCAGCGGCTGACTTATGTGGACGCTGACCGCAAGGGGCACTTCGAGGGTGGCGTGCGGGTCAAGGTTCCGGACACCAGCCTTTCGGCGGCGCGGGTAGATGTCCTGCTGAAGCCGCGGGTCCAGGGCGGGAGTGGCGCCGCGGTGGTAGACCAGATCATCGCCAGCGCGGACGAGGCCGGAAATGTTCTCATCGAGCAGGAAAACCCGGTCCGGAAAGCGATCGGCGAGCGGTTAGTCTACGAGGCGGAGGCGGCAAAGTTCGTTTTGACCGGGGAGCCGGGGAATCCGCCTAGCATTTTTGATGCCGAACGGGGCAATTTGACCGCCGATTCGTTGACTTTCTATACCCGCGATGATAGGGTGCACGTGAGTAGTGGTGGTTCTTCTCGTACGATTACGCGGACCAGGATCAAAGACGAGCGTAAACCTTGATGCAGACCCTATCGACCGACGAGATTGGAAAATCTTATCGTGGTCGCAGGGTGGTCAACGGCGTAAGTCTCCACATAAAACAGGGCGAAGTCGTTGGTTTGCTTGGGCCTAACGGCGCGGGCAAGACCACCTCGTTCTACATGATCGTGGGCCTGGTGCCGCCGGACAGCGGCCGCATCATGGTCAATGAGCGGGACATTACCGAGGTCCCCATGTACCTGCGGGCGCGGAATTTTGGCATCAGCTACCTGCCGCAGGAGCCTTCAGTCTTCCGCAAGCTGAGCGTGGAAGAAAATATCCTGGCGGTGCTGGAAACCCAGTCCATTTCCTGGCATGAGCGCAAGGAAAAGCTGGAAAAACTGCTCGACCAGCTCGGGCTGGCGCACATCCGCAAGACGCAGGGATACGCCCTCTCCGGCGGCGAGCGCCGGCGGGTGGAGATTGCGCGGGCGCTGTGCATCTCGCCCACGTTCATCCTGCTGGACGAGCCTTTTTCGGGCATCGACCCGATCGCCGTGCTCGACCTGCAGAAGATCATCTTCGACCTGAAGAACAGCGGGATCGGCGTGCTGATCACCGACCACAACGTCCGCGAGACGCTGAGCGTCACCGACCGGGCATACATCATCAACGAAGGACGCATCTTCCGCACGGGAACGCCGGAGCAGCTCGGCAGCGACCCGGAGGTGAAGCGGGTGTACCTGGGAGAGAGCTTCTCCCTGATCTAGCAGTGGAACGGGTGAACAAGGGCCAATGGTATTGCTCCAGAACAAACTGAACCTCAAGGTCTCGCAGAAGCAGATCTTGACGCCGGGGCTCGTGCAGATGGTGAGCGTGCTCGCGCTCAACAAGCTCGAGCTGAAGGACATGATCACGGCGGAGATGGTGGAAAACCCCGTTCTGGAGGAGCTGGAGTCGCCGATCCCGACCATCGACGAGATCGCCTCCAAGGAAGAGCAACGCGAGCGCACCGAGGCCTCTGACGAAAAGGTCATCGAAGGCGACAAGGCCGACCCGTTCGACGAGATTGACTTCGGCAGCTTCTTCCGCGACTACCTCGACCCCGGCCACCGCACTCATGCCGACATCGAGTCGCTGGAGAGGCCTTCGTTCGAGAACTTCCTATCCCGCCCGACCACGCTCACCGACCATCTGATGTGGCAGCTCGGCTCGATGGCGCTGAAGAGCGACGTGCGCGAGGCCGCGGAACGCATCATCGGCAACCTGGACGAAGCCGGCTACCTGCTGGCCAGCGAAGAAGAGCTGATGGGGCTGGTGGACTTCTCCACGACTACACCGGACACGCCCCAGAGTGACGAGTCCGTGCCCGCGCCCGATGAATTCGTCTCCGCGATGGCGGACGGCCTGGCCGAGGAGATGGAGGAAGAGGCGCCTGAGCCGGACGAGGAGCCCAAGCCCAGCACCCTGCACCTGGTGCAGCGCAGCGACCGCGGCGTGGCGGACGGAGAGCCCGAGCTGCTGGAGCGTCGGGCCCATCCGAAGATGCGCGTGCTCAGCCGCGAGGCCGTGCGCGAGGCCCTGACCGCAGTGCAGGGCATGGACCCCATCGGCGTAGCAGCGCGCGACGTGCGCGAATGCCTGCTGCTGCAGCTCCAGTACCACCAGGGCATCCATGAACGCCAGAAGGCGAACGGCCTGAATGGGCACACCAACGGGGAGTGCCTGGCCGACTGCATCGCCATCGTGCGCGACCACCTGCGCGCGCTCCAGACCAAGCAGTTCAAGGAGATCGCCAGGGCGGTAGGCCGCCCGATCGAGGCGGTCACAGCGGCGTTCGAGTACATCAAGACGCTCGACCCGCGTCCCGGCCTGCGCTACAACCAGCAAGAGACCCGTCTCATCGAGCCGGACGTCGCTTTTGTGAAGCACGGCGACGAATGGCTGGTCATGATGAACGAGGACGACGTCCCCGTGCTGCGCCTGAACCCGACCTACAAGCGCCTGCTGCACAAGGACGCGGCGGAAAAAGATGTTCGCAATTACGTAAAAGAGAGGTATAAATCCGCCATCCAGCTGATCAAGAACATCGAGCAGCGGAAGCAGACGATCCTGAAGGTCTGCTACAGCATCATCGAACGACAGCGCGATTTCCTGGAGCACGGCATCGACCACCTGAAACCGATGATGATCAAGGAAGTGGCGGAAGAGATCGGGGTGCACCCTTCGACCGTGAGCCGCGCCGTGGCCAGCAAATACGTGCACACGCCGCAAGGCGTGTTCGAGCTGCGCTACTTCTTCTCCGAATCCGTGAACGGCCCGGAAGGCGGCGGCACGTCGCTGCTCATCCTGAAGCGCCGGGTGAAGAAACTCATCGAAGAGGAAGACCCGGCGCGTCCGCTGACCGACGAGCAGATCACTAAGATCCTGCAGAGCCAGGGCATCCAGGTCACGCGGCGCACGGTGGCCAAGTATCGCGAGGACATGAACATCCCCAGCACGCACCAGCGGCGGGTGAAACCATCATGAGCAAGAGGAGGGCAGCCACGGCATCAAAAAGTTGGTGAAAAGCAGCAGGATGTAACGCTCCCAGCAGTGAAATCATCGAGGAGGGAAGCATGCACGTAGAATTCACCGGCCGGCAATATGAAGTCACTCCCGCGGTCCGCAAGCAGGTCGAGAACGGACTGAACAAGCTGCAGAAGATCCTCGGCAAGACCTTTGACACGCACGTGATCCTCTCCACCGAAAAGAAACGGCACATCGCCGAGATCACGGTGACTGTCCGCAATAATTCACTCGTCGGCGTGGCGGAGGCGGCAGAAATGTCGCAGGCCGTCGGCGAGGCCATTGATAAGATCGACCGTCAGGCGGTGAAGTACAAGACCCGCTTCCGCGCCAAGAAACGCATCGCGCGCAAGGCGAAAGCCAGCACGCGCTGGAACGGCCAGGGCTTGGCCCCGGCGGCGGAGACCAAGGTCGCCGTGGGCACCAGCGAAACGACCGCCGTGGACGTGGTCGTACACTCCTTCCCCGGCGTGGTCCGCATGACCGAGGCGCACGTGGTGCGCTCCGATGATTCGGTGGCGATGCACCCCATGACCGTGGAAGAGGCGGTGAAAGAGGCCGAGTTCCGTGACCGCGAGGTTTTCGTCTTCCGTGATCCGCAGGGCCGGGTGAAGGTGCTGCATCGCAAGAAGGACGGCAAGATGGAGCTGATCGAAGCGCCGTAATCCGCGCGCAGAAAGGCAAGGGACGCTGACCAAGCGTCCCTTATTTTTTTGCGCGGAATAAGCAGGAAATGGTGGTAATATCCGCGCCGTTCGAGACCCAAAAACGCTGGAGGGTACCTGCATGAAATTGTCGAAAGCGTTCTATCTCGGTTCGATCATCGGCGCGCCGGTGGTGGCCTTCGCGATCATGGTGATGGGCTTTGTGGGGGCGATGGGAGGCGCGGCGACGGGGTCAGAAGACGCCGCCCGCGTGGGCCTGGGCGCCATGATGGGCAGCTTCGGATTGGCGATGCTGATGATCGTCTACGCCTGCGTGGTGCAAATGGTCCTGATCTATCAGCTCTGGGCCGCGATCCAGGACGGCCATGCGCGCACGACGCCCGGGAAGGCGGTGGGATTCATGTTGATCCCGCTGTTCAACCTGTACTGGATGTTCCAGGCGATCCACGGCTTCGCGCAAGACTACAACAAGTACATTGCCCGGCACGGCATCAAGGTGCCGCAATTGGAGGAGAAGCTCTTCCTCTTCTATCCCATCAGCATCATCGGGTGCATGGTCCCGCTGGTGAACATGGTGGCGGGATTGGCGTCAGTGGTGCTGGCGATCCTGGTAGCGATCAAGGCCATCGACGCGGTGAACGCCCTGGGGGCAGCGCCGCGCGCTGCGGGCGCCACAGCCTGAGGGACGAAACGCTCCAAAATGGGACGCCGGGACAGCCCGGCGTCTTTTATTTGATACCATCGTGCGCATGTCTTCCAAGGCAAAGCCGAAGCGCAAGGCGTCCGTGCGCCGGGCGCGGCCGCGCCCGAAGAAAGAACTGGTCATCATCACCGGCATGAGCGGCTCGGGCAAGAACTCCGTGCTCAATGCCTTCGAGGACCTGGGCTACTACTGCGTGGACAACCTGCCGGTGGAGTTGATCCCGCGCTTCGCCGAGCTGACCGCGAACTCGGAGATCATGCGCACCGCCATCGTGGTGGACATCCGCGAGGGGCGCCAGCTTTCCAAGCTGCCGGGCATCCTGAAGAAGCTGCGCGCCACGGTGGAGGCGAAGGTCGTGTTTCTGGAGGCGTCAGACGAGGTCCTCATCCGGCGCTTCAGCGAGACGCGGCGGCCGCATCCGCTGGGCAAGTCAGAGACGGTGCCCCGTGCCATTCGCGCCGAGCGCGAACGCCTGGGCGAGCTGCGGTCGCTGGCTGACGTCATCGTCGACACCTCGCACTTCAACGTGCACCAGCTGCGCGCGCACGCCATCGACAAGTTCCGCAAGAAGGAGTCCGACACCGCCATCGCCGTCTCCTGCCTCAGCTTCGGCTACAAGCATGGCGTGCCCCAGGACTGCGACCTGCTCTTCGACGTGCGCTTCCTGCCCAACCCGCACTTCATTCCCCGGCTGCGTCCGTTCACGGGGCGCGACCCCAAGGTGCGGCGCTATGTGGCGTCTTTCCCGCAGACGCGAGAGTTCATCGAGCGCATCTCCAAGCTTCTCATCTACCTGCTGCCGCACTACGTGGCCGAAGGCAAGAGCTACCTGACCATCGGCTTCGGCTGTACGGGCGGGCGGCATCGCTCGGTGATGATCGCTGAAGAGGTGCGGAAGCGGCTGGCGAAGGCCAAGTACAACGTCAATGTGACCCACCGGGACAGCTAGCCTCGAAAAGCTGACATCCCCGCCCGTCGCGCATAGAATGGGACTTCGCCTCATGTCCCGACTCTTCCGACTCCTGCGCTATGTGGCTCCCTACTGGCTGCAACTGAGCGCTTCCGTCCTGCTAATGGCGATGGTCGGGCTGCTGGACGCCTTTCGCGTCCTGCTCATCGGGCCTATCTTCGACCGCGTGCTCAACCCGGTGCCGCACGGGCGCGGCATCACGCTCTTCCGCATTCCCGGCCTCGACTACAGCTTTGACCTGCAGCAGTTCGTGCCTTCGCACTTCCAGAATGACTGGACGATGGTCGCCTTCGCGCTGGTCATGGCCACCTTGCTCAAGGGCATTTGCGATTACATCGGCACCTACCTGGTGAACTACGCCGGCTTCGGCATGATCACCGACCTGCGCAACCAGCTCTATAACGCCATCCTGCGGCGCTCGGTCGCCTTCTTCCACCGCCATTCCACCGGCACGCTGCTTTCGACCATCATCAACGACATCGAGAAGATCCAGTTCGCGATGGGGAACGTGCTGGGCGAGTTCCTGCAGCAGCTCTTCACGCTCATCTTCACCGCGGCGGTCGTCGTGGTACTGGGGGGCAAGCTGGCGTGGGTGCTGGTGTTGTTCATCCCGTTCGTGGTCTTCTCCGCGGGCAAGATAGGGCGCCGCGTGCGCACCACCACGCGCAAAGGGCAGGACAAGCTCGCCGACATCCAGAACATCCTGCAGGAGACAATCACCGGCAACCGCGTGGTGAAAGCGTTCGGCATGGAGACGTGGGAGATCGCGCGCTTCCGCGGCGCGGCCTCCAAGCTTCTGCGCGCGAACCTGCGCTCGGTTCGGGCGCAGGCGCTCAGCTCGCCGCTGATGGACATCATCGGCGCCATCGCGATCGCCATGCTGCTGCTGCTGGGTCGCGACCAGATCCGCACCGGCGTCTTCACTGCCGGGTCGTTCCTCACTTTCATCATCGCCGTCTTCAAGCTCTACGACCCGGTGCGCAAGTTCGCGCAGTTCAACAACAGTTTCCAGCAGGCGCTCGGGGCGTCGAGCGAGATCTTTGCCTTCATGGACGCGGATGACGATGTAAAGCAGAAGCCCGATGCCGTGCCGCTACCCGGCTTCCGCGAGAGCGTGCGCTTCGAGAATGTGAGCTTCGCCTACCAGGATGACGATGGCGCTTTGCGTCCCGTACTGCGCGACATCGACCTGGAGGTCAGGGCGGGCGAGGTGGTGGCGATCGTCGGCTCCAGCGGCGCGGGCAAGACCACGCTGGTCAACCTCATCCCGCGCTTTTTCGATGTGACCGCCGGCCGCCTCGTCATTGACGGTCATGACGTGCGCGACCTGAACATCGCCACGCTGCGCTCGCATATCGGCATCGTGACGCAGGAGACCATCCTCTTCAACGACACGGTGCGCAACAACATCGCCTACGGCCAGCCGAACACGCCGACGGAGCTGGTCACCGCCGCCGCCAAGGCGGCGCGGGCGCACAGCTTCATCGAGGCCATGCCGCAGGGTTATGAGACGGTCATCGGCGAAAAGGGTGTGCGCCTGAGCGGCGGCGAGCGCCAGCGCATCGCCATCGCGCGCGCCCTGCTGAAGAACGCGCCGATCCTCATCCTCGACGAGGCCACTTCCGCCCTCGACACCGAATCCGAGGCCCTGGTCCAGACCGCGCTGCACAACCTGATGGCCGGCCGCACCGTATTCGTCATCGCGCACCGGCTCTCGACCGTGCGCCGCGCTGACCGCATCGTGGTGATCGAGAACGGCACCATTGCCGACATCGGCCGCCACGAGGAACTCATCACCCGCCTCGGGACCTACAAGCGGCTGCACGACATGCAGTTCGTGGATGTAGCCCCCGCGCTCAAGGAGGCAGACTAGATGGCCATCCGTTCCATGACCGGCTACGCGCAGGTGCGTGCCACCGCCAATGGCAAGCAGGAGTTCGCGTATGCCGTGTCGCTCAAGTCGGTGAACCACCGCTACCTCGACGTCTCCCTTCGCCTTCCGCCGGATTGCGACGCGCTGGAGATGAAGCTGCGCCGCCTGCTGAAGGAAAAGATGGCGCGCGGCCACGTGGACGTGATCCTCAGTGTGGAGAAGGGCGGCGGGGCGGCGTTCCCGGTGAACAAGGAGATCGTCGGCGGCTACGTGGAGGCATTTCGCACGGCCGCCCGGTCGTTCGGCGTGAGCGGCGACCCCGACCTCAACGCTATCTTCAAGCTGCCCGGCGCGCTCTCCGGCGGCGTGGAGATGGATGAGAGCTTCGAGAAGTCCGTGCTTGACTCCACCGAGCAGGCCATCGTCCGGCTGAACGAGATGCGCGAGGAAGAAGGCCGCGGCATCGAGAATGAACTGCGCCGGCGCATGCGCGAGCTGCACAGCGCCACCAGCCAGATCGAGGAGATGCGCGGCGCCGTCTCCCGCGCCTACCTGGAGAAAGTACAATCAAGGATGAACGAGCTCATCGCAGGCAAGGCCGACCAGGACCGCATCCTGCAGGAAGCCGCGATGCTCGCCGAGCGCAGCGACATCCAGGAAGAGCTGGTGCGCATGAAGACGCACATCCAGCATTTCGTGGGGCTGCTGGACAAGGGCGGCGAGATCGGCAAGAAGCTGGACTTCCTGCTCCAGGAGATGAACCGCGAAGCCAACACGCTGCTGTCGAAGACGGCGGGCGTCAGCGGCGAGGGCCTGCGTATCACGGAGCTGGGCCTGGCCATGAAGAGTGAGATCGAGAAGACGAGAGAGCAGATACAGAACATTGAGTAGTCCAGAAAGTCGATTCCGAAGCCGTAGCGGGGGTAGGGATTTCTCGCTACGCTCGAAATGAAAACCTAATGCCGGGAATCCTTTACATCATCTCCGCGCCGTCCGGGTCAGGGAAGTCGACCCTGGTAAACGAGCTCCGCAGCCTGGTGCCGCAGTTGGAGTTCTCCGTCTCCTACACCACGCGGGCGCCGCGGGGCAGCGAGCAGAACGGCCGCGAGTACTACTTTGTGAGCCGGCGCGAGTTCGAGGAGATGATCCGCCGGGATGAGTTCCTGGAGTACGCCGAGGTCTTCGGCAACTACTACGGCACCGCCCGGCGCTTCCTGCGCGAGGCCACCGCGCGCGGCAATGACCTGCTGCTCGACATCGACGTGCAGGGTGCGGCCCAGGTGAAGGAGCGGGCCAAGGACTCGGTGAGCATCTTCGTGCTGCCGCCCTCCCGGCAGGCCCTCGAAAAGCGCCTCCGGAACCGCAGCCAGAGCGAGGCTGCCTCCACCCAGGGCGGCGGCATGAGCGACGAGGTCATCAAGCGGCGGCTCATGGAAGCCGCAAAAGAGATTGAGAAATACTCCAACTACGACTATATTCTGGTCAACGAAAGCCTGCAGGAAGCCGTCGACCAACTCCGGGCCATCGTGTTGTGTGAGCGTAAGCTACGCTCAGGCAAGGACTTAGACGAAACCGACCGCAAGCTAGCGGACACCGCCCAGCAATGTCTGCAAGCCAGCCAGGCCGAAAGCGGCCGGTTGCGGGAGATCTTGGAATCATTCGCTCCGGCGCAGTCCGGATAATGAGGTAAGTCATGGAAATGGAAGGGTTTGACAGCAAGTACCGCTACATTCTGGTGGCTGCCCGCCGCGCCCGGCAGCTCCAGTCCGGCGCCCCGGCGCTGGTCAAGACGCAGTCCCGCAAGGCCAGCAAAGTGGCGCAGGACGAGATCCAGGCCGGCCTGGTGAAGCACGTGGTCACGGAGGCGCCCAAGACCCCTCTGACCGCAGCCACCGAGTTCTTTGACGGCGGCAGCCACTAAGGGCTTCCCTTTGGGACCCCAGGCTGCGACTTGTATCCTGGCCCCGCCTCTGCCACTCTAATCAGGCGGGGCTTTCCCTATGAGAGTCGCTTTAGGTGTTACCGGCGGCATTGCTGCCTATAAGGCCGCGGAGATCGTCCGCCTGCTCCAGGACTGCAACGTCCAGGTGCAGGTGGTGATGACCCGTGGGGCGCAGGAGTTCGTCCGCCCGCTGACCTTTGCCGCGCTCACTGGCCGCAAAGTCATCACGGGACTGTTCGGCCCGGAAGGCGCGGAGAGCGTCCCGAATGTCGAATCCGCGGTGGAGCATATCGCCGTGGCGCAGGAGATCGACGCGCTGGTGGTGGCGCCCGCAACGGCTGACATCCTCGCCAAGTTCGTGCAGGGCATCGCCGACGACTTCCTGACCACGCTGTATCTGGCGACGACCGCGCCCGTCCTGGTAGCGCCGGCGATGAACGTCAACATGTGGAACCATCCGGCAACGCAGGCCAACCTGGCCGAGCTGAAAAAACGCGGCGTGCGCGTCGTGGAACCGGACAGCGGCTACCTGGCCTGCGGCATGGTCGGCGCCGGGCGCCTGGCCGCGAACGAGACCATCGTCGCGGCGGTCATGGACATGCTCCACGCCAACCAGGCACTGCGCGGGGAGACCGTGCTGATCACCGCCGGCCCGACGCGCGAGCCTATCGATCCGGTGCGCTTCATCGGGAACCGCTCCAGCGGCAAGATGGGATATGCGCTGGCGGAAGAGGCGCTGCGCATGGGCGCCAAGGTCATCCTCATCAGCGGCCCCACGGCCATCAAGCCGCCGGAGGGCGCTGAAGTGATGCGCGTGGAGACCACGGCGCAGATGCGCGACGCCGTGCTGGCGCGCCTCGGCGAGGCGAGCATCGTCATTAAGACAGCGGCGGTGGCGGATTACCGTCCCAAACAGGTCGCCGGGCAAAAGATCAAGCGCAAGGGCGAGATGGCGGTTGAGCTGGAAGCCACGGCCGACATCCTCAAAGAGATCGCCGCCCAGAAGCGCGGGCAGATGGTCATCGGCTTTGCCGCCGAGACTGACAACGTCGTGGAAAACGCCCGCAAGAAGCTCGAGGCGAAGAAGCTGGACGCCATTGTGGTGAACGACGTCTCGAAGCCCGGCATCGGGTTCGACTCCGACCGCAACGCGGTGAAGATCATCACGCGCAGCGACGAGATCGAGGTGCCGGAGGCGACGAAGGTGGAAGTGGCGCGGCGGATCCTGGAGTTTGTGGTGAAGCGTCGCAAACCACGGGCGGTTGTTACCAAGAACCTATGAGAACGCGCTCTGCGGCTACCTGGCTGATTCTAATTCTGCTTGGTTGTTTGACGGGATCGGCAGTGGGTCAGGGCGAGCCGGAGGTTGATGTCAAGTCGCTGGCGAAGGATGTTGAAGCTCGCTTCACGTCATGTTCTAGGCGAGAGGTGGTTGCGCGATTCGACCGCAAACAACGCAAGAAAATTTGGCAGAAGCAGGGGATGGGACCGCCCGCCAACGTTTTAGTGGATGTCCGGCCCAACGATTCGGTTCTATACCCTTATTTACTTATCGTGGAATTCACTTTGGTCCACACTTTCGGCGCCGAGCGCGCTACCAAAGAGGAAGCCGAGAAGGATACCGAGTTAAAGCAGCTTCTTGGCGAACTGTTGACCGCAAAATATCGGAACACATATTTGGTCAGTAAAGACGGCATTCGACTTCGCTCTAGAGAATTCTTTTCTAGGCGCTTGGATGGCTCTCCGGGAACCTGGCGTGAACGCACTGTGTGGCAAGATGCGTGCTGGGACCAAATTGGCAGCGCTCAGCGCTGACGCCGATCCCACTTAGACTCAGCGTTCAAATCAAACATTCAGTGCGATAATCGAATCGCATGCCCCTCAGCCCTGATTCCAAGCGCGCCCTCGCCGCCCGCCTGCAGTACTACCGCGACATGGGAATCGACACCTTCTACCGCCGCGGCGACGCGCCCGCTGCGGAAGTCTGTATCCCCGCTGGCTCCATCGAGGCGGCCGCGCCGGAGCCGCAGAAGTACACCGCGCACGCCCTCCCCGATGACAAGCCCGCCGCGCTGCAGATCATCCGCAATGAGATCGGCGACTGCACCCGCTGCCGCTTGCATGAGCAGCGCACGAACATCGTCTTCGGCGTCGGAAATGTGAACGCCGACATCATGTTCGTGGGCGAAGGCCCCGGCGCCGACGAAGACGCGCAGGGCGAGCCCTTCGTGGGCCGCGCCGGCCAGTTGCTGAACAACATGATCCAAGCCATGGGGCTGAAGCGCGAGGAGGTGTACATCGCGAACGTGGTGAAGTGCCGTCCGCCGGGGAACCGCACGCCGGAGCGCGACGAGTGCGACACCTGCTCGCCCTTCCTGATGAAGCAGATCGAGGTCATCCGGCCGAAGATGATCGTGGCGCTGGGCGCGGTGGCGGCCAAGAACCTGCTGCTGATGAACGACACCATGAACAACCTGCGCGGCCGCATCTACGACTTCCGCGATACGCAGCTCGTGGTGACCTACCACCCGGCCTATTTGCTGCGCGACCCGCGCCAGAAGGGCGAGGCGTGGAAAGACCTGCAGATGGTGATGAAGCATTTGGGCATGGCGGTGCCGAAGAAGAGCGACCAATGAACGAGCAACCAGCACCGACGGCCGCGAGCACATCTCGCATGTTGCGGATCATGTTCTTTGCTTTTCTCGGCCACATGCTCTTGGTGATGGTCTTGGCTGAGTACCTGCAGAAAGAAGAAGATCCGCGCCCGATAGACGAGTTGTACTACGCGATGGCTGCCGTAACCGTCTTGGAAGTGATCGTCACCCTGTTTTTCCGCACAAAGCTGGATCAGACGTACACGGCTTTGACGCAGAACCCCGAGGACAAGTCCGCGCTGATGGAGAGAAACCGTTGGCACATCTTCCTCTTTGCCTTCAGTGAGTCAATCGTCCTGATGGGGTTTGTTCTCCGTTTTCTCGCGACCCCGCTTGCGTATTGCGTGCCCTTCTATGTTGGAGGGGTGTTGCTCCTGCTCCTGAGCGCCCCGCGTAAGCTAGACTGACCCGCAGCCTCTCTTTTCTCCCATGCCCGAATACTGCGACGTCGCCCTGCCCGTGCCGCTGGACATGACCTTCACCTACAAGGTGGGCGATGCAGCGCCGGTGGTGGGCGGTCGTGTGCTAGTGCCCTTCCGCACGGGGCGCGAAGCCGGCATTGTGACCGCGCTGCACGATGAAGCGCCTTCGATGAAGGCCAAGACGGTGCTCACGGCCATCGATGCGGCGCCGGTATTCGACGAAGTCCTGTTAAAGCTCGGCGAGTGGATCGCGCAGTATTACCTGGCGCCGCTGGGCGAGGTGTACCGCACCATGCTTCCGCTGATGGCCGAGGTGAAGAAAGCCTGGTCGTACAGCATCACTGAAGCCGGGCACGCCGCGCTGTTTGAGGGCGCGACGCTGGGCTCCTCGCGCCGCTCCAAGAAGACCGCGGACGAGCAGATGCTCGAGTATGAAGTCTTGAACTACCTGACGAACGCCGAGGACGGCGCGGCACGCGAGTCGAGCATCCGCTCGGCCACCGGCGCTACGAAAGACATTCTCGCGGGCCTGGTGAAGAAGAAGTGGGTGACGCGCGAAGACGTCTCCAGCCTGCGCGACGCCTCCCGCACCGTCAAAGTGGCGGTGCTGTGCACCAAAACGCCCGAAGGCGCCGAGCCTTCCGGCCGCAAGCTGAATGACAACCAGCAGGTGCTACTGGTGGCGCTCACAGTGGCGGGCGGCCGCGCGCCGGTGGACGAACTGAACAAGCTCGCCGTCCCGCGCAGCACACTGCAGACGCTGGTGCGGCGGGGTCTGGTCGAGATCGTGGAAGAGGCGGCGGCGTTTCACGTGTCGGGCTCGGAAATACGGTCGCCGCTCGATTTCACCCTGAACGGCGCGCAGCAGGCCGCGCTCCAGGCAGTGAATCAGGCGGTGGAGGCGAAGAAATTTTCCGTCTCGCTGCTGCACGGCGTGACCGGGTCCGGCAAGACGGCCGTCTACCTTGCGGCGATGCAGCAGGTGCTGGCCGCCGGTCGCTCGGCCATCCTGCTGGTGCCGGAGATCGGCCTTACCCCGGCCATGGCGGCCAACCTGCATCGCGTCTTTGGCGAGCAGGTCGCCATCCTGCACTCCGCGCTTTCGAATGACGAGCGCGCCGAGCAATGGCACCGCATCCACGACGGCGCAGCGCGGATCGTCGTCGGCACGCGCTCGGCGGTCTTTGCTCCCGTGCAGGACCTGGCACTGATCGTGGTGGACGAGGAGCATGACAGCTCCTACAAGCAGGAAGAGACGCCGCGTTACCATGCGCGCGACGTCGCGGTGATGCGCGGCAAGCTCAGCGGCGCGGCGGTCATCCTCGGTTCGGCGACGCCGTCGCTGGAGAGCTTTCACAACGCGCAGAAAGGGAAGTACCAACTCATCGAACTGCGCGAGCGCGTAGAGCAGCGTCCCCTGCCGGAGGTCGAGCTGGTGGACCTGCGCCTCGAGTACCAGCAGACCGGCGAGGAACACATCTTCTCGCGCCGCCTGATGGAGGAAGTCAGCGACCGGCTGGCGCGCAAGGAGCAGGCCATCATCCTGCTGAACCGGCGCGGCTACTCGGCGGTGGTGCTGTGCCGCACCTGTGGTGAGACCATCCAGTGCAAGAACTGCGCCATTGCGATGACGCACCACAAGGGCTCGCCGCGCCTGGAGTGCCATTACTGCGGATACCGGCTGCCCGTGCCGAAGCTCTGCCCCAAATGCCAGAGCGAGCACATCTATTTTCTTGGCACCGGGTCAGAGAAGGTCGAGGAAGAGTTGCACCGTGCGTTTCCGCAGGCGCGCATTGGTCGGCTCGACCGAGATACTGTCCGCGGACGACATGACTTCGAGCGCGTGCTGAACCAGCTCAACGCCGGCGACATCGACTTGCTCGTCGGCACGCAGATGATCGCCAAAGGGCACGACATCCATGGCGTGACGCTGGTGGGCGTCGTCGGCGCGGACTTTGCGCTCGGCTTTCCGGACTTCCGCGCTGCGGAGCGGACCTTCCAATTACTCACGCAGGTCGCTGGGCGCGCCGGACGCGGCACCACGCCGGGCAAGGTCATCCTGCAGACGTACTATCCGGAGCATTACGCCATCCAGTTCGCGCAGCAGCACGATTTCAACGGCTTTGCGGCCAAGGAGCTGCAGTACCGGCGCTGGATGCACTACCCGCCGTTCAGCGCGGTGGCCAACGTCCTGATCCGCAGCGACAAGCTCGACCTCGCGCTGCGCTACTCCGGCGAGCTCGGCAAGTGGTTCGAGCGCACCCGCGCGGAGAATGTGCGGGTGATGGGGCCTTCGGCGGCGCCCATCGTGCGCCTGAAGCGCGACTACCGATACCACTTCGTGTTGAAGGCGCAGAGTCGCGAGAAGCTGAACGGACTGCTGCGCGCCATGGTGAAGTTTGCCGAGTCGCAGAAGATCCCGCGGACGAACGTAATCGTCGACGTGGACGCGCTCTCGCTGTTATAGGAAAAATTCTGCCAGCTTCTGCAGTCCCTCCCAGATGCTTCCAGGGATGGGCCAAGGTGAGAACGTCAGCAGGAAGAGTGCGGCCGCAGCGAGTGACATCCCCCGGCGGCCCGGATCTAGAAGCGGATACTCCGGCACCCACGGATGTCGGCGTGTGAGCCACAAGATCAGAATCCAAACCAGCCATCCTATCCAAAAGAAAAAAGCCAGCGGCGCCAGCAGGATGATGGCCGCCACAGTGACCTTCTGATGATGGCGCGGGCTCACGGCATAGACGATGTGCCCGCCGTCGAGCTGGCCGCCGGGGATGAGGTTGAAGGCCGTGGCCAGCATACCGATCCACGAGGCGATCGCCACCGGATGCAGTAACAACTGCGCCAGCGGCACGTCGAAGCCGCCGACCAGGGCAAACATCCCGTGGAAGATGAGCGGGTAGCCCAGATGCATCAGCGCGGGAGATTCGGCCGGCAGCGGCTTGGAGAGCCATAGTCCGGCCAGCCCGATGGGCACCGCCACCAGGAACCCGTAGATGGGGCCGCCGATGCCGATGTCGAACAATGCCGCCACCGAGCGGAAGCGCGAGCGGATCTGGATGAAGGCGCCGAAGGTGCCGATCTGCGTCGGCGCGGGGATGAAGAACGGCAGCGTGGCATACACGCGATGCTTCAGCGCATAGAGGAAGTGTCCCATCTCGTGCGCCATCAGGATGCCGATTAGGCTGGCGGCAAACGGCAGTCCCCGCCAGAGGCGGCTCGGGTCGGCCCAGATGTAGCTGACCTTAAAGAACTCCTCGTCGTTGATGAACATCTTCCGCACGTGGTGGAAGTTGTCGTCCAGCCGCGCACCCACGATGAGGGCGAAGAGGAAGGTCAGAAGAAAGAGCCCGAGGTGCAGGGCGTAGGGCCGTCGCGGGGGCGTGAACGCCACTACCTCGCGCAGCTCTTCCGGCGCGACGTAGACCGGCGGCGGAAGATTAGGGCCAGACATTCAGAGGGAGTGAAGGGGCTAGTCGATCGACTGCAATTCCTTGCCGGGCTTGAAGCGCACCGCCTTGCCCGGGGGGATGTTCACCTCGGCGCCGGTGCGGGGGTTGCGCCCGATGCCGGTCTTGCGGGGGCGCACGTTGAACACGCCAAAGCCGCGCAACTCGATGCGGTCGCCGTTGGCCAGCGCCTTTTTCATCGACTCAAAGACGGTCTCGACGGCGGCTTCCGCTTTGGACTTGGTGATCCCGGTCTTGTTCACCACTTCGTTGATGATGTCCAGTTTGATCACGAGTGCGCTCCGAAAATGACGGGAAAAGCTCGAACCATACTAGCAGGCCTCGCGCCCGCCGTATACCCGTAACTGGACGGATATTAAAGACTTAACCCATGGCATTGTCAATGCGGCAAGGCTCTTTTAAGATGGCTGTTCCGCCGCATCCACCCTCAGAACCCGGCCCGGAAAGGACCCCGATGGCAATCAAGAGTGACCGCTGGATCCGCAAGATGGCGCTCGAGCATGACATGATCAGCCCCTTCAATGAAAAGCAGATGCGCGAAGGCGTCATCTCCTACGGGCTGTCGTCATACGGCTACGACCTGCGCGTCGCCGATGAGTTCAAGATCTTCACCAACGTGAACTCGACCACGGTCGACCCCAAGCACTTCGACGAAAAGTCGTTCGTCACCATCCAGTCGGACGTGTGCATGGTGCCGCCCAATTCCTTCGCCCTGGCCCGTTCGGTGGAGTACTTCAAGATCCCCCGCGACGTGCTGACCATCTGCGTGGGGAAGTCGACCTATGCGCGCTGCGGCATCATCGTGAACGTGACGCCGTTCGAGCCGGAGTGGGAGGGGTTTGTGACGCTCGAGATCTCGAATACCACGCCGCTGCCCGCCAAGATCTACGCCAACGAGGGCCTCTGCCAGATCCTGTTCTTCCAGTCGGATGAGCCGTGCGAGACCAGCTACGCCGACAAGAAAGGGAAGTACCAGGGCCAGCGCGGCATCGTCCTGCCTAAGTTGTAGGGATTACGGGCGGGTCTCGTCGCTTTTGTGCATGTAGCGGATCCCGTGCTTGTACAGCAGCAGGTTGGGCCGCCCGGTGCGGTTCAGCTTGATGGTGTTGCGGTCATACCAGTCGATCACGCCGTGCACGACTTCGCCGCTCTTCAGCACCACCGTCATCAGGGTACGAGCGGCCATCTGCTTCTGGTAATAGAAGTCCTCGGCATGGGTCTGCTCCGCGCTAGCCGCGGCGGGGACCCGCAGACGCTCCGGAGCCCGGCGGACGCGCGGCTCAGTCGCCGCTTCCGTGCCGTCTTCCTTGCGCAGCGCCGGCCGGATGAGCTTGCGGCTGACGAACGTATCCTGCTCTGGTTCTCGAGCAGGGGCGCGGCCGGTGGCGGTGGAGTCAGAAGGCTTCATAGAGGCAGGGCGTTCTGTTAGGGCTTACGCTAGCACACGCGGGAAACAGGGGCAAACTTGTGCGGCCTTAGCCGCTGCGGCGATTCTTGTCTTTGCGCTCGCGCTCGGATTTCAGCTTGAGGAACCATAGATAAATCTCGTCCACCCGCTCGATGTCCTCACCCAGAACCTGGTAATCGGCATATTTGTGGATGGCGGTCTCGCTGTGGCGGCGCTTCAGGTTGCCGATGATGTGGAACAACTCATCCACCTTTGAGTGCATGATGCGCAGGTCGCTTATCAAGCGAATCTCATGCACGTCCAGCCAACGGCCCTCTATCGGTTCTTCGACTTTCTTCATGGGCGTGACGATTATATGACATAACGGGCGGGTGAGGTCTAGTTCGGGAAGAGAATAAGGTAACGCCAGGGAGTTACCGCTCTAAGGTAGCGGCAAATGCGTCGAGCGAAAGCGACCGCAGCAGGTTGCGGCGCATGCCCGACTCGACCTTTCCCAGTTCCGCCGAGGCCCGCACGATCCAGTCAAAGGTCAGCAGGTTCGCCAGCCGGGTCAATTCCCCCTGTATGTCCGTGTTTCGGACCAGCTCCGGGGTGCCGGACTTCAGGAACATCAGGTCCTCGAGCAGGGAATAGCAGGCGCGGAGAAGGGAGTCAGTCTTGTCCCGGCCCTCGGCCCCGCTGCGGTAGGTCTCCGTCATGCGGAAGAGGGCGGAGTGGTCGTCTGCACCCAAGGCGGATTGCAGCAGGAGTAGGGCGTCCCTTCGCGCCGCCCCATAGGCCTCCAGGTCAAAGCTGCGGGCCCGGCCCGCGGCCCCACCGCAGAGACGCGCTACAAGCTGGCGCTGCCGCGCGTCCCATTCCGGCCGCACGCTGGCTAGGAAGCCGGCGATTTCGGTGACCGGTAGGCTCTGCAGGGTGAACGTCACGCAGCGGGAGCGGATGGTCGGCAACAGATCGCCGGGATTCTCCGCGAGCAGGAAGATAGTGGCAAAGTCCGGAGGTTCCTCCAGGACCTTGAGCAGCGAGTTCGCCGCCTCTTTCATGAACGACGCTTCCGTGAAGATGTAGACCTTACGCTTGGCTTCCACCGGCCTGAAGTTGACGGACTCGATGACCTTGCGCACCTGGCCGATCTTGATGAGCATCTGCGGCGGGTCCGGCGGTACGACCATCACCTCCGGGTGCGACTGGATGAGGATGCGGGTATCTTTCTTGTCCGTTTCGCGCAGGGCTTCACGGGCTTCCACGGCTTCGGCGAAGCGCGCCTCCAGTTCGTCGGCGCCGGCGATGCGCGCGCAGTTGGCGCACTTGCCGCAATAGTCGGGTAGGCCGTCTGCCGTCGTAGGCGCCAGGCAGTTCATGGCCTTGGCCACCATCTGCGCCAGCGTGTACTTGCCCGCGCCGGTGGGCCCGGCAAGGATTACAGCGTGCGGGAAGCGGTCGCGCGCCAGCATCTCGCGCAGGCGGCGCACGACGTTAGCGTTCCCGTAGAAATCGCGGAAGCTCATTTGGCGACCTTCTTATGCAGCAGCCGCTTGGCGACCGCCTCCTGGATCAATTGCTGCACCTCCGGGATGGGACGCGTGGCCTCGATCTGCACCACGCGCTTCTCCCGGCGCGCGATGGCCTGGTAGGCCTTGAAGACGCGTTCAAAGAACGCGGCCTTCTCCAGCTCGAAACGGCCCTCGTCGGCGATGTGGCGGTTGCGCTGGTTGCGTCCGCGGGCGCGCTGCACGCTGCGCCGCGGGTCGGAGAGCAGCAGCAGCGTGAGATCAGGCTGTAGGTTGCCGCAGAGCACCCGGTGCAGGGTGAGCACATTCTGCGGGCCGAGCTGGCGTCCGCCGCCCTGGTATGCCTCGGAGGAATCGGTGAAGCGGTCGCACAGCACCCACTTGCCGGCTTTGAGTGCCGGCAGGATCACCTGGTGTATGTGCTGCGCCCGCGAGCCGAACATAAGCGCCAGCTCGGCGAGCGGGGCCATGCCCTCGGTGCGCGAATCGAGGAGCAGCGCCCGGACCTTGTCGCCGATGGCCGTGCCGCCGGGCTCGCGCGTGGTGACGACCGCGATGCCCTGCGCTTCCAGCATCTCGGCCAGCTTCTTGAGCTGCGTGGTCTTGCCGGAGCCGTCGAGGCCCTCAAAAGTGATGAACTTTCCGCGCGCGCGAGGCATCGTTAAAAATCATACAGGAGCCGCCCCGGCGGTTCGTGATAGATTCTGCTTTTCCGGAGGACTGCCATGCGCCTGGGCGACTACATCGACGACTATTGCTCTCGCTGCAAGTTCTCGAGCGACCATTCCATCGTCTCCATGGTAGGCGAAGAGGTGAAAAAGGTCCGCTGCCGCACCTGCGACACCGAGCACAACTACAGGCACAACAAGGGCGGCAAGGAGATGACGGCCCAGGAGGCCTTCGCCAAGGTGCTGGCGAGTGTCCAGGGGCAGCAGGGCGGCGCCGAATCCTCCACACCAAAGAAGAAATCCCGCAAGAAGTAGGACGTTACTCCACCACCCCAGCGAACAAGTCGGTTTCATGCTCCATCTTGCGGGGCGTGATCGCTGCCGCGAGGTGAAAGGACTCCCGCGGCCCGCGGCGCCGCACGGTGGTCTCGAACAGCTCGAACAGCGGCGCCTGCGAAGTGTGTCGCTTGAATGCGGCGATCTTGGTGTCGAAGTAGGGCGCGATGTCGATCGTAGCGCTCGATGGCGAAAGGGAGACCGGTTGGCGCTCCTCGAGGGTGAACCCCGCGGTCGAGTAGTACAGCTTCTGCGTCCGGTGCGGCTGCAATCCTTCTTTTTCAAGCTGTTCCGGATAGCGGTTGGTGCGTCCGGCCCAGTGAAAAGCCATGGTCGTGAACACGGAGACCATGGAATGGTCCGGATGGGCCGTGACCGCGCCTTCGGTCCCGAAGGTGATGATGACATGGGGCTTGAGTCGGCGGATACGCCGGGTCAGGTCGGCGACGGTGGCGTAGAAGTCCACCTGCGCCAGGCCGCCGTCGGGATACTCTAAAACCTCGCCCTGCGATACCTGCAGCAACTCGCAGGAGGCGGCGAACTCCTTGCGGCGGATGGCCGCGAGCTCCGCCCCGGTCTTGGCCTCTCCCCGGTGGGTTGCCGCCTGGCCTTCTGTGAGGCACAGGACATGGGTTTCAACGCCGCGGTTGCGGTAAAGTAGCAGCGATCCGCCGAACCCTCCGGCCTCGTCGTCAGGGTGGGCGGTCACACAGAGCAGTCGCAAATCGGTCCTCCGTCCGGGAAATGCCGCGCGCAACAGCAACGCCGCGGCCGGCTTCTAATCTTAAAGCGTCACAGATGTGACAGCCCCTTGCACGGATGCAAAACCTTCTCGTTCCCGCTCGGAAATCCGTGGTGACCGCGGTACTCGTGTGCCTGGCCATCGGGGCGCTTGCGCAGAACGGCCGGCAAGAATTCATCTTCCGTACGCACACGCCCATGGGTGGTGATGCCCTGATCCTGATGCCGGCCAAGCAGAAGCTGCAGGTGCTGGCCACCCTGGAGGCTAAGGAACTGGAGGGCGTGCGCCAGATCAACGACGGCCGCGACCAGTACCTGCGCGGGCCTGACGGCGAACCGTTCCGCTACTATCCGCGCGAATTGCGCTTCCGCTTCAGCATCGGCAAGAAGGTCGCCTACATCGAAAAGAACCCGCTGCCAGTGGAAACCACGGACTCCCCTGACGAGTTCCAGTCCAACCTGCGCTTCCAGTTGAAGATCTTCCAAGGCCTGCGGATGGAATTGGTGGAGCCGGAGGAAGCCCGCATCATCGGCGTGCCCAAGAACATTCCCTACCATGAGCGCATCTACGTCGTGCGATTCAAGCTGCCCCGCGACGTGCCCGCCGACGAGCGTATGAAGCTGGAAGTCTACGACCGCAACGGCGTGCAGGTCGCCAAGTTCCACGTCCAACTGCTGAACTAGTCTCCGGCCGTCGGCTGGTCCGGCGCCGGGTCGCCTCCCACCGCCGCCTCTTCTTCCATGAATGCCAGCGATTCCTGCATCTGCTGCGACGTCCACACGGGCGCGAAGCTCATGCGGTGCATCGGGCTGGGGCCGATCTCGCGCAGCGCCGCCAGGTGCTTGGGCGCCGAATAGCCTTTGTTGGAAGCGATGTCGTAATGCGGATATTGCGGTGCGAGCTCGCGCATCATCCGGTCACGCTCCACCTTCGCAATGATGGACGCGGCGGCGATGGAGACACTGAGTGCATCGCCGTGGATGATCTTGGTCTGGGGCAGGCGCTCGGTGGCGGAAGGGAAGTCGATGACCATGGCATCGACCAGCAGGTGGTCGGGCAGCGGCTGCAGTTGCGCCACCGCCTGCGTCATCGCCATGCGCGAAGCGTGATAGATGTTGATGCGGTCGATGGTCTCTACATCCACCACCGAGATGGAGATGGCCACCGCATGCGCGCGGATCTTCTCCGCCAGCCGCTCGCGCACATCTTCTTCAATGAGCTTGGAATCGCGCAGCCCGCGGATGCGATAGGAGTGGTCGAGGATCACCGCCGCGGCCACCACCGGCCCGAACAGGCACCCGCGGCCGACCTCATCGACGCCAGCGACCAGCTGGGCCCCGTTCGCCCACGCCTGCTTCTCGAACTTCAGCGTGCACTTCAGCGACTTCAGCAGGCACATCTTGGCGTACGCCGCGGACATGGGCGTGCCATCTTTTTTGAGGAAGAGCTTTCTCGGCTTCTTTTTGGCGGGATTCCTGGGCACGGGACGCACCCAGTGTCACGCGAAAACGGCTCCAGCGCAATAAGAGATTGCACTGGAGCCGTCGAAAGAGTCGTGGTGAAGTCTAGCGGGCCTGGTCGGCTTCCTTCAGGCGCGCGGCCTTGCCCTTCAGCTCGCGCAGATAGAACAACTTTGCGCGCCGCACCTTGTTGGAGCGGATGATCTCGATCGTGTCGATGGCCTTCGAGTTGAGCGGGAAGATGCGCTCCACGCCCTGGCCGAAGCTCATCTTGCGCACGGTAAAGCTGCCCTGGGGGCCGCTCTTCATGGCGATGACGGTGCCTTCGAACGCCTGCACGCGCTCCTTGTCACCTTCCTTGATCTTCACGTTCACGCGGACCGAGTCTCCCGGCTTCACCTTCGGGAGGTCCGTGCGCTGCAGCTTGGCGGCCAGCTTGGCCATGATGGGATTGATCGACATAGCAGTTTCCTTTTCTTCTGCGCCCTGCGGCGCGAATCTCTATTCTACCTGCCGGCCCCGTTCCGGAGCCCGGCGATGAATCTCTGGTCTTCCTCGCTCAACGCGACCTTCTCCAGCAGGTCCGGCCGGTTGCGCAACGTCTTTTCCAGCGCCTTCTGCCGGCGCCACTTGCGGATCTGGTCGTGGTTCCCGGAGCTCAATACCTCCGGCACCGCCAACCCGCGAAACTCCGCCGGCCGCGTGTAGTGCGGATAATCCAGCAACCCGCCGGATATGCAGGTGGACGTGGGGACGTTCTCCCCGCGTTCTACCGGCTCGGCCCGCGAGCTGAAGCTTTCCTGCTGGCTGCTCGCTTCATTGCCCAAGGCCCCTGGGAGCAGCCGCGTCACCGCATCTACGATGATCGCCGCGCCCAGCTCGCCGCCGCTCAGAACGAAGTTGCCGACCGAGACTTCCCGGTCCGCCAGTTCCTCCGCCACGCGCTCATCCACGCCTTCGTAGCGGCCGCAGATGAGCACGATGCGCTCCATCTTCGCGAACTCCTCGGCCATGCCCTGGTCGAAGACCCGGCCTTGCGGCGAGAGCAGCACCACGCTCTCTTTCGTGTCCGGCGACAGGCGTTCCGCCCGCGGCCGTACACCCAGCGCTTCCACACACTCAAAGATCGGTTCGGGCTTCAGCACCATGCCTTCGCCCCCGCCGAACGGACGGTCATCCACCGTCTTGTGGCGGTCGCGGGTATGTACCCGCAGGTCCCTTAGGCCTATCTCGACCAACCCCGCCTTGCGGGCCCGGCTCACAATGCCGTGGTCGAGAGGCCCCTGGAAGAAGTCCGGGAAAATGCTGATGATCTCGAACTTCATCTCAGTCTTCCTGCTGGCGGCCTTTTTCCTCCGCACTCAGCGGCGCGTCCAGCTCCAGCAAACCTTCGGGCAGCTCCATCTCCAGGCGCTTGCCGCTCAAGTCCAGCCCGCGGATGAACGCCTCCGCATACGGCACCAGGACTTCCTTTTCTCCCTGTACGACCAGGGTGGGCGCTTCTCCGGAGCCGAACTGCACATCGCGGATCTCGCCGACCTCACGCCCCCGATCGAAGACCCTCACGCCGACCAGGTCGCTGATGTACGCCGCGCCCGGCTCCAGCTCGGCGCGCTCAGCCTTGGGTATCTGCAACTCGCAGCCGATGAGCGCCTCAGCGTCGTTGATGCTTTCGACGCCCTCGAACTTCAGCACCATGCCGCCTTTATGCGGCCAGTGGTCTTCCAACTTCAACTCGCGCCGCGCGCCGTCCTTCTGCAGGGCGAACAGCCGTTTGCGCTCGGCGAACTTTTCCGGGAAATCGGTGTGCAGCTCCGCCGCCACTTCGCCCTTGCGGCCCTGCGTCTTTACCACCCGCGCCAGGGTGACGAACTCGCCTTCCACCGCTTACGCCTGATTGCCGCGATTGTCTTCGCTGCTTTCGTCGCCCTCAACGGCTTCGTCATCCGGCTCGAGGTCGTCTTCCTCCAGCAGCTCCAGGTTGCAGCGCAACCCCTGCACCATGCCGGCGGCCTGCGCCAGCGTGCGCAGCGAGCGGATCGTCCGCCCCTGTTTGCCGATGACCTTGCCGATGTCCTTGGGCGCAACTTCGACTTCCAACTCGAGGCTGGAGCCGGTGCGTTTCACTTCGTCGACGAAGACCTCATCGGGCGCGTCCACAATGGCCTTCACCACCTGCTCGATGAGCAGGCGAATGTCGCCGGTGCGGCTCTCCGCCGCCTGCGCCGCCGATTCAGGATTCGCGCTGGACATGGCCCTTTAGGCGGTGGCTTGCTTCTGCAACAGTTTGCCGACGCGGTCGCTCACCTGCGCGCCCTTCGACACCCAGTGGTCGATGCGGTCACGCTTCAATTCCACGCTGGCCGGGTTGGTCCGCGGGTTGTAGGTGCCCACCACTTCGACCGAACGGCCATTGCGGGCGCGCTCCTTGTCGATGACCACCACGCGGTAGTACGGCTGCTTGCGCGCGCCTACGCGCGCCAGACGGATCATTAACACGTTAAATCTTTCCTTTTCAGTTATTTCCGGATGGGGTCGGCGGAATGCTCGCCGCCGGGGCCGGACACCAAACCCCTGGTTCATCAAGGCGAGAGGTGCAAACCATTATTATGCAGGATGTTAACCGGATTTGGCAACCGGGCGTCTTCTCATCATGCACAGGCGGAAATGGGTCAAACGGGCGGTACTCACAGTCGGGCTGCTGGCATTGCTGCCACTGGCTTGGATCGGGGTGCGCGCAGCCCGGCCGAAACCCGCCCCACAGTTTCCGGCGGAGCTCTTCGGTGGTGGCGTCATCACGGTTGAATTCGAGGTCGAGTGCACGACCGCCTGTTTACTCGGCGGAGAATTCATTGGTGCGGCGTCGGACCAGAAGCTGGAAGTAGCCGAGCGTTTAGGTCCGGGTGCGCACCTGCGCGTCGTGAAGATGCCGCCGGGCGTGGGCGGCAAGGTCGACCTGCTTGGGCTCTCGCCGAAGGCCGAAGACCAGATGAAGCTCCGCATCCGGTCCAACAAGAACCCGCTCTACGATGGCACTTCAACCATCCACCGCGGCCTGTGGTCGGGGGTCGCGCACGGCGTCGTCTGTGAAGACATGCCACTGGGGACGCGTCCGCCGACTCCGGCCTGCTGGGCGATCCAGACTCATTTCGATGATTTTTCCAAGACCCGCCGGCGTGATACCCAGAGCCCGAATTAAAGCGCCGCCAGCACTTCACTGATCTCCGGCCGTCGCGTGTAGTCGGCATAGGCCCGGGCGTATGCGATGGTGCCATCAGGATGGATGACGTACGTCGCCGGCAGCGGAAGCTCCCAGCTTTCATCGCCATTGGTCAGCGGCAGGTTGATGAAGACGCTCTTGTAGAGCTTCCTCTGGTACTCGGCAACGGAATAGACCAGCCCGAAGGCCCGCGCCACGCGGTTGCCCGCGTCGCTCAGGACGGGGAAGCGAAGCTTGTGCTGGTCGGCGGTGAAGGCGTTATGCTTCGGCGTCTGCGGGGAGATGGCGACCAGGCTCACGCCGTTGTCCTGGAGGCTGGTATGCAGCTCGCGCCAGGCTTCCAGCTCGGTCACACAGAACGGGTCCCACCGCCCGCGGAAGAAATCAATGATCACCGGCCCGCGCGCGAGCAGGTCCTGCGACCTGACGATCCGGTTGTTCTGGTCGGGAAGCTCGAACGCCGGCGCCGTACCGCCTGCGGAGAGGATGTGGTCGGCGAGCCCGCTGGCAGCGATCTCCGCTACCGCGCGCTCGTTGATGGCTTGGTTCTCCGGACGTACGTACTCTGCGATGCCCGCCTTGATCTCCAGCAGGCGCTGAGCCAGGGGCACACCGACACGCGGAGCATCGGAAGCTTCGGTGGAAAGGCCGCGCCAGCGCATCCTTACACACTAGCAGCTTGCGAACGTACGGCCAAACGGAGGACTGAAAGACTAGCGCTTGCCCTTACGCCGGGCGACACTCTTCTTGCGGGTGCTCTTCTTCGCCTTTTTCTTCGCGGCTTTCTTCTTGCGCCGTCCCTTGGCGTACTCGTTCATCAAGCGGTAGACCGTCGTCTTGCCGATGCCAAGTTCCTTGGCTGCGGCCACCTTGTTGCCGCCATTGCGGGCTACAGCATCCTCAATGGCCTCGCGAATAATATCGTCCAATGTCATGAGGCCTAACAGTGTACACGCCGGGCGAGGGATTGCCACGATTTATTTCCCAAGGTGGGACGGTGGGAGGTCGGGCGGTGCGGGGATGGCAAGCCTCCCGAATAAGGAACCTTACATCCCCGGCAGTTTCATGCCCATCAGCTTCTTCTGCAGGAAGCCGGATTTACCTACCTGCTTGAACATCTTGCGCATCTGGGCGTACTGGCGCAGGAGCTGGTTGACCTCCTGCACGCTGGTGCCGGAGCCGCGCGCGATGCGCTTGCGGCGCGAGCCGTTGATGGCCTCGTGGTGATCGCGCTCGTAGGGGGTCATGGAGTTGATGATGGCCTCGACGCGCGTCAGTTCCTTCTCGTCCACGTTGTCCGCCACGTTCTGCATGCCGGCGAAGGGTCCCACCTTGGGCAGCATGCCGACGATGCTGGACAGTGATCCCATCTTCCGCACCTGGCGAAGCTGGTCGCGGAAGTCTTCCAGCGAAAAGCCGTCACCGGCCAGCGCCTTCTTGGCGAACTCCTCGGACTTCTTCTTGTCCACATGCTCTTCGGCCTTCTCGATGAGCGACATAATGTCGCCCATACCGAGGATGCGGCTCACGATGCGGTCTGGGTGGAAGGGCTCGAGCGCATCGTATTTTTCACCGATGCCGATGAACTTGATCGGCTGGCCCGTGACATGGCGGATGGAGAGGGCCGCGCCGCCGCGCGCGTCGCCGTCCATCTTGGTCAGCACCACGCCCGTCAGCGTCAGCTTCTTGTGGAACTCGTCGGCGGACTTCACGGCATCCTGGCCGGTCATCGCGTCAGCGACGAACAGGATCTCCTGCGGGTTGAGCAGCTTCTTCAGGACCTGCATCTCGTCCATGAGCTGGTCGTCGATATGCAGGCGGCCGGCGGTGTCCACGATGAGTACGTCGCAGCCGGTGTTCACGGCCTCGCGGCGGGCTTCCTTCGCCAGCCGCTCCACTACTGCGGTGTTGGCCTCGCCTTCTACCTTGCCTTCGTAGATGTTGGCCTTGATCGCGTCGGCCACGATCTTGAGCTGCTGCCGCGCCGCGGGACGATACACGTCCACTGATACCAGCAGCGGACGGTGCCCGCCCTTCTTCAGCCACGCCGCCAGCTTGCCGGAAGTAGTCGTCTTGCCGGACCCTTGCAGGCCGGCCATCAGGACGACGGTCGGCGGCTGCGAGGCGAATTTCAGCTTGGCCGTGTCCTTGCCCAGGATGTTGACGAGCTCGTCGCGGACGATCTTGACCACTTGCTCGGTGGGCGAGAGCGCCGTCATCACCTCTTGGCCCAGGGCCTTCTCCCGGACGTGGTCGGTAAGCTGCTTGACGACCTGGAAGTTGACGTCGGCTTCGAGCATGGCCAGGCGTATCTCTTTGAGCGCCTCGCCCATGTTCTCTTCGGTGATGATGCCTTGGCCGCGCAGGTTCTTGAACGCGCGCTGCAGCTTGTCAGAAAGATTCTCAAACATAAGGGTCAAAACTCTATTTTAGCGGATGAGCCGGCTTGGCCAGGCCGGCCACATGGTTGGATGCAATGAGTCAGGCGAACACTTCCTGCCCCGCTACCACCGTGTTGCAGTGGATGGTCACCGTGTCCTCCACGTTCCGCGCGTAGCCGCCCGCGTAGGTGACCATCACGGGGATACCGCGCGCCTTCGCCACCTTGAAGACCAGGCGGTCGCGCTCCTTCAGCCCTTCCAGCGTGAGCGCTAAGCCGCCTAGCTGGTCTTCGCGATAGGGGTCCGCGCCCGCGATGTAGCACAGCAGATCCGGTTGGAACTGCCGCAGCCCGGAGCTGAGGGCGTTGTCCAGCCAGTGGAGGTAGGTCGAGTCGTCGGTCCGGTCGGGAAGATTCACATCGATCGCCGATGGCGGCTTCACCGCCGGATAGTTGTTCTGCTGGTGCAGCGAAATGGTGAACACGCTCTGCTCGGGCGCCGCGGGCTTCAGCCCGGGCCCGGCCGACGGCAGAACATTCGTCCCGGCCTTTGCCGGGGGAAAAATGGCCGCGGTGCCATTCCCATGGTGGACGTCGCAATCCACCGTCATCGCGCGCTGGATGCGACCTTGCTGCTGCAGCTTCCGGATCGCGACCGCCACATCGTGGATCATGCAGAAGCCTTCGCCATGGTCGGGGAAGGCATGGTGGAATCCACCGCCGATGTTCACTGCCACACCGTCCTGCAGCGCGTGCTCCGCCGCCAGCATCGACCCCCCGGCGGCCAGCCAGAAAGCCTCGACCAGCTCTTTTGAGTACGGCACTTCGAGCTGCATCTCTTCCATCGCGCTCAGGGTGCCGTTGCGCAGCTTCGCAACGTACTCCGGCGTGTGCACCAGCCGTATGTCGTCGTCAGACGCCGGCTGGGGCGTGACGAAGTCCGCCTCGTCAGCCACCTTGGTCTCCAGCAGCCGCTGCCGGATCAGCCGATACTTCGCCGCCGGGAATACGTGCGTCCCGATGGGCAGGTAGTAGCCGTCGGAATAAATGAGCTTGAAGGGAAGAGCCATTGCCAGACTATTGTGCGCCAGCATTTGTCCCCGCGCTACAGGCGGCAGGCTGCAGGCGGGCTGCATCCCATGGATGAGGCTGACATCATGAGACGCCAGGGAAAGACTCCATCTAAAAAGCCCGTCTGGAAGAACGACCCGGGCGAGCCCGCGATCCAGGGCCCCGGCGACCTGCTCGCGATGATGGTGCAGAGCGAAAAGGCCGAGGCCGAGCCGGAGCCCAACGAAGAGACCGACGACACCCGCGCCGCCGAGGGCCTGCCCCCGCGCAAGGCCATCATCTCCATCGACGGCAAGGACGTCGAAGAACGCGAGATCCCTCAGACCGGCCGCAAACGCCGCGTCGCCTAACGCTTCTTACTTTTCTTCTTGGCTTTACGCGCGAAGCGGAATTCGTGCGCCTCCATATCCACTCTTTGCCCGCGGAAGGTCACGCCCTCCTGCTGCAGGCGCAGTCGCTGCTCCAAGCCGCTTTCGCCCGGAAGGGCGATGCGTCCGCCCGCGGCCACCACGCGATGCCACGGCAGGCCTCGCCCTGCCCGCAGCGCCCAGACGACTTGCCTGGAAGCGCCGGGAAAGCCCGCCGCCTTGGCCACCGCGCCGTAACTCGACACCTTCCCGCGCGGGATCTTGCGCACCACGGCATGGATGGCGGCGAACAATCAGGCCTGCTTCTGAGTCCTTGCCCAGAGCCACGTAATGAGCGCCAGCCCGGCCGTGATGAGCATGACGACTACCTGTCCGAGGCCCATCTGCGTGATGAGCGCAAAGCAGAACAGCACACCCAGCACGGCGAAGATCTTTCCGCCCGGCACATGGAAGGGCGCATTGCCGTCGCGCCGCCGCAGGACGAACAGCGCAGCAAAGACGATGAGGTAGCTGAACAACCGTCCCACGGAGGACAACATCAGGTTCCACTTGAACGTGCCGATGATGCTGAGCGTGAGCACGACCGTCGCATACACGGCGATGGAGACATACGGCGTGCGGAACTTCGGGTGTACCGCCGCGAATATCTGCGGGAAGTCGCGATGTTCGGCGAGCGCGAACGTCAGTCGTGGAGTATTGAGGGTGTTCGCCGCCAGGTACCCGTACAGCGAGACCAGCGCGCCGGCGGTCATCAGCACCGCGCCACCGGTGCCCCAGAACTCGCGCGCAGCCGTCGCCAGCGGCCTTTTGGTAAGCGACGGGTCGGGCAGGAGACCCATCACCACCACCTGCACCAGCGTGTACACCACGATGCAGATCACCAGCGCCGCGAACAGCGCGAACGGCGCGTCGCGCTTCGGGTCCTTGGCTTCGGCCATCGGCACCAGCGCCGATTCATAACCCCCATACGCGAAGACCAGGATCAACACCGCTTCGAGCCAAGGCTGCACTCCCGCCTTCGCTTCCATCGCGCCGAAGTGCGCCGTCGCGGAGCCGAGCGCCAGGAACGCCCCGCCCGCCACGATGAATATCGCCAGCGGCGTGAGCTTGGAGATGGCGAAGACGTTGCTCAATCCCGCACCCGCGGCCGCGCCGCGGATGTTCACCGCGGCGAGTCCGCCGATGACGACTGTGAGGATGAGGGCGCGCGTGACTGGGTCTGAGGCTGCCGGCCAGAACTCCGCCAGGTATATGACGAACAGGTTCGCGCCGGATGCCACGGCCGTGAGCCGCACCAGCCACAGGATCCACGCCATCTGTATGCCGACGAAGGAGCCGAAGGCGTCGCGCGCGTAGAGGTACGGCCCGCCCGCCGCCGAGTACCGCGACGAAACCTCCGCAAATGTCGCGATGACCAGCGCCACTCCGGCGGCCGCGGCCAGGTATCCCAGCGGGCTGTACTTGCCGAGCAGCGCGGCGACCTCGCCGGGCAATCCGAAGATCGCCGAGCCGATGATGGAGTTGACGACGAGCGCGACCAGGCTCCATCGGCCCATGACACGCACGAGGGAGGTGGGCTGGTTCATGAGGAGGAAGCTATTCCAGGACCTGGGCGAACTCCGGCATCGTCAGCGTCTGGTCGCGGTCCGGGCCCGTCGAGACCATGCCGATCCTGGCTCCGGTCTCGCTCGCCATGAAGTTGAGGTAGGCCTGGGCTTTCTTCGGTAGCTTGTCGAAGTCGGTGATGCCTTCGGTCGAAGTCTTCCAGCCGGGCATCTTTTCGTAGACGCACTCGATCTTGTCGTAGCTGCCGGCGTCGGCGGGGATCTCGCTGGTCTTCTTGCCGTTGATCTTGTAGGCCACGCAGACGGGGATCTCCGCCAGCTCGTCCAGCACGTCGAGCTTCGTCACCACCCACCACGCGCAGCCGTTGATCATCGCCGAGTAGCGCAGCAGCGGCAGGTCCACCCAGCCGCAGCGCCGCGGACGCCCCGTGACCGCGCCGTACTCGTTGCCGCGCGCGCGCAGGTTGTCGCCGATGGCGTCGTGGATCTCCGTGGGGAAGGGGCCGCCGCCCACACGGGTGCAGTAAGCCTTGGTCACGCCGATGACGGTCTTGATCGCGGTCGGCGGCACGCCCGTGCCGATCACCGCTCCGCCCGAGGTCGCGCTCGACGAAGTCACGAACGGGTAGGTGCCGTGGTCGATGTCCAGCATCGTGCCCTGCGCGCCCTCGAACATCACGTTCTCGCCCTTCGCCAGCGCCTTGTTGATCATGCTGGCCGTATCGGCGACGAACGGCGCCACCTGCTCGGCGATGGCCAAATAATCGGCGTACATCTTGTCGGCGTCGAGCGGCTCGGAGTTGAACAGCGCATGCGCGATGGTGTTCTTCTCGCGGCAGGCGTTCTCGATGTGCGTCTTCAGCAGCTCTTTGTTCAGCAGGTCGACCACGCGCAGCCCGTTGCGGGACATCTTGTCCTGGTACGCCGGCCCGATGCCGCGCGACGTGGTCCCGATCTTTACCCGGCCGGGCGCGTTCTCCGCCGCCAACTCGATCATGCGGTGATACGGCAGGATGACCTGCGCGCGGTTGCTGACGAACAGGGCGCCGTCCAGCTTCACGCCCATCTCGCGCAGGCTGTTGACCTCTTTCATGAAAGCGAACGGGTCCAGCACCACGCCATTGCCGATGATGCTCTTGCGCCCCTCGCGCAGCACGCCGCAGGGGATGAGCTGGAGCACGAACTTCTTGCCCTTGATGATGACGGTGTGGCCGGCGTTGTGGCCGCCGGCATAGCGGGCCACCACCTGGAAGTTCTCTGAGAGCACGTCGACGATCTTGCCCTTGCCCTCATCGCCCCACTGGGCGCCGACGATCACCACTGCATTGCTTTTCATGCTTCCGTGCACACCTTAAGCGTCAACAGCGACTGCATCCTTGGGATTTCAGGGAAATTCAGAACCGGGTTGGCAACGGGAAATGATAGCGTTAATGGAAGGTCGTCGCAACCATGCCCGAACTGCCTGAAGTCGAGACCGTCGCCACAGGGCTCCATCGCCGCGTCGCCGGCGATGTGATCGAATCCATCTGGCTCGGCGACAAGCCGCAGACCTTCAAGTCGAAGCCCGCCGAGATCGCCGCCACCGTCGAAGGCACGCTCATCTCCGCCGTGCGGCGGGTAGGGAAGCACATCGTGGTGGACCTGGAGGCGCCAGGCGCGAAGAGCGAAGTGCGGCAGTGGATCGTGCACCTGGGGATGACGGGGAGATTTCTCGTCGTCGACCCCGCCGTCGAGCTGGCCAAGCATACCCACGCCATCGCCCGGCTGAAGTCGGGGCGCGAGCTGCGCTTTGTCGATCCGCGACGGTTCGGCAAGCTCGCCGTGGTCCGCGAGGGTGCGGGTTTTGCCGGTCCCGGCAGCGAGCCGCTGACCATCACGCGCGAAGACTTCATCCAGCTCTTCCGCCGGCGCAAGTCACCCATCAAGGCCGCGCTGCTGAACCAAAAACTGCTGCACGGCGTCGGCAACATCTACGCCGATGAGGCGCTCTTCCGCGCCGGCATCCGGCCCAAGCGTCACGCCGGGAAGCTCACGCGCGACGAACTCACCCGCCTCCACAAAGAACTGGTGAAAGTCCTGCGCGCCGCCATCAAGGCCGGCGGTACCACGGTGTCTGACTATGTGGACTCCGCCGGCGAGTCTGGCCTCTTCCAGTTCCGCCTCCGCGCGTATGGACGCACGGGCGAGCCCTGCCTGCGCTGCAAAACGCCCATCAAGCGCATCGTCGTCGGCGGCAGGAGCACGCACTACTGCCCGAAATGCCAGGGATGATGCGCCGCTAAGTCCTTTTCCTACACAGACCTACCAGCTTACCTTCCGATGAGGCGCGTTTGAGCCGCGGTGCATTGTTCCGATCACTGCACCTGCGTCTAATCGCCACGAAGACGAACATTCGGAGGCCTTATGGCGAAGTTTCTCGAAGCAAAGCGGGTCATTGAAAGTCCGCTCGCGGCTGTGGAGAAAAAGACGTTGCGCTGGATCGCGGAACGGCTCCCCGGGTGGGTGAACTCTGACCACCTGACCGCGCTTGGTTTCCTCGCGATGCTCGGCGCCGGGCTCAGCTTTTGGCTCTCGGCCTATCATCGCGGCGGGCTGGTCATGGTGGTGGTGATGCTGGCCGTCAATTGGTTCGGCGATAGCCTCGACGGCACCCTCGCCCGCGTACGCAACCGCCAGCGGCCGCGCTACGGGTTCTACGTCGACCACATCATCGACGCCTTCGGCATCATCTTCCTGATGACCGGCCTCGGTCTCTCTGGGCACATGTCCTGGCCCATCGCGATGGGCATCGTGATCGGCTACTTCCTGATCTCCATCGAGGTCTACCTCGCAACCTACACTCTGCGACGCTTCCAGATCACCTTTGCCGGCTTCGGCCCCACGGAGTTGCGCATCGTGCTCTCCATCGGGACACTCGCGCTCTGGAACCGTCCGACCGTGGCGTTCGCCGGCGGGCATTACCAGCTCTTCGATCTCGGCGGGGCCATCGCCATCATCGGCATGGTCACCATCGCGACCATCTCCGCCATCCGCAACGCCCGTGCCCTGTACCTGGAAGAGAGGCTGTCATGAGCGCTGCGCTGCTGCTTCGCTGGCTGAAGTTCAACGGCGCCTGACTGCTCGGCATCGGCGTGCAGCTCTGCGTGCTGGCCGTGCTCGCGCGGGCGGGCGTGGACTACCTCGCCGCGACATTTTTCGCCGTGGAGTGCGCCATCCTGCACAACTTCCTCTGGCACGAGCGCTGGACGTGGCGCGAGCGGGCGCGCAGCGAGCCTCACCGCTGGCTCATTCGCCTGGCCAAGTTCCATCTCGCCAACGGCGTAATCTCGCTCATCGGCAACCTGCTGCTGATGGCTTGGCTGGTCGGCGTGCGAGGCGGGCCTTTGGTGCTGTCGAACCTGTTGAGCATCGTCCTGTGCGGCACCGCCAACTTTGTTGCCGGGGAGCTGTTCGTCTTTCGTGCCAGCGATGTGGCGGGCGCGCGCAAAACTCGTTAGTATGCGGCCATGGCGAGATTCGCGATCGGCGTGGACCTCGGCGGCACAAACTTGCGCGTCGCCGCCGTCGACACCGCCGGCACCCTGCTGGAGACCATCACCACGAACACCGCGGTCGCGCGCGGGCGTGACTCCGTCATCGACGAGATGTGCGATGCCATCGAGGAGCTGCGCGCGCGCCACGGCAAGAAGCAGGACGCCATCGCCGGCATCGGCATCGGCGTGCCCGGCATCATCGACATGGAGCGCGGCATGCTGCGCGAATCGCCGAATCTCCCGGGTTGGCACGACTTTCCCGTGCGCGAGGCCATCGAGCAGCGCCTCCGCACGCATGTCGTCCTCGAGAACGACGCCAACGCCGCTGCCTTCGGCGAGATGTGGATGGGCGCCGGCCAGGGTTCCGGCTCCGGCGACCTCTGCATGGTCACGCTCGGCACCGGAGTGGGCGGCGGGCTGGTGCTGAACGGCAAAGTCCATCACGGCATGACGGGCATGGCAGGTGAGTTAGGCCACACCACCGTGTATCCGGACGGCCACCAGTGCAAGTGCGGCAATCGTGGGTGTCTCGAGGAGTATGCCTCCGCCACGGCGGTGAAGCGCATGGCGCTGGAAGCGGTCGGTGAAGGCCGCGCTCCCGAACTCGGACGCGCCATGGGCGCGAACACTGAGATCACAGCGCAACAGGTGTATCAGCACTGGCTGCGCGGTGACGCGGCGGCCAAAGGAATCTTCGACCAGGTAGGCACAGCGCTGGGCATCGCCCTTGCGGCGTGGATCAATGCACTCAACCTGCCTATGTATGTGGTCGGGGGCGGCGTCGCGGGCGCCTGGGAAGCGTTTGCCCCGGCGATGATGCGCGAGATCGCCGCGCGCTCCTTCGTCTTCAAGGCGACCAACGACGGCGACGCTCGCCGGCGCACCATCATCACGCGCGCCGTGCTGGGCGGTGAGGCCGGGCTGCGCGGCTCCGCCCGCCTCGCGATGCTTCAGGGCGAAACTACTTCTTGAGCGCTTCCTGCTCGCGCTTCAGGCGTTGGTGGCGTCGCCACAAGAAGATGAAATAGATCCCGTGGATCGCCCAGGTCGCGATGTAGGCCAGAATGAGATTACGGGGCATCAGCGCACCTCCTGCAACTGCGACCGCAGCGCGCGGGCGCGATGTTCTTCTTCCACCTGCTGCTCGCCGATGGCCAGCCGGTAACGGAACCAGGTGATGAGCGCGGCCATGGCCAGGAACGCCGCCCAGTTGGCGAAGAGCGCAAAACGCATCTCCGGATCGATGCCGGAACCTTGTCCCCCGGCGATCACGGGCTGCGGATGCTGCGTCCGCCACCAGCGGATCGACATGTAGACGATCGGCACGTCCAGGAAGCCGAAGATGGCGAGCGCCGCGGCCAGCGTCGGCGTCTGCTGCGAATCAGAGAAGCGCCGCAGGATGAGATAGCTCACATAGATGAGCCACAGCACCAGCGTCGTGGTGAGTCGCGCGTCCCACGTCCACCAGATGCCCCACACCGGCTTGGCCCACAGCGGCCCGGTCACCAGCACGATGGTGCAGAAGACCACGCCCATCTCCGCCGAAGCCAGCGCCAGCGCGTCCGCCTTGAGGTTCCTCTTCGCCAGGTACCAGATGGAGGCGATGAAGTTGATGAAGAAGAAGATGAACGACGTCCACGCCGAAGGCACGTGGTAGTAGAAGATGCGCTGAATGTGCCCCATCGTCTGTTCGGTGGGTGCCGCGTGCATCCCTTGGTAGTAGCCGTAGCCCAGCAGGGCCACGGTTACCGCGATGAACAGCACTAGAGCCAGTTTCATGTCACTCCGAGTGTAATACAGTCTCAAACAGCATCAGGCTCGCGGTCGTGAATACGATGTCATACCCTGCCAGCAACTTGATCCACATGCCCGGGTCAGCCTCGCCGGTGAGGAGCGCGGTCGTCGCCTCCACCATCGCCAGTACCGCCGGGAGGGAGATCGGCAGCAGCAGCAGCGGCAGCATCATCTCGCGGCTGCGCGTGCGCGCGCACAGCGCGGCGAAGAACGTGCCGTTGATGACCAGGGCCCACGTGCCGAGCAGGAACACGGTCGCCAGCAGCCAGCTCGAACCCAGCGCGCGCAGGTTGTAGAAGATCACGAACAGCGGTGAGACCAGCGCCTCGATGATGGCCACGAACAGGAAGTTTCCCACCGCCTTGCCGATGAACAGCGCCGCCGGCGATGCGCCCGAGACGCGATAGGCGTCCAGCACCTGGTTGCGCAGCTCGCGCGCCCACGCCTGGTTCAGCGCCACCAGCGCCGCAAAGACGAACGACACCCAGAAGATCCCGCCGGCGATGCGCCGCGACTCCTCCGCGTTCGGGTCGAACGAGAAGCTGAAGATCACCACCACCAGCAGCGCGAAGAACCCCAGCGCGTTGAGGGTATCGCGGGAGCGCCACTCCAGGCGCAGGTCCTTGCGCAGGTTGACCAGCGCCAGCGTCAAGATGCTCATGCGCGGCCCCGCTTTTCTTCCACGATCCGCCCGTTCGCCAGCACGATGGAGTGGTCCGCCAGCGTCCGCACCAGCTCCGGCTGATGCGTTACCACCACGATGGTCTTTCCCCGCGCCTTGAGCTGTTCGACGAGCGTCAGCATCTGCGCGGCGGAGGCGGTATCCACATTGGAGAAGGGTTCATCGAGCAGGAGCAGTTCCGGGTCATGCAGGATGGCCCGAGCCAGCGACAGCCTCTGCCGCATGCCCTGCGAGTAGTCGCGGGCCAGCCGCGGCAACTCAGGGTCGAGGCCCACGTCCTGCATAGCCTTCACGCAATGCTCGCGCGCTGCGATCCCATACAGCGCGGCCGTATACTCCAGGTTCTCGATGCCGGACATCTCGTCATAGAGCATCGACGAGTGCGCCATGTAACCAATGCGGCCCGCGACCTGGACCGAGCCATCAGACGGACGCGCCAGTCCGGCGATGATGCGCAGCAAGGTAGATTTGCCCGAGCCGTTCCCGCCCAGCAGGGCGCACACTTCACCCTGCGCGAAGGTGGAGGAGATGCCCAGCAAGGCAGGGAAGCGCCCAAAGAATTTCGAAACGTGGTTGAGAATTACGGTGCTGGCGACGGCGGTCGGATTAGGGGTAGCGGTCGTCAACCGTTGCCTTTAGGTAGTGCTGGTCGCGCTCTTCTTGGCTGGTGTCGCAGGTGCGGCAGGAGCTCCGTCCTTCTTCTCGTACGGCGCGGTACCGTCTTCTTTCTTCTCGTACTTGCTGGCGCATTTGGCTTGCAGGTGCTTGGCGCGGAAGACGCCGTCGCGCCCGAACTCGCCTTCCACCAGGGCCTGCGACTCGTCGCGGAAGGTGTCGGGCGGCGCCTCGGTGCCCTTATAGATGACGGCCAGCGTCTGGTCCTGCTCCTTCAGCATGAACTCCACCGTGGTGCCCTGGCGCTTGATGGTGCCGGGGACCACGTCACCTGCCACACGCAGGCGCTTCTTGTGTGCGTCTTCGCCCATGCTGCGCAACTCGGCGATGGTCACGTAGTAGCTCTTGCTCTCTTCCACCCCGGTATACGCCAGGTATCCGAGCGTGACCAGGATGATCGCGAGCGCCGCGCCGAACCGCACAAAACGATGTGACATAAAGGAGTCTCTAAGGAGAATCGTACGCGCCGCGATGTGCGGGGTCAAGCAAAACGCAGTTTCTGCGGCGTATAATCGAGTGTTCAGATCAACCTGGGAGACGATAGATGAGCGCCATCGGCACTGTGAACCTCAAGACCCACCATGCGGACCCGAAGTACCAGGGCGCGGACGTGCCCAAGCCGCGCGCGGAGTGGATCGCGCAGCGCAAGGCCGAGGCCGCGAAGACCGGCGACACGAACTTCTCCCAGATGCACTACGCCCGCAAGGGCATCATCACCCGCGAGATGGAGTACGTCGCATTCCGGGAGAAGCTCACGCCGGAGCTCATCCGCGACGAAGTCGCGCGCGGTCGCATGATCATCCCCGCGAACATCAACCACCCGGAGCTGGAGCCGATGTGCATCGGCGTGGCTTCGCTGTGCAAGATCAACTCCAACATCGGCAATTCCGCCGTGAGCTCCAACATCGACGAAGAGCTGACCAAGCTGCACACTTCGGTCCACTACGGCGCCGACACCATCATGGACCTTTCCACCGGCGGCGACATCCCGGAGATCCGCAAGGCCATCCTGCGCCACTCGCCCATCCCGGTCGGCACGGTGCCGATCTATGAGGCCATCTCCCGCGTGAAGCGCGTGGAGGACCTGAACATCAACGTGATGCTTGAGGTCATCGAGGAGCAGGCCGAGCAGGGTGTGGACTACATGACCATCCACGCGGGCGTGCTCATCCAGTACCTGCCGATGATCTCCAAGCGCATCACCGGCATCGTGAGCCGCGGCGGCTCCATCCTGGCGCAGTGGATGGCGCACCATCACAAACAGAACTTCCTTTATGAGAACTTCGATAGCATCACCAAGATCCTGGCGAAGCACGATGTCTCCTACTCGCTCGGCGACGGCCTGCGCCCGGGCTGCATCGCGGACGCCAGCGACGAAGCCCAGTTCGCCGAACTCAAGACGCTCGGCGAGTTGACGAAGAAAGCCTGGGAGTACGACGTCCAGGTAATGATCGAAGGCCCCGGCCACGTGCCCATCGACAAGATCAAGGAGCAGGTGGACAAGGAAGTCGAACTCTGCCACGAGGCGCCGTTCTACACTCTGGGGCCGCTGGTCACCGACATCGCGCCCGGCTACGACCACATCACCAGCGCCATCGGCGCGGCGATGATCGGCTGGCATGGCGCCGCCATGCTCTGCTACGTCACGCCGAAGGAACACCTCGGCCTGCCTAACGCGAAGGATGTGAAGGACGGCATCATCGCCTACAAGATCGCGGCCCACGCCGCCGACATCGCCCGCAAGCGCCCCGGCGCGCAGGACCGCGACGACGCCATCAGCTATGCGCGCTACACCTTCGACTGGGAGAAGCAGTTCGCGCTCTCACTCGACCCGGAGACCGCGCGTTCGATGCACGATGAGACCCTTGCCGACGACTACTACAAGGAAGCGAAGTTCTGCTCCATGTGCGGCCCGAAGTTCTGCTCCATGAACTACTCGTCGAAGGTGGACGAGTTCAACAAGAAGGTCCATGGGCTCGACAAGGTGGACTACAGCGCATTGATGGAGAAACAACTCAGCGCGAAACGCTGAGCCGCGGACAGCAGGCAAGAAGCCGCGCTTCGGCGCGGCTTTTTCTAATCTACGTCGCTATAGCGGCGCACCCCGCCCTGGTTCGCGGCTCGCACACCCTTGGAGGGATAGTGGCGCCGTATCACCACCACGTCATCCGCGTAATCCTCTTCCTCTTCCATGCGCACCGGGCGCTTCTTCTTCGGCGCCGTCGCCGGCTTGTGCTCCGCTACTGCCGCGACAGTCTTCGGCTGGGGCTGCGGCATCGGCACGATGGCGGCTTCCTGCACATTCGGCCCGCTGAGCGCTACCGGCGGAGCTGACTTCGGCTGCAGAGGTTTGCGGTCGCTGCCTGCCAGCGACCATCCCAGCAGGAACGCGATGGCGAGCATCGCCGCCACCGGAGTGGCCCGCAGCCAGGCCGCATCGTATCCGCGCAGCTTGCGGGGTTGGGCGACGATGACTGCCTGCTGACGCCGCCACGTTTCGGCCATGCGCGCGCGTGCCGCTTCCGCCCGCTGCGCCAATGCGACCAGCACGGGCGTCGTCGGTTCAGACGGAGTTGGCTCCACCGCCGGTGGCGGGACCGGCTCGCTCTCGGCGCTCATGACGGGTACGCTGTCCGGCGCGTTCTTGCGTACGCCGCGGCCGTCAAAATACTCCTCGCCGGTGAAGTGCACGGGCTCGGGTGGCGGCGCTTCCACCGGCTCCGGCATGTACAGGCTCTTGGTCGCCGGTTCCACCGGACGGAACGTCGCGACAGGCATCGGTTCTGCCTTTGGCGTCGGTACTTCCGGCTCCGGCGCTCGCCGTGCCTTCATGCGTTCGATCACCGGTTTTACTACGGACATCACCGCTCGCCACGCGGGCGCCAGGATGAACTCGCGTTCCAGCTCGTCATAGGCGAAGCAGATTTCCCTACCGTCGGCGGTCACGATGTACGACGACGCGGCGGCCGGGTCATCGAGGTCGACCTGCAGGTCGGCGGGCGTTGTGAAGGCCGCATCCGGTTCGGCGAACTCTACCGTGTATCCAGCGGCTTCCAGCGATTGACGCAGCTTTTGCGCGTACTCAGGGGTGCGGGTAATAAGACGAGCCAAGGCCATAGGGACTCTCAGGAAGGGGCGCAAGGGATTGGACGCCGCCTCTAAAGGCCGGGTTTCCAGCCGGTTGGCTCTTTTTTTGCCTTAATGCGCCACCGAGGCCCGCCACTTGCCGACGATCCAGACCAGCACGCCGATGGCACACACTTCCAGCGGCCCAGTCTGCATGAAGACATTCCGGAACGACTCTTCCAGGAACGAAGGTCCCATCGCGACGTCACGCGTGGCGGCGTACACCGCCCAACATATCCCGCCTCCGGCCGTGAGGCTGCCGAGCTTGGCCAGGACAAAGGAGTTCATTTGCGGCGCAAAGTATCACATCGTTGGTGCCGGGGCAACCGATTCCAGCGCCAGCGCCGCCCGCAGTAACGCCTTGGTCAACTCCGCTAGCTGTGCGGCTCCACGCTGTTCGTCCGCGGCGTCGAGCGCCTCATTCACGCCTGGGATCACCACCGCCGCATAGCCGGTGTACTCGCCGGGGGCGTAGATGGAGTGCTTGAACCACGGACGCTTCGGCAGTCCGCCCTCCAGCAACAACGCCCGTTCGGCTGCGCGCAGAGCCGCATTGAGCTTCGCCGCATCCGCCGTGGGATCGTTCTGCCGCTGCAGTGCCATTGCGCCCGCCTTGGCAAAACGCTCAGCCGCGGCCAATGCGCCCTCGAAGTCGAGCTTTGAGTTCGCGCCCGCCTTCCCGCGGGCCGTGCGCAGGTACTGCTTGATCTCTTCGCCGTAGGTCTTGTAGTCGAGCGGCAGCACGTCCGCGTTGGCCATGTGGAGCATCTGCAAGCCCAGCACCCGCGACATCTGCTGGCTCACGGTGAAGTCCGGGTCGGCAAAGCGCTTGTACCAGGAAAAGTTGTCGAACACCGAGTGATAGACGCCGTACGAGCCCGACGACCCGATGTCCGTAGCCGGCACACCCGCAAATTGCAGGAAGGGCGTGTAGTCCGAGCCGCTACCCAGATCGCCGACATTCACGTCCGTGTCCGCCGCCGCGGCCCCCCGATTCTGTGAGCCGGAGTTGCTGGCGTCATCTCGGCCCCGCGTGTTACGCCGGGTCTGCTGGCTCTGCTTCCACACGTCGTAGAGCACGCCGCCCTTGGCGCTGGGCACCATGCGCGTAACATCACGGACGAATGCCTTCAGGCTCGGCACCGCTGACGCCCCAAACGTCGGCCCCGACACCGCCACGTCAATATTGAAGTATGCGGCGACGTTGTCCATCTGCGCCCGATGCTGCTCCACCCACTCCGTGGAGCCGATGAGGCCCTGCTCCTCCGCGTCCCAGCTGCCGAAGACCAGCGTGCGCTTCGGCCGCCAGCCCTGCTTCAGCAGCTCACCGATGCCATGCACCGTCTCCAGCATCGCCGCCGTCCCGCTGTTCGGGTCTACTGCGCCGTAGACCCATGCGTCGCGGTGATTGCCCGCCACCACCCACTCATCCGGATACTGCGAGCCCTTCACCTTGCCGATGACGTTCCATATGCTGCGATAGGCATAGTCCTGGCGCAGTTTCATCTTCACCCGCACCGGCCCTGGGCCCACGTGGTAAGTGAACGGCAGCGCGCCCTGCCACTCCCGCGGCGACTCCGGTCCGCTCAGGTTCGCCATGATGGGTGACGCGTCTTCGTATGACAATGGCGTCGTCGGCACCGTCGAAAGGTTCGCCGCCTGCTCCGGCTTCAGGCGCTGCGCCTCCGGCAGGTTCGGCAGGGAAGCCACGCCCGGCGTCGTCGGGTCGCCCGGATACTTGAACAGGTACTGCACCGAGCCGCGCTGCACACCGCTGTCAGGACGCCAGGGACCCTTCGGATACTTGTCGCCGCGGAAGTAGCCATCGTCGATCGGGTCAGAATAGATGATGACCCCGGCCACGCCGTTCTCTTGCGCCACGTAACTCTTTACGCCGCGGAAGTTCTGGCCGTAGCGCGTGATCACTACCTTGCCGCGCACGTCGATGCCCATCTCCTTCAGTTTCTTGAAATCTTCGGGGCGCCCGTAATTCGCATAGACGACCTCGGCCTCCGCCTCCCCGGAAGGCGAGTAGCCGTTGAACGGCATCAGCACGCGCTTGTCGTCCTGGAACGGGTCATCGCTGACCTTCTCGCGGCGCGGGCCCTTCATCTTTACCCCGCCGGGCGCTGTCGCCTCCACGCTGATCTCGCGCGGATAGTTCATCCACACCTTGTACTCAACGATCTCGGTCTCAAGGCCGGCCTCGCGGAACTTCAGCGCTACATACTCGGCGGTCTTCAAGTCTTCCGGCGAGCCTGCGACGTGCGGCGCCGCGGTCAGGATGCGCAGGTGCTCTTCGGCGCGCTTCGGGTCAGGCACGGCGAGGAACTTCTGGTTCCAGCGCTGCTGCTCGGCGAAGTCGCGGAAGCCGAAGACCTTCGGAACGGGAGCGGAAGCGGCCGGATTCTGTGCGAAGGCGCTAAGTTGCAGGCTGACGAGCAGGGCAAGGGCGACGAGTCGGCGAAGGCGCAAGGACGGCTCCTGAAAGGCGGCAAACAGCTTACACTAGTGAGAGTTCGTCTCCGACGCCGAGTGAACCCAACACCGCCACTTGAGGACATCCCGGTCAGCGCGCGCGGCTCTGCCGAGAAAAAGGACGAGTCGCCGGCGGTCGGCGTGGTGCAGGCTGCAACGCAGGAAAGCCAGGCGCCCGCCAGCATGGCCGAGCCGGCGGCCGTCGAACTCAAGCCGGAAGTCATCACCCGCCCGCGGATGCTCGAGGCGCTGGAGCATCGCGACTTCCGTTACCTCTGGTCTGGCAACTTCCTCTCCAACGTCGGCACGTGGATGCAGAACATCGCCCAGGGCTGGCTGGTGCTGCAGCTTACGAACTCGGCCTTCTGGCTCGGCATCGTGAGCTTCGCTTCCGCCGGGCCGCTGCTGGTCTTCACCCTGCTCGGCGGCGTGATCGCCGACCACGTGGACAAGCGCCGCCTGCTCATCGCCACGCAGCTCGTGATGATGACCTCGGCCTTCCTGCTTGCGGGTCTCGCGTACTTCGACCGTGTGACCGTCACGCAGATCATCGCGCTGGCCTTCATCACTGGGACGGCCTCAGCGCTGGCCGCGCCCAGCCAGCAGGCGCTGCTGCCGCAACTGGTACCGCGCCGCATCCTGAGCAACGCCGTGGGACTGAACTCGGCGCAGTTCAATATGTCGCGCGTGCTCGGGCCCACCGTCGGCGGCTTTGCGATGGCCTGGTTCGGCGCGAGCGGCAACTTCTTCCTCAACGGCCTGAGCTTCGTCGCCGTTATCCTGGCGCTGCGGCGGATGCATTACCCCGCGCAGTCCGCCATCCCGGAAGCGAGCCTGTGGTCGCGCCTGGTGGAAGGCTTCCGCTACGTCTTCGGTGACGCCAAGACACGTGTCCTGGTGTGGCTAGTCACCGTCGGCGGGCTGCTGGGCGTGCCCTATCTGTCGTTCGTGCCGTACTTCGCGCGCGACATCCTGCACCGCGACGCCCGCGGCCTGGGCCTGCTGATGGCGGCGTCGGGACTGGGCGCCTTTTTCGCCGCCGTGACCATCGCCTATGTGGGCAAACCGCGCTATCGCGGCAAGCTGGTCTTCGGCACAGGGGTTCTTTTTTTTGCCGCCATCATTGGTTTTGCACTTTCCGGCAACTTCCTGCTGTCGGTGGCGATGCAGTTCGTGGCCGGCTACTGCCTCATCATCATGGTGGCAATCATCAACACGCGGATGCAGTTGCTCGCGCCCGACGAGCTGCGCGGCCGCACTATGAGCATCTACGCCACGGCTTACCTGGGGCTGCCCCCTATCGGCAGCCTGATGGCGGGCTGGCTCTCCCGCTGGGTCCCGGCCCCACTGGCCATTGGCGGCATGGCCGCCGCCGGGCTGGTGCTGTTTGCCCTGATCTTTGCCCGGAGGCGGGACCTGTGGGCGCTGGACTGAAGCAGTCTCCCGATCTCCAGTGTTCGAGTCCGGCCCTCTCAGAAAACTTCTCCAAACAACGCTGCTAAGTTCGGCGTTTGCAATAACATGACTCCAACTACGTGATTCCACAGGTAGCTAGAGAGTCGTCATTGAAAACAAATGACTTAGTAGCCGGGGGCAACGGCCCAGTAAGATACTCCCCCCCCCCCCCCCGGGGGGGGGGGGGGGTATCACCTACTAAGAAAACAAAGGACTTACGATTTTGTACTAACAAAACAAAGGAGTTAAACCCCCCCGATTAGCGGAAGAGTAGTATAACTTTTAGATATTGTATACATTAGTACATTAGCATGAAATCCAAGGAATGTCAAGCGAGATTTCGGGAGAGCGCGCTTTGAGACGTGCCGAAATGGAAACCAGCGCAGTGGCACTGAACTGAAGATATGGAATCGTTCCCATGAAAAAAGTGCGCTAGTATGTGAATCAGACAACCCAATGCTGCTGCAAACTGAGTTCGCTGTGTTAGAAAACGCCGAGGCTGTCCGAGCGGAGGCAGACGGCTGCCTTCCTAATCGGGAAAGGTTTGCCCAGTACTTGACCCCCTCCTCAGTGGCGCGGCTGATGGCTTCCATGATTGTCAACTCGCCCAAGGAAGTGCGTTTCCTCGATCCGGGGGCCGGGACCGGAATCCTTACTGCGGCGACTGTTGGTACGCTCTGCGGGCTATCGAAGCCCCCTGTTCGAATTGCTGTAACAGTATTTGAAATAGACAACCATCTCCGCCATTATCTTGAGCGCACGCTTATGCTTTGCGATGAGCTCTGCGACGACCGGGGCGTTGAATTTGATGTTGATCTCGTAGGCGGTGATTTCATTTCGTTTGCTTGTAGTTTCCTTCGCGACGACCTTTTTACCGGATTCTCTATTCCACAATTCAATATCTGCATGATGAACCCGCCGTACCAGAAACTGCCACTGAACTCTACATATGCGTCGGAATTGCAGCGGGTAGGGATCAATACCGCAAATATGTATTCGGCTTTCGTGGAGTTGGCGACGAGGCTGATTGAACCGGGCGGACAGCTCGTTGCAATCACTCCTCGAAGTTTTTGTAACGGTACTTACTTTGCGCCATTCCGCCGGAACCTCCTGTCTTCCACCGTCCCAACGAACCTGCATTTGTTCGAGTCGAGAACAAGAGCGTTTGAAGAAAACAGTGTCTTGCAAGAGAACGTAATCTTGAGTTGCATCAAGCGTGTTCCCAAGGCTTCAGACAGGGTGACGATTACTTCGTCGGACGGGCCGGAACTGCGAGATCTCGCGACGAATACAGTTGAGCTGGGCCGTGTAGTGGATCCAAATGACCAGGAGCAGGTCATTCACATCGAAGTTAGCGAGAGTGCATCTGGGATTACTGAGTTAATGCGAGCGCTAAAATGCTCGCTGGCCGATCTCGGTCTCGAAGTGTCGACAGGTCCGGTGGTTGACTTCCGTCTCAAGGATCATCTCCGGAATCACGCTTCTGGCAATACCGCCCCTTTGCTTTATCCTGCCCACTTTCGAAAGGGTACCTGCGAGTGGCCGCTGGATGGACGTAAACCCAACGCGATTGAAGTCAATGACGAGACTAGAAGGTGGTTGTGGCCAACCGGGAACTACTTAGTAACAAAAAGATTCAGTTCAAAGGAAGAACGAAAACGGGTGGTGGCTTCAGTGCTGCCTGAAGGACAAATCCGAAATGAACTGCTGGGCTTTGAAAACCATCTCAATGTCTTCCACGTCGCCGGTTCAGGCGTTCGCGAAATCTCTCTATTGAACGGTCTCTGTGCCTACCTGAATTCGACTTTGGTTGATTCATACTTCCGAATGTTCAGCGGACACACTCAGGTGAACGCGGGTGATTTGCGCCGGCTGCCTTTTCCGACACGTCCACAGCTCCGTGCCCTCGGAGAATCATATTCGCCTAGCCTCACCCAGGAAGAACTCGATCTAATAGTCAACTCCGTGCTCTTTGAAGGTGACAAAACGATGGCTAAGAAATCACACCTCGCTGTCAACCGCGCAAAGATGTTAGCGTCAGCATTAAGAGTCTTGAAGGAGTTGGACTTTCCTCGGGAGCAGCAGAACGAGAGAACCGCATATTCTCTGCTCGCACTTGCTGGCTTGACTCCCGACAAACGATGGAACGAAGCCGCGGCAGTGCCGCTCGGAATCACCCCAATCATGGAATTCACTGAGAAGCACTACGGCAGGAAATACGCACCCAATACGCGTGAGACGTTCCGGCGCTTCTCGGTGCACCAAATGGTGCAGGCTCGGTTGCTCATATGCAATCCTGACAAGCCCGAGCGGCCGCCAAACTCCCCAAAGACCATTTACCAGCTTGAATCCGACGCCCTTCACTTGCTGAGACATTTCGATACACCTTCATGGTCAGAACAGCTATCGAAATACCGGGTGAGAGTGAAGAGTCTGCGAGACGAGTATGAGAGGGCTCGCGCGAAAACTAGGATCCAAGTCAATGTAAGCGAGACCCAATGCATTTCGCTATCCCCCGGTGGTCAAAATGTTCTGGTAAAGACAATCCTGGATGATTTCGTTCCGTTCTTTACGCCTCGGGGTCACGTTCTGTACGTGGGGGACACGGACCAAAAGTTCGCGCATTTTGATGAATCTGAGCTCAAGCGATTGGGCGTGACCATCGACCGCCATGGCAAGATGCCAGATGTCATTGTGCATTTCAAAAGGAAGAATTGGCTGGTTCTCATTGAAGCTGTGACCAGCCATGGGCCGATAAGTCCGAAACGTCGAAAGGAGCTTAGCGAACTCTTCAGTCACTCAACAGCCGGCCTAGTCTATGTGACAGCATTCCTTGATCGGCGCACATTGACCAGGTATATACGCGAAATCTCGTGGGCTACTGAGGTATGGGTAGCGGAGAGTCCTACCCACCTAATCCACTTCAATGGAGACCGTTTCCTCGGCCCCTACAAGGATTAAGCAACTAGCGGAGGATGAATGGACGAAACAACCCTCGGGGTTTTAATGCTTGTCGGGTTGCTGATCGCGGTCGCGGTCGGCTTCTTAAAATGGAGAGATAGCCAAGACCTGCAGCAAGAAATGACGCCTGAAGAACGCGAAGTGGCAGTTGCCGCCCGGACGCAGTCGACCGTCACGAAAGTCCACAATTTTCAAGGGACGGTTATCGGTGTTGTCCTCATCATGGCAGGAATCGGGATTGCCTTGGGAGGTCGACCAATCTTGGGAGTTGCATCTGTAGCGGGTGGCGTTGGGATTCTCTGGCTAGGCACCCTACGAAGGTAAGGTGCCGAAACACTCTCCCGCCAAACGCATCTAAGAACGCATCTAAGATAGAACGGCAATGACACGATTTCTACTTCCGACTCTCCTCTTGCTATCGTCCCTTACAGCCGTGGCTCAGACTGCCAAGACTGCTGATATCAAACTCGTGTCCGCCAATGACGTCCACACTTACGCGAAGCCCGACCAGGCACGCGTCACCCACGTGGACCTCGACCTCGGCGTTGACTTCGAACGCAAGGTGCTCACCGGGACCGTGACGCTGCAAGTCCAGCGCAGCCCGCAGGCCAAGGGCGCGCCCGTCATCCTCGACACCGAGAAGCTGACCATCCACAAGGTAGAGGTCGCCACGCGCACTGGCCGGTTCGCACCCGCCAAATACGAGCTCGGCCAGACGGACAAGATCCTCGGCACCCCGCTGACGGTCCATCTTCCCGCTATGGGAAACATGTTCCGCGTGCGTATCGCCTACACGACGGACCCCAGCGCATCGGCGCTGCAGTGGCTCACGCCCGGGCAGACGGTAGGGAAGAAGCATCCGTACTTCTTCACCCAATCGCAGGCCATCCACGCGCGGAGCTGGATCCCGCTGCAGGACACGCCGGGCGTGCGCGTGACTTACAGCGCAACGATCAAAGCGCCGCACGGGCTGGTCGCTCTGATGAGCGCGGCGGGCAACTCGCAGTCGCGCACCGGAGCCGACCCGAAGGGCGGCACGCGCACCTTCCGCTTCCGCATGGACCAGCGCATCCCGTCATACCTGATCGCGCTGGCGGTGGGCGACATCGCCTTCCGTCCGCTGGGCAAGCGGGTCGGCGTCTATGACGAGCCTGCCGCCGTGGACCGCGACGCGAAGGAACTCGAAGACGTGGAGAAGATGATCCAGGCGACGGAGAAGCTCTACGGCCCGTATCAGTGGGGGCGCTATGATGTGCTCATCCTGCCGCCGGGCTTCCCGTACGGCGGCATGGAGAACCCGCGGCTGACCTTCGCCTCGCCGACGATCATCGCGGGCGACAAGAGCTTGGTCTCGGTCATCGCGCATGAGCTGGCGCACTCCTGGTCCGGCAACCTGGTGACGAACGCGACGTGGCGCGATTTCTGGCTGAATGAAGGTTTCACCACGTACCTGGAGCGCCGCATCATCGAGGTCATCTACGGCGAGCGCATGGCGACGATGCAGGCCGCGCTCGGCCGCCAGATCCTCGACCGCGACGTGGCCAAGTTCGAGACGCGCGACCAGGTCCTGCACATCAACCTCGACGGCCGCGACCCGGACGAAGGCTCCAACGAGCTTCCTTACGAGAAAGGTTCGCTCCTGCTGCGGCACCTCGAGAACACGGTGGGCCGCGCCTCGTTCGACCGCTTCCTCAGCCGCTACTTCCAGCACTTTGCCTTTCACAGCATCACCACGCAGGACTTCCTCAACTACCTGGAGGCCAACCTGCTGAAGCAGCATCCGGATGTGAAGGCAAAGGTGCCGCTCGAGGAGTGGATCTTCAAGCCGGGCCTTCCCGCCAGCGCTCCGGTCATTACCAGTGACGCCTTCGCCAAGGTGGAAGCGGAAGCCAAAGCTTGGTCAGCCGGGAAGAAGAAAGCCACAGAGCTGGCGACCCAGGACTGGACGACTCAGGAGTGGCTGCACTTCCTGAAGGCGCTGCCGGCCAAGTTTGACGCGAGCCACATGCGGGAGTTGGACTCCGCCTTCCGCCTCACGCAGTCGGGCAACATCGAGATCATCCAGCAGTGGCTGCTGATGGCGATCCGCAATGGCTACGAGCCGGCGTATCCGCGCCTGGAACAGGTGCTGACGACCGTGGGCCGGCGCAAGATCGTGAAGCCGCTGTATGAGGAGCTGGCCAAGTCGCCCGCAGGGAAGCAGCGCGCGCTGGCTATCTATGCCAAGGCGCGGAACGGCTACCATCCCATCCTGAGCAAGGAAGTGGATGCGATGCTGGACTACAAGGCGAGCGATTAGGCCGCGGGCGAGGCTGCTGGTGAGATGACGCCCAACGACTGCGCCGGCTGGATCTCCGGCGCCTTGCCGGCAAACCACGCGTGGATCTGGGGCAAGGCGGCGCGGGCGGCCGTTTCGCCGGCGCGGATGAGTTCCGGCGCGCGCTGGAAGGCGTCGTAAGCGTAGGCCTGGACGTCCGGCTCGAGCACCAGGTCGGCATTCACCTGCCATAGCTCGCACATACGCGCCTGGGCGATAGAGAAGCACTGCCCAATGACGTCCATGAAGTGCTTGGGCCCGGTCGCGCCGACCCAGTGTGAGTTGAAATAAACGGCGATGACCTTGTCGGCGCCCATCGCCTTCAGCGGCGTAGCCGGAACGGGATGCGCGAGCAGGCCGTCGACCATGAGCCGCCCGTTCACATTCACCGGCAGGAAAACCCCTGGATACGCGCAGCTCGCGCGCACGGGGTCGATGAGTTGTCCGGAAGTGAAGACTACCGATTCACCGGTAGTGAAGTCCGTGGCTGAGACTGCCAACGGGATCTTGAGCTCCTCAAAGGTGCGCACCTTCAAGGTCTTGGTGAGAAGGCCGGCCAGCCGGTCATTCGAGCAAAGACCCAGCCGAGAGAGGGTATACCGGGCGATGTGGCTGAATCGCAGGATGGCGGCCAGTTCTTCCAGCTCCTTGGCCGAGACGCCGCTGCAATAGATGGCGCCAATGGCCGCGCCCACGCTGGTCCCGGCGACGTAATCCACCGGGATCTTTTCTTCTTCCAGGACCTTCAGAACGCCGATATGAGCCAGACCGCGGGCGAATCCGCCGCCCAAGGCGAGCCCCAGACGCGGCCGCGGAGGGGGTGCGACAGCAGCGGGCTTCTTGCGGAAGATGCGTTCCAGCATTGCGGACCTGCAAGTCCTTTCATCAGGTGAGATGCGAGGGAAGGGCCGGATGCTGCTGTGTGGCTAGGCTTTTAGCAGGCGGGAAGCGGCGGGGTCAGGCGCGGCGGTGCGCGGCGGAGGTTCCTGCACCAGGAAGTGCCAGGCAGCCAGGGCGCCGGCGCACACCAATATGAACAGGCTGATCACGATGATCTTCTGGATCAGCTTCCGGCGCTTCTTGCGCTTGCGCTTGTGGCGCCGGGCATGCGAGTCTTCGAACCCGTGCGAGTCGGGATAAGGGGAATCGGACATACGGACAGCGGGGTCGGGCACACGGAAGAGTACCCGATGCCCTACGCCGGAAACAATAGGTATTCCGAGGTTTATCGACGAATGGCGACGCCGGTGGAGATTTGGATGACGGCTTCCATCGTCCGCCGGGCCGCGCTCTTAGCGGCGCTGGTCGGCACAAAGAGGATGTCTTCGGCCTGCATCGGCATGTCAGGATGTCCGGGCTTGCTCTCTAGGATCTTCTTCAGGGCTACGGGGATCTCTTTGCGGCCTTCCGGCGTCTTGCGGATGATCTTGGCGTCATTGAGGGCCGCATTCTTGTTCAGCCCCTGCGCCAATGCCAACGCCTGCAGGACGGTGAGCTGCTCGTTGTTCTCCATGATGAAGCCGCTGGGACGTCCCACTTCGCCGACGACGTACACGATGCCGGCCTTCGAGACCACGATGGTGTCGCCGGGATAGACGTCGACATTGCTCTTGGCGGCGATGGCGGGATCGGTGGAGAGCGCGATCAGCTGGGGTTCGCCGGGATTATCGCGGCGTGTGATGGAGACCACTTTGCCGGCTTTCTGCGTGGTGCCGCCGGCGGCAGAGAGCGCGTCAAAAAGGCGTCGGGCGCCAAGCAGCGGGTAGACGCCGGGTCGCACCACTTCACCCATCACGGAGATTCCCTGGGTGACGAACTCCTTGACCGTGAGCGTGACGTGCGGGTCGCGCACGAAGCCGCCATCGCGGAGTTTGGCTTCAATGGTCTTCTGGGCCTGGTCGAGCGTGAGGCCTTCGATGTTCACCGCGCCGACCAGCGGCAGGGAGACGTTGCCCTCGGTGTCGATACGGAACGAGTCTGTGAGGTCGGGCACGCCGAAGACCTTCATCTCCAGCAAATCGCCGACGCCGACCTTCAGCGCGGAACGGTCCGCGGATCTGGCATCCTTGGTCTCAGTGATGCCTTCAGCGATAACGGCGGAGTCTGTGCCCGCGCGGGGGGCAGACTGTGGCTGCTTGGGCGGCGCTTCCTGGGCAAGAACAACGGCGGACGCGAGGACTACAAATGCCGCGGCGCGAAACAACGACTTCATCAAACCACTTCTCCTCGGCCCGTACAGGGCCACACGATGGCTGGGGAAGCTTCATGGTACCACGGTTTTTCCCGCGATTTCGCTGGTCCAGGACGCCGAGCATGGTGACTTTGGTCAGTCCCGCGTGACGTGTCGGGCTCCGCAAGCGGGAGTTATGGGGTTCCGCCCGGGAGATGTGAGGTCACGCGCGGGAGATGTGGGGTTCGGCGCGGGAGGCGTGGGGTTCCGCGCGCGGTGTGTCCATTGATATAATTGACGGAGTCCCACAGAAGTGAGCAGCGCGCGCTCATCCTTGCGCCCTGCGTGACCCTTCCCCGTGGCCAGATAGCTCAGTTGGTAGAGCGCAGCCCTGAAAAGGCTGGCGTCGGCGGTTCGAATCCGTCTCTGGCCACCATTTTCATACATCTACACAATGCGATAACAGCCTTACGTCGTGGTCGAAGTCGCTCGCTGTTCTTTCACCTGCAACTGGTTGACTACCTGCTGCACATTGGCGATGGAGGCTGCGAGCTTTTCCACGTCGTGGCGCTTGTTCTGGCTGTTGACGTCGCCATTGAGGGTGAGCACGCCGTTGTTCACGGTGTACTTCACGTCGGCGTCGAAGTTCTTGGCGGTCAGGGCGGTCTCGAACTCGCGAGCGATGGCGGCATCGATGTTGGTGTCAATGCTCTTGGCTTCATTCTCGAAGCCTTCCGGACGGACGCCGATCTGGTTGGACACGACCGCCGCACCGGAGACGGACTTGGTCACGTAGTCGGCTTTCTGTTTGTCTTCCTGGGTCAATACGTTGCCTGAGAGGGTGATGACACCCTTGTCGCGGTCCTGAGCTACGGACACATCATTGACTCCGGCCTGGCTCAGCGCGTTCTCGATATCCGTCTTTACGTCGGGGCTCTTGATATTCACAGTAGTACCTCTCTTTGTGTCGCTTCAGAATCTGGACGCCCCAACCCTACCAACTCGCCGAAGGGCTGGCTGTTCAGTTCTGCTCACGATGCGCGCGCACGATGAAGCGATCGGGCGCCGAGCCGACGAATTCGAAGGGATGGCAGGTCACGAGCGTGAGGATGGGGTCGGCGGAATCCTGCAGCACAGAAGTGTCATCGGGCGGTACGACTCTTGTTGAGTCCACGCGATAATAGTAGGTCCCTTTCGCGGTGGTGAGCGTGATGTTGTCGCCGGCACGAATGTTCCGCAGCTCGCGAAAAAAAGTGTCGCGATGACCGGCCAGGGCAGCGTTCCCGTATTGGCCGGGCAGGGCGGTGCCGGGGACGTGCCCCACGCCGCGCCGCAGCGTCTTGGTGTCAACACCTTCCAGGATCATCACGTTGAGGCCCAGGCGGCGGATCTGGATTCGTCCTACCGTGGAACCGGGAATCACCGGAGAGATGGGCTCAACCCGCGCGGAAAGCACGGGGCGATCGCCGCTCGGAACTTCGGGAGGTGACAGGCGCTCGCTCGCGATCGCCTTCTCCAATCGCCAACCGGCGTAGGCCTGATAGAGCTGCGCGTCGATCAATGTGAATGCTACATAACCCAGAGCCGTGATTCCCATCGCAAACACCAGCCAACTGGCGATCCGCAAAAGAGGCCGGCGGGGATGGCGCGTTGAATGGCGCATCGGGGGTATGCGCTTAGAGCTTGGGGATGTCATGCTGCGCCACCGGTTTGCGCGGTGCGAAGTAGCCTCGGCGCGTGGTCACGGTCAAGCCGCGACCCTGCGGCGTAGCCGCCCGTACCTGGATGGCGCGATAGGCGCCGTTCTGTTCATGATTGGTCGGCACATAGGAAAGCGTGTACTGGTTGCGGATCTCGCCGGCGATGCGCTCGCAGATCGGCTTCACGTCCCGCAACATGTCAGGGAAGAAAGCTTCCCCTCCAGTAGCGTTGGCCATTGCCGTCAAGGCCTCGCGCGGATGACGATTCTCCGCGTCGTCCGGTTCGTAGATGCCGAGTCCGTAGATGATGGCTTCGGAGCGCTTGGCCAGGGCGAGCATCTCTTCCTTGGTGTGAATGCTGGCATTGTCAGCGCCGTCGCTCACAACGATCAGCACCTTCTTGTCGAAGGTGCCCTTCTGCAATTGCTCCAGGCCGACTATGACCGCGTCATACAGCGCGGTCTTGCCGTTGGAGATGACGGTGCGCATCGCGGTGCGGAGCTGGTCAGGATGGTCCGTGAAAGCCAACTCCTGCGGCAATCCGAACCACACCTTCTCGTTGAAGTTCACCAGGAACATCTGGTCCTGGGGGTTGCTGGAGGCGGCGAAGGCGAGGGCGGCAGCGACGACTTCCGCGCGCCGGGAGCGCATGCTCCCGCTGTTGTCGATCACCAGCCCCACGGTCACCGGGATGTCTTTGTGGCTGAAATGCTTGATCTGCTGCAGCACGCGGTCTTCAAAGACCTGGAAGTTCTCCCGCTCAAGCCCGGCGACGGGAGTCCCTTTACGGTTCCGCACCGTGGCATGGAGGAGGACTTCATCCACCTTCACGTTGATGGTGTAGCCAGGTTCAGGGCTGGGAGGAGGCGGAGTCGGTATCTGGGAATGGGCGGGCTGCCAGCAGAGAAGCAGGAGCGTCGCTGCCGTGCATGACCCGATCTTCACGCTGCGACCTCGATGTAGGCCGCCCGCGCTGGGACGAAGACCGTCCCGTTTTCACGCAAACCCGGAGCCGCTTGCAGCCGCGGCAGGGACTGCTGCAGCAACGCATGGGTGAGGACCATGAAGGTCTTTACCAGGTAGCCGATGCCGCAGAACGTGAGAATGACCATGCCGAGCAGAACTGCCACTACCGCGCAGACAGCAAGTTCGCCGATCAGGAAAAGGAACACAAGAAGCCTCGATCCATGGATCACAAGTCATCAAGCGGGTGAAAGAACGTTTGGCTGTACGCGCCGGCAGGTTCGCCTGACACGTACAACCTCGTTAGGTGCTCCGCGACGCATCGTCGCGGAGGGCGTGCGGTCCGCGATTACGCGGAGTACTTGCGCATGAAGCCGGCGGCTCCGAGTGCCAGGAATCCAAGGAGTCCGATCAGCGGCATGAGGCTACCGGTCACGGGCAGGGTCTTGGTGTCAGTCTCCTGCACCTGGGCCACTTCCATCGGAGGCGTTTCAACGACTTCCGCCAGCGGAACGGCTTCACCGGTCGGTTTCACGGCTTCGATCGGCACCGTCTTGAGGTCTTCCACAGACGCGATCTCGACCGGGGTGTAAAGCACCGGGACGTTGCTCACCTTGGCCAGTTGCAGGGCCTTCGGCTTCGAATAGACGAACTCTTCTCCCCACTGGCGGCCCGGATAGAACCAGGCGCGAATGGCTTCCGGCTCGCCGGCGGCCCGCTCTTTGAACGTCATGACGGTCTTGTCAGTGGCGCGCACGCGGTAGTTCGGGATGGCCAGGATGGTGGTGAAGATGTGGGTCTCGTCCTCATTGAAGATCTGGACGATGTGGCGGTTGGACATCGAATCGAGCAGCTTGAAGACGTATGTGCCGGCAGGCAGGACCTGTGCGCCCACGCCGGGGACTTCGACCGGTGCGCTGAACGTGACTTTGGTTTTCTTGTTCCAGTCATCCGCCGATGCGGTCGGCAGGACGAAGAACAGACAGGCCGTGAAGCAGGCGGCCACAAGGAACTTTGTGGAAGATTTCATTTACTACCTTCTCTCTGGAGGTCGGGGTTAACAGCGGCGCGGGTCGCGCAGCGGAGGCTTGCGTCTTTCAATATGAGCCACCCGCAGCCGGATGGCTGTTCACAATTGACCATAAGGCTCATCCCGGGGTGAGCCGTAATGACCAGACGGCGACCGCAGCCGCTGCTAGTGTGAAAGCTGCTGCAGTAGGAATCGATTAGGAGATCCCCTGTGAAAAGACTATTCACCGCGCTCGCACTTATGTGTTTGGCCGCAGTCCCGATGTTGGCTCAGCAAGGCAGCTGGGAGATCGTCCGCGCCGATTACGGCTCGCGCAACAACTGGGTCGATGTGACGGACCGGGTCCGCTCATTGGTGCAGAACAATGCGCTGAACTTCCGGGTCGACGCCGCGGCGCTGGGAACCAGCCAACGGCAGGGGCGCAGCTCACTGCGCATGGAACTAAGGGATGCCAGCGGGAACACCCGCCAGATCACCTACCGCGCCAACCAGCGCGTCCGCCTCCAGGTGAACAACAGCTACCAGAGCGGCCTGCGGGTCAACCACGCCACCTACGCCTATGGCAGCCGGTCGCTGGATGTGACCTCGCGCCTGAACGCACAGATCCGTGGCGAGCAGCTCAACCTCCGGGTCAACAACCAGAGCATGGGCGGCGATCCGGCCCCGGGCCAGCCGAAGACCCTGACGGTGAATTTCACCCTCGACGGGAAGAACGGCCAGCGTGTCGTCCGCGAAGGTGATTCGCTTCACCTGACTCACGGGGACGCGAACCAGGGGGCGCTGGAGATCACACGCGCCACATATGGCTCGGCTTATCGCAATTCCGACGTGACCACCCGTCTCAACTCGCAGATCAGCGGAAATCAGCTGCACCTGCAAGTGAACAGCAACAGCATGGGCGGCGATCCTGACCCCGGCCAGAGCAAGGTCCTCAAAGTCGACTACACCCTCCGGGGCCAGACGAACCAAGTCACCATCCAGGATGGAGGCATGTTGCGTCTGAACAGCTCCACCCAGAACAATCTGCAGATCAACCGCGCCAGCTATGGGTCTGGTTACCGCTCCACGGACGTCACCGCGCGCCTGAACTCGCAGATCCAGGGGAACCAGATCAACCTGGTGGTGAACAACAACACGATGGGCAGCGACCCAGCTCCCAACCAGGCCAAGACCCTCACCGTGCAGTACGCGGTGAATGGACAGACGAACCAGGTCGTGGTCAATGAAGGCGACACGCTGCGCCTGAACGGCTCCAGTCAGGACAGCCCCACCCAGAACAACCTGCAGATCAACCGCGCCAGCTACGGATCCGGGTATCGCTCCACGGACGTGACCTCGCGCTTGAACTCGCAGATCCAGGGGAACCAGATCAACCTGGTGGTGAACAACAACACGATGGGCAGCGATCCAGCTCCCAACCAGGCCAAAACCCTCACCGTGCAGTACGCGGTGAATGGCCAGACGAACCAGGTCGTCGTCAATGAAGGCGACACGCTGCGCCTGAACAGCTCCAGCCCGGACAGCCAGAACAATCTGCAGATCAACCGCGCCAGCTATGGGTCTGGTTACCGCTCCACGGACGTGACCTCGCGCCTGAACTCGCAGATCCAGGGGAACCAGATCAACCTGGTGGTGAACAACAACACGATGGGCAGCGACCCAGCTCCGAACCAGGCCAAGACCCTCACCGTGCAATACGCGGTGAATGGGAAGACGAACCAGGTCGTGGTCAATGAAGGCGACACGCTGCGCCTGAATGCCGGCACAGTCACCAGCGAGCTCGCGCAGCGGTTCCGCTGTGAGTCGGTCCAGTCCAACAACTACGGCCGCAAGTACTGCGCGACCAATACCCGCAATGAGGTCAGGTTCCTGCGCCAGATCGGCGACGCCGCCTGCAACCAGGGTTCGAGCTGGGGATATGACAACAGCGGCGTCTGGGTCGACCAGGGTTGCCGCGCCGAGTTCGAGATCCAGGGCAGCGGCCGCATCACGGGCAGCACGGTGCCGAGCACCATCCAGAATGGCACGGAGCTTTCCATCCGCACGAACGAGCTGATCGATTCGAACAACACGAACTCGGGGCAGACGTTTTCGGCGGTAGTCGCCGCAGACGTACTGGACAGCGCCGGCACGGTAATCATCCCCCGCGGATCAGACGCACGGTTGGTGGTCCGCAGCATGAACAGCGGCGGCGTTACTTCCTCCTCCGAACTCATACTCGACGTGGACTCGCTGACGGTGAACGGGACCCGCTACACCGTGAGCACCACGGACCTTGACCAGCAGGGCGGCCAGGCAGTGGGCGCCAACCGCAAGACGGCCATCATGGTCGGCGGCGGCGCGGCCATCGGAACGATCATCGGGGCCATCGTGGGCGGAGCTAAAGGCGCCGCGATCGGGGCGGCCATCGGAGCGGGCGGCGGACTCGGCACGGAAGTGCTCACCCGCGGCAAACAGATCCGCGTCCCGGCAGAGACGGTTCTCAATTTCCGGCTCGACCAGGACCTCAGGCTACAAGCTTCGCGCTAAAGCTTCTTTTTCGTCTCGCTGCCCGCGCGGGCGCGCTGACACCACGCACCATGACCAAGCAGGACAGAGCACCTGTCCAGGAGTTGTTGAATGAAGTCCAAAGTACTACTCGCCATCCTTCTCTGTGCCAGCGCCTCGGCCCAGACCACCCCGCAACCCAACCCGGCCGTGGAGCCAATGAGTCAGACCCCCACGTTCCGGGTCAATGTCGTCAGCCGCAGCGTGCAAGCCATCAATTACAAGCATCGCGGTGGCGCCACCAAGGTGGACTTCAAGGGCACGGACTTGATGCCCAACGCCAGCGGCGAAGCCAAGGTCGAGAGCAAACAGGGCTACATCGAGATCGAAGTCGAGTTCGATGAGTTGCAGAAGGCCACGAAATTCGGCAACGAGTACCTGACGTACGTGCTCTGGGCCATCACCCCCGAAGGCCGGGCGGTGAACCTGGGCGAGATGCTGCTCAACGGCAATCGCAGCAAGTTGAACGTTACCACCGACCTCCAGGCCTTCGCCCTGCTGGTGACCGCGGAACCTTATTATGCGGTCCGCGAGCCGAGCAACCTGGTCGTTCTGGAGAACGTGGTTCGCGCGGACACCCTGGGCACCACCCAGACGCTCCAGGCCAAGCATGACTTTATCGAGCGCGGCGGCTACATACCCAGCGGCTACAACTTCGATCCGGTCGTCCTCAATACGAAACTGCCGCTGGAGTTCTTCGAAGCGCGGAATGCATTGCGCATCGCCCAGTCGCAAGGCGCCGAGACCTATGCCCGTGACAGCTACCAGCGGGCCGCGGCACTCATGACCCAGGCTGACGGTTACGCGGTGCAAAAGAACGTGCCGCGCAAGGCGCTGATCGCGGTCGCCCGCGAGGCCGTGCAGGTCGCCGAGGATTCCCGCGCCATTGCCGTAAAACGCATCGACGCGGAACGCCAGGCCAATGCGCTTCAGTCTTCTGCCGACGCGGCTTCACGGTCGCGGGCCCAGGCCGATGATGCCAACCGCATGAAGGAACAAGCCCAGACGGATGCCGCCAAGGCGCGTTCCGACATGGCAGCTAACCAGGCAGCATCGGCTGAAGCGCTTGACGCCGCCCGCCTGGAAGCAGAGAAGTCGCGCCTCGCAGCGCAAAAGGCCGAGCAGGAACGTCAAGCAGCGTCCGCGGAAGCACTTACCGCCGCCAACATGGCAGCGGAGAAGTCGCGGCTGGCAGCCTTGCAAGCCGAACAGGACCGCGCCGGAGAGCGTGAAGCTGCGCTGCAGGCCAAAGAGCGCGCGGAAGAAGAGCAGGCCGCGATGCGTGCCAAACTCTCGCAGCAGCTCAATTCCGTCCTCCAGACGCGCGAAAGCGCGCGCGGCCTGATCGTCAGCATGTCCGGCGTGCTGTTTGACACGGGGAAATTCTCATTGAAGCCGGGCGCTCGCGAAAAACTGTCAAAGGTCGCGGGCATCCTGCTTTCCTATCCTGGTCTGGACATTGAAGTCGGCGGCTACACGGACAGCGTGGGCTCCGATGAGATGAACCAGACCCTTTCGGAGAACCGGGCCGACGCCGTACGCGACTACCTGGTGCAGCAAGGCGTAGCCAGGGATGCGGTCACCGCCAAGGGCTTTGGCGAGACCCTGCCCGTAGCCACCAACGACAACGCCTCCGGTCGACAGCAGAACCGCCGGGTAGAGTTGCTCGTCTCCGGTGAAGCCATCGGTCAGCCGGGCGGCGCCACCACCGGAAGTCTTCGTTAACCAGCGGCACGCGGGGCCCGAAGCCCCGCGTGTTTCAGGGCCTCGATCTCTGCAACCGATAAGGAGCACCCCATGCTTGGAACCATACTGATCGTGATCTTGATCTTGGCACTGCTCGGAGCATTACCGCGCTGGCCGCACAGCCGGGAGTGGGGATACTACCCGACCGGCGGATTCGGGCTCGTACTCGTGATCGTGGTCATCCTGCTGTTGCTCGGGCGGATCTGACCGAAAAAGGAAACATCTATGTCATTCGGTATCTACATCATCGGTTTTCTCATCCTCATCGGCGGCCTGATCTACGCCGCTGCCATGCTGCACGTTCCCACGCAGTGGATCGTAGTCGGCGGCATCATGCTGACCGGCCTCGGGATCCTGACGGGCGTGAAAGCCACGCGGCAGAAAGACCCCGCCGTATAAATCCGGAAGGCAGGGTCGTGACCCTGCGAGAACCACAGCGCAGCCGCCCAGCGGCGGCGAACCAAGAAAAGTCAGCCGTGGAGGCTGAACGCAAATGAAGAAGCTCATGTTGTTCGCACTCGTGTTATCCCTGGGGACCTTCTCCTGGGCCGATGGAAAGAAAGACTCGATCGAACGCCTGGCCAACGCGGCCACGGTGCTGGATGAGATCATGGCCGCGCCCGACAAGGGCATTCCGCAGGAAGTCATCGACAACGCCAAGTGCATCGCTGTTGTCCCCCGCATGATAAAGGGCGCATTCATCTTCGGCGGCAAGCACGGGCGCGGCGTCGCGACCTGCCGCACCGCGAACGGAGGATGGAGCGCACCCGCTTTCATCTCCATCGGCGGCGGGAGCTGGGGCTTGCAGATCGGCGCGCAGGGCATCGACCTGGTCATGACCGTGATGAATGAACAGGGCATGCAGCGCATGTTGTCCAACAAGTTCCAGCTGGGTGGAGATGCCGCTGCGACCGCCGGTCCCGTGGGGCGTCACGCCTCGGCCGGCACCGACTGGAAGGCCGGTAGCGAGATCCTTACCTATTCGCGCTCCAAGGGCTTGTTCGCCGGCATTTCGCTGACGGGCGCCGTGGTGCAGCAGGACATGGACTCGACGCGCGACATCTACCGCAAGAAGATCACGCAACGCTCCATCCTGAGTGGTGCCGTCGCGACCCCGGCCAGCGCAACTGGATTCATGGCCGCCGTACGCCGCAGCAGCGCTGTGGCCCGGGCCGCGGAAGTCCGCGAAGGCTCGAAGCAGTAGCTATTTCCGGCGCATTCCGGTGGCTGGCATTGCGCCGGCCGCCGGGCCTCGCCGGGCAGAACGGCGTCCGAACGCGCCGGAATGAGTGATTAAGGAGAACACCATGTTGTGGGCGATCGTAGCTGTACTTCTCATCCTGTGGTTGTTGGGTTTCAGCCTGAATGTGGCCGGCGGCTTGGTCCATGTGTTGCTCGTGGTCGCGCTGGTCGTGATCGTTATCAACCTGCTGAGCGGGCGTCGCGCGCTCGGGTAGCCCTGGAGACTTTATGAAGCCATTGTTTTGGATCGGGATCGTGTTGCTGGTGCTGGGAGTGGCCTCGCTTGTAGTTCCCATTCCCCGGACCGAGCGTCAGGGTATGTCAGCCGGCGGCATGAACGTGTCAGTGCAGACGCAACACAGCGAGCGGGTCTCGCCCATCGTCAGTGCGGTGCTCATCCTGGCGGGTGCCGGGATGTTGTTTGCTGGGCGGTCCGCAGTAAAGGCGTAGTTCCTCGACTTGCGGATGCGTTGCTAGTCGGCGTTCCAGACGTAGAGGAACTGCGCGTCCGCGGCGGTAGCTACATTGCGCTTCTGCTTGCGCGTCGCCCGGTTAAGCGCCGAGCGGATATTCTCTTTGGTGTCGTCTAATTCCGTGAGAGCTATCTTCAACGCAGCGCCACTCTCCAGCTTGTCCAGGTCCGCTATGATCGCAGTGACCATCACCTTGTGCTTGCCATTGCGACCCTGAGGGACATCCACGCGCTGCGTGGTGCCGAAATTCCGTCCAGCCTTCTTTGCCGGCATTGGCTCTCCGTATCCCAGCCCTGACGTTAACCTAAGCCAGCATACGCCTAAATCCAGCCTCGGTACGGCGGCGCACATAACTCGGCTACTCCCTGTCATCTCTAAGATGAACCTAAACCCCATTGCGCTGAAGCACTTACGCGGAATAACTGCGTCAAAGCGGGTAGGTAAAGATTCTCCCCGCATGGGTGGAGGACTGGTAGTTTCGGTAGTAGAGGCAAAGAAAAACCATGAAGTCTGCAAACACCCGGTTCGAGAAAGTCAGTCTGCAAGAGGTCAAGAAGATCATCCCTGAGGCCGCCTTCGGCCTGTCAGACCTGCTCGAACTCGAAGCGACGCACCGAGCGCCCTACTACGTCAAGGTCCAGGACTCGCCCACGAATCAACGAATGAGGCGATTGCTCGGCAAGGAAGGGATCTGAATGACATCTGCCACAAAACTCATGTCGCATTCCATCCCCAGAGCATTCAAGAACCCTGCCGACACCAGAAACAGCACTTCGGCACGGGAAGCCTTGGCCACCCTGACCGCCAAGCTGCCCGTCATGAAGAAGAACGGGTTCGACCCGCTCAGCTTCCTGGCCCGGGCCGGAGCCGGCAAATCGACCATCGTGAAGAGCAAGGGAGACACGGTCTTCTCCCAAGGGGACACGGCCGACGCGGTCTTCTTCATCCAGAAAGGCAAGGTCAAGATCGGCGTAGTCTCGAAACAGGGGAAGGAAGCCATCGTGGCCATGCTCGGCGTGGGCGAATTCGTGGGCGAAGACTGCATCGCGTCCAGCCATCCCGTGCGCTTGGTCACGGCCAAGGCCATGACGGAGTGCGTCCTGCTCAGGATCGAAAAGAAAGAAATGATCAAGGTCCTCAGCGATGATCCCGCCTTCTCTGAGATCTTCGTGACCTTCCTGTTGGCCCGCAATGCGCGCATCCAGGATGACCTTATCGACCAGCTCTTCAACTCGAGTGAAAAGCGGCTGGCCCGGATCCTGCTGTTGCTCTCGCAGTTCGGCAAAGAAGGCAAGCCTGAGGTCGTCATTCCCCATCTCAGCCAGGAGTCGCTGGCCGAGATGGTCGGCACCACGCGGTCCCGAGTGAGCTTCTTCATGAACCGCTTCCGCAAACTGGGATTCATCGAATATGACGGCGAGATCAAGGTCCACAGCTCGCTGCTGAACGTCGTGCTGCACGACTAGCCACCCACTCGGCTGGAGTGAGCAATATTGTCCAGCTAATGAATGGCCTTTTCTGTATGGTCATGTCATACCCCAAATAAAAGACTATTTGTGGAATTCGTAACAGAGAAAGAGACAACATGACAGATCAAGCGAACAAGACCCCGATCACCGAGACCAAGCCGGTCACGACCCCCGAACCAGGTAACGTAGCGACTGTGGACGCTGCTCCCACGCCCGTCGCGGTCGTTGAGCCCGTAAAGAAGGTCTAACGGCCTTACGTGACGCCTGCTCCCGCACGGACTGCCGTTCGAAGTGGGAACCTGCGGTAGAAGACTACGGCACGAACAATGGGTCCGAGCTTGGCTCGGACCCATTGTTTATTCGGTATGGCTTCCGCCATCGCCTTCGGTTCCCATTTCCCAAAAAAGATCGCCGTGCGGGGGCACGGCGATCGCTGTTGCGGCTGGGTTCAGTTACGGAACGATAGTCAGGCTCGCACTCGGCATGCCTCTCCACCACGTGTGCACGGTGATCGGTCCGGAGACCGCGCCCGCGGGCACAGTGACCTTGATCTCCTCATTGGTCCAGCTGTCGGCCGTCACTGGCGTCTTCACGCCGGTGAAGAACAGGTCACGGGCGACGGGATAGAATCCGTTGCCGCGAATCGTGATCTGCGTGCCGACCGCCGCCGGTAAGGGGCTGATACTGGTGATCGTGGCTTCCGGCATCACGGTGTAGTCCACCGCGTTGCTGGAGATGCCATTCACCGTCACGACTACCGGCCCGGAGGTGGCGCCTTCGGGGATCAGGCACGACACCCATGTGTCGTTCCAGGTGCAAGCAGGCGAAGGGATCCCGTTGTAAGTGACCGTGCTGCTTCCCTGGGTGGCGCCGAAGCGGGCTCCATAGATCGCGGGGGCGCCGTATCCGGCTGTCGCGAAGGGCCACGGAGACTGCTTGATGGCAGGTCCGAAGACCTCGAACGCGAGCGTGCTGCTGTTCGTGCCCTGGTTCACGACGGCTGTGCCGTTCGGGACCTCAACATAAGGGACCGTCGCCACGATCTGCGTGTCGCTCCACTGGTTCACTTGCGCGACCACGCCGCCGAGCTCGACTGTGCCTTCGTTCTGCAGGTCGCCAAAGCCGCTTCCGGTGATGGTGACTTGCGTCCCGATACTGGCCGACGCGGGCATGATGGACGTGACAGACATGCCGGCTTCGGCCTCCGAAGTCGGGGCGGTCTGCGCCATCTGCACCACTTCTTCGTCCGTCAGCGTGCCGCGGAATATACGGGTGAGGCCGAAGCGGCCGATGAAGGCGTTGTTCGGGTTCTCTCCCTGGCCGAGCGTGAACTCCCCTTCACCGAAGTAGCTGAGGCCGGCGCCCTCGATCTCCTTGTAGGAACGCTTCATCACGTGCTGTCCGTTCAGGAACAGCGTTACATGATGGCCGTCCCACTGCAGAACGATGTGGTGCCATTTGCCGGCGGTGATCAGGCGGCGCGGCGTCGGCACATAGGTAAAGAAGCGCCCTTGCGGCTCGGCGTCATTCAGGATGTAGCCGGTAAGGGAGCCGTCCTGGTGCATGTGCACCCCGAAGACCGACTTCGCTCCCATCACGCCGGTGCGGAGCGTCTTATAGGTGATCTTGTTGAATAGGTCAGCGTCCTTCATGTACTTCGGGTTGATCCAGGTCTCGACTGCGCCCTGGGCCAGGTCGAAGTGCTTGCAGTACGGCACAGTCATCTTGCCGGACGTGCTGGCAATCTCGAGACTGCTTTGCATCTGGGAATCGCTTTGGTAGGACGCTGAACCCTTCAGCTGGCCGTGGTGCTGCTTACCGCTGGAGTCTTCAACGGCGGACGTACGCGTGTCCCGCATGTTGTAGCGGGCCACTACGGTGGCGCCCTCAAAGTTGCTCGGCTTGCTCTGGCTGAAGGCGATTTGGGCACTCGCCACGAGCGCCACGAGGATGACAAGTGTCTTGTGTTTCATGGTGAAACCTCCTGCCCCTGCAAGTGCAATGTGGCTGCCAGATTGCCAACATGGCGAAAAGCGCGTGTTGTCAACGCTTTAACCTTCAAGCAGGAGTGAGCGCATGTGGGCCGGACCGTTCAGGGCGAATACAGGTGGTCAGAATCTGGACTATCAGCGGCAGTAGGCGAGGGCAGTTCCCAAAATGAACCATCAACGACTCGGATCCTGTGCGAAATCCAGACAGATGCGCCGCAATCTGTGCAGTCCGGTGACGGGGGCCCCAAAGGCGCACTCCGTAAGTCGTAGAAACAAGACGACTTGATAGGCCGCCCGTCATGGTGACGCACTTGCTTTGTTCCCGGTAGGCCCAGCGCCTGCGAGGAACACACATGAAACGGTCGACGATTATCTTCTTCTTATTGTTCGTGAGCGGAGGCACGCTCGCGGGGCAGACACTTAAGTATGCGGTCACCGATCTGGGCCCGCTGTCGGAGCGCACCCCCTTGAGCGCCGTACGGCACATCAATGATGCCGGGACGGCGGCGGCCACTATTCCTGCCACGGATCCTAATGTGCGCGCGGCCCGCTGGAGCTCGTTCCTGGGATTCGAAGACCTGGCCGCAGACAGCTCCACCGGCAGCAGTGTGGCCCGTTCCATCAACTATGCCGGCGACATCGCCGGCTGGACCGTAGACGCCAACGGCGCCGAGACCGCCGCCGTGTGGCGCGCACAGCAGATGACTCTGCTCGCCCTGCCGGGCACCGCCAGCCATGCCAAGGACATCAACGACTCCGGGCAGGTAGTGGGCGACTATGTCACCGCGGCGGGCACACGCGCGTTCCTGTGGGACCCGGTCGCGGGTGCGCTGGAGCTGGGGATGCTGCCGGGCTCCACCAGTTGCTATGCCACTGCGATCAATCGTTATGAGGATGTAGTGGGTTACTGCGTGAACCCAGCGGCCACGTTTCCTTTGAAGGCCTTTATCTGGAGCCGCCAGGCCGGTATGCGCGCTGTCCTGCCCAAGTTCTCTGGAAGCACGGTAGCGCTGGGCGTCAACGACTTGCGGCAAGTCGTCGGCTACGTCCAGGACAAGACCTCTTCCAGCGCTTTTATCTGCGATATGGCGTCGTCGCGCACGGTGTACATGCCGGCGCCGCGCACCAGAAGCGGCAGCCAGTACAGCGTGGCCCATGGTGTGAACGAGGCGGGCACCGCGGCTGGAGAGGCGAACGCTCGCGCGTACCTCTATCTACAGGGCAAACAGTACGACTTGAATAGCCTGATCCCCGGCGATTCGGGGTGGACGCTGGTCGCGGCCTACCACCTGAACGCGGCGGGCCAGATCGTTGGCGTGGGAAACCTGAACGGGCGCAGGCGCGGCTTCATGCTGACGCCGGTGCGCTGAACCATCAAGATCCTAAGGAGGACACCATGAAACCGGGCCTGAAGCAATCACTGGAGTACCTGCGGCGCGCCGAGATCGAATTCCTGCGCAACGCCAGCTCGGCAGAGCGGGAGGAGGACATCCAGGCGGTCAAGAGCGAGATCGACGAATTCCGCAACGTGGTGTGGTCTCACACCCTGAGCCTCGGCAGGCAGCACGGAAAAGGCACCGAGGAGGTGCTGGAGGCAGTGCGCCTGCAGCGCGTGGTGGAAATGTTGCGTTCGCTGAGCGCTCAACAGCACCGGATAGTAGAGAGTCAGATAAGCGAGGGCATTACCCTCGCTGACATCAACACGATCGTGCAGAAAGTATGCGACCATGCGCACATCTAGCGCCCCGCTCGAAGGTCACGCCGGCAGGTCCGCCGTGCGGGCGACGAGGGAATACTCCTTGATCTTGGCGTGCAGGGTGCCGCGCGAGATGCCCAGCCGTTGCGCCGCACGGGAGATGTTCCCGTCGGTGGCCTTAAGCGTCGCCTGGATGTGGGCGCGCTCCACTTCCTCGAGCGTGCCCGTAAACTCTGTCCCTGCCGGACCGTCTTCCGGCGCGGCAAAATCCACTCGCTCCTTCACGATCTCCGTTCCATCACTCATCAGCACTGCCCGCTCCAGCGTATTCTTGAGTTCGCGGATGTTCCCGGGCCAGTGATAACGACCGAGCTTTTCGAGCGCTTCGGGGTGGAGGTGTAGTTCTGCGCGTCCCATCTCCTTGCCGATGCGGTCCAGCAAGCCTGCCGCCAACTCCGGCAAGTCTTCCAGGCGCTCTCGTAACGCGGGCAGCCGGACGGGCAGCATACTGATGCGGTAATAAAGGTCGCTGCGGAACTTGTTCTCCTGGACCAGCTTGCGCAAGTCGCGATGCGTGGCCGCGAGCAGGCGGATGTCGACCTTGCGGTCCTGCGTCCCGCCGAGATGCCGGAAGCTCTTCTCCTCGACCACCTTGAGCAGCTTGGCCTGGACGGAAGCGTCGATGTCCCCGATCTCGTCGAGGAACGCGGTGCCCTTATCGGCCACTTCCAGCAGTCCTTTCTTGTCGGTCGTCGCTCCGGTGAATGCGCCCTTGTCGTAGCCGAACAACTCGCTCTCCAGCAAGTCTTTGGAAAGTCCGGCGCAATTGAGGTCCACAAAGGGTTCGTCGCACCGCGGGCCATGCCGGTAGATGTAATTGGCGAGCACGCCCTTGCCCGTGCCGGTCTCCCCTTGCAGCAATATGAGGCTGTCGCTGGGGATGAGGCGCTCGACCTGCGCCTTTAGCTCGCGGATGACAACGCTGCGTCCGGCGAAGGGGTCGAGCTGGAAGGCGTCACTGCGGGACTTGCGGGCTGTCTCCTTGCGCTGCACCCGGCGATTGCCGAGGGTGCGTTCGATCAGCACCTGCAGCGCTTCCAGCCGGACCGGCTTGGTCAGGAAATGCTCGGAGCCCAGCTTCACAGCTTCCACCGCGAGCTCGATGGAGCCGAACGCCGTCATCATGATGCTGGGGATGGGGCCGTGGCGCTCCTGGACACGCGCCAGCAGGTCGAGTGAATTGCCGTCCGGGAGTTGATAATCAGTCAGGATCAGGTCGGGACTGAAGGTCTCCATCAAAGCGAGGGCCTTGGCGCAATCCTCCGCTTCGCGGACCTCATAGCCGCGCGATGCCAGGAAATCACGCAGGGCAAAGCGCAACACTTCATCTTCAATGACCAGGATCTTCTTAGACATGCGCGACTCTCCCTTGTTCGGCCGGCGGCGGCGCCGCGGATGCTGTGATGACACTCCGAAGTTTCGTCGCCAGGGCATCCAGGGCGAAGGGCTTCTGCAGGAAGACGGCGCCGGGCTCGATGCGTTTCGTGCGCTGCAAAGCTCCGTCGGTATAACCGGAGATGAACAGCACCGGCAGCGACGGCCGGGACTGGTGCAGGGCATTGGCCAGCTCCATGCCGGTCATGCCGGGCATCATCACGTCCGTCACCAGGACGTCAAAATTGGTGTGGTCAGCCATCCGGACCGCTTCCACTGCGCTGTTGGCTTCCGTGACGGTATAGCCCTTGGAACGAAGATACTGGCCGATGGCGATGCGCAGGGTGGCCTCGTCCTCCACGAGCAGCACATGCTCGACGCCGCCGGGGGCGTCGCATGCCGGCTCCAGTGTGGCCGATTCAGCGGCCAGCGGCAGGTAGATCTTGAAGCTGGTACCCAGGCCCGGCTCGCTGACCACGGTGATGCGGCCCCCGTTGCGCTTCACGATGTCCTGCACGGTGGCCAGTCCCAATCCGGTGCCTTTACCGGTCGGTTTGGTCGTGAAGAATGGCTCAAATATCTTGTCTCGGATCGCCGGCGGGATGCCGGTGCCGGAATCGCTCACCGCGATGAGAGCGTAGGCGCCGGCCGGGATCACGACCCCATGCTCGCTGGAGTCTTCCCGCAGCACGAGGGTGATCACCTCGAGCGTCAGGATACCCCCGCCCGGCATGGCGTCGCGGGCGTTGGCGGAAAGATTAAGGATGACCTGTTCCAACTGACCCTTATCGATGTTCGCCACGCAGGGGGTAGCGGCGGGAATCACCTGCAGGTTGACGCTCTTGCCTACTAGGCGAGCTATCATCTCGCCCACGCCCTGCAGCACGGCGTTGACGTCCTCCCGGGTACGGGTCTCCACATTCTTCTGGCTGAAGGCCATGAGCTGACGCACTAAACCTGCCCCGCGGGAAGACGCAGCCAGGAGTTCCTCCGCATAACGCTTCTCCTTGTCACCCTGCAGCAGGCTCTTTATCAACTCACCGTAACTGGAGATGATCATCAGCAGGTTGTTGAAGTCGTGGGCAATGCCGCCGGCGAACTGGCCGATGGCTTCCATCTTCTGTGCCTGCCGCAGGCGCTCTTCGCTGTGTCGGCGCTCGGTCAGGTCGCGTATAAAGCCTACGAGCGTGCCGTCTGGAAGAAGCCGACCGCTGGCTTCCGCGGAGAAGAATGTCCCATCCTTACGACGGAACCGCCACTCTGCCGAATAGGCAGCGCCGCTTGCGACCTCCGCCACTTCCGGCGCCACCCGCGGTTCCTCTTCTGGCGCCACGAGGTCACGTGTGTGCATACGCACCACTTCGTCGAGCGTATATCCGGTCATCGCCAGGAAGCTAGGATTCGCATGGTTCCACCAACCGTCCGCGGAGACTAGAACGATCCCATCCGGTGCGTGTTCGACGAGGCGTCGGAAACGCGCCTCACTTTCATGGATTCGCTGTTCGGCGACTCTCCGGTCCGTAACGTCTATATGGCAACCCATCATGCGGACCGGCTTGCCGCCGGCATCACGCACCACGTCTCCTAGGGAGTAGATCCACCGGTAGGAGCCATCTTTGTGGCGAAGCCTGCACTCGTGGGCAAACCTGCCCTGCGGATCGGCCACGAACGCCTCCAGCCGCGCGATGCTGGATTGCAGGTCGTCGGGGTGCAGCCGTTGGCGCCACTCGCCAAAGACGTCGGGAATTTCGTAGTCCTCATAGCCAAGCTGACGCTTCCACTCGTTGGAATAGTAGACCTCGTTCGTCTCCAGGTTCCAGTCCCACAGGCCGATATTGGCCGACTGGACCGCAAGCTGAAGGTTTTGCTGGCTCTCCCGCAACTTGGCTTCCGCCATTAACCGGGCCCGGCTGGACATATTGTGAAAGAGGTAGGCCAAGATCAGCAGCATAAGCGTCACGGCCGCGCCGAGTTGCAGGAAGAGGTCTATCCTTCCGGTGGTTGGCTCGGCGTCCAGCCCCATCCGCTGGATCGAGACATCTGCAAAAACAGCGATGGCAATGATGGACGCAATGCCGGTACCGAACAGCACCGAAGCCGTCCGGTCGACAGACCAACAGAGTCCTCCCGCGCGCAGGTGATGTGACAGACCTAGTCCGAGGATAAAGAGACCGCAGCCAGTGGAGAGCGCCAGCCCACTGAAGTTCAACGTCCGGAACTCCACCATATCGGCGAGAGCAAAGCCTGCGACGGTGAGCCCACCGATGAGGACGGCTACGCCGGCATGCGATCCGGCGACGGCTACCAACCAGGAAGGACGCGGCCGTCTGGCGGCCGCCAGCAGGCCGATGGAAAAGAACAGGAACGATAGCGCCGCACCGAACGCCATCCGACCGGGGGAACCACTAAGGTTCGAGCCGGTCGGGTCGTTCACGAGAGCGCGGTCGATGTGTAACTCAGCCCAAA
>Ga0209172_10000274_pt1 | contig 148861 bp, 115 predicted proteins | sample LarsenN4metaG_FD_184113 | JGI IMG/M metagenome (GOLD analysis project Ga0209172, IMG submission 184113) | Hot spring sediment bacterial and archeal communities from British Columbia, Canada, to study Microbial Dark Matter (Phase II) - Larsen... ...
ACACCATCTTTCAAAGCATGGTGGCATTGCTGCGGGAGAGGTTTCTTTCATAAGCTTCTTTCGATGTGAAAGCTATGCTAGTTAACTATTTTAGCCTTTTTTACTTTTTTGTTTTGTTTAAGTCCCGCTAAGAATTGTGTAGTAGATGTGCGTCCAGGTAAGATAAATCCACCTACGTAGGTCTTAATATTTGCTAAGACGGTAGGATTGTTATTCATCATAGTTTGGAAACTACTGGGACTGACTACTGTACCAGGTGCGCCACAGAGGTTATTTACTGCTGTGTCAAAGCTATTGAGAGTTGGAGAAGGGGGAGTAACATCAGCAGGACTACCATAGGCTAGACCAAAGACAGAGTTATTGATATTGTCAAAAAATGGTACAGAACCAGATGGGAGAGAAGGACTTGAAGAAGAACCGTAATCTGTAATTTCAATATCATCTATGTTAGTTCTATTGGAAGTTCCATCTGTTTTCCGAACTTCACAACGCACTGTTCCAGAGATATTAGGAGTAAAAGTTGCAGTTTGTAGAGTTGTAGAATTAGTGGTGACTGTAGAACCAATTTTTGACCAAGAAGAACCACTATTGGTTGAACACCATAATTCCCAAGTGGTGTTAGCATCACTACCAAACTTGGCATGTTTGATAATAATTGTACCTGCACCTGTGGTGCGGTTAAATCTCATCGTGATTCTACCACTATTGCGAATCCTAGCTGATTGTATGCCGCTTTTAGCATCGCTTGCTAAGTTTCCAATCAAAGCTTCATTGAAATTCCAGACACCCGTACTAAGGGTTACATCAGCAGCCGCATAACTACCTTTTACACCAGTCTCAAAACCTTCAGAAATTGTTGCACTGTTGGCTTTAGGAATACTTAAAGATAGTAGAAATATGCTTCCTCCTACTATCTTAAAAATCGCAGTAAACTTGGACATAAAATAATAGAATTTAATGACTCAACTAAAATCTGAGTTTAAACTTCATTGTTTATAAAAGGATTAACTTATTTTTAAAAATAGCAGAATTGTTAGTGATAATATTTTATCTCAGTTATTATGTATATAATCTATTATTCAGATATTGAAGAAAAGTGAATTTGTTTCTACAAAAATATCAATTATGGTTAAAATTATTCTTACTTAATGACACAGATTTTTTAGACTAATTTTAAAAAAATTATCTCAAAATAAAAACCCCAATTTCTTACAGAAACCAGGGTTTAAGATACCTTAATATCAAAAAGTTTACTTGCAACCTAAAGACTCACGAGTATCCACACCAGTTTTAGAATTCACACCGCTAGCTTTAGCACAGAGTTTTTTCACCTGTGGCCCATCTAAAACCGCATTTGTGAAATCTGTGCCAGTGACATCAACATTATCAAAAGTTGAACGCAGCATCATTGCATCTGTTAATACTGCATCACTTAAATCAGCATTCTTAAACCTTGCCAGATAAGCAATACCATTACTGAAATCTACACCATGTAGATTTACACCTTCCAAAACAGTACCGTTAAACACACCACCGCGTAAGTCAGCATTGGTAAAGTTAGCATTCTCTAAATCTACATTGGTAAACTCAGTGCCAATTAAACTTTGATTGCTAAAATCCTTACCCTTAACTTCATCACCAGCCGAACGAGTAATACTAGAAGAACTAGCAGCTTCCGCTGACAGAGGAAATAAACACAAAACCACCGCTAATATAAAACTAGCTAGCACTCGCCAATATTTCATAATTTATTCTTAACAAAACTCAACACTTCTATTCAATATTAAACATCAGAAGTAAGGCCAAAGGAAAAAAGGCAAAAGGCAAAAGAGTCTTTTTTACCTTTTGCCTTTTCGATACCCATAGAATATATATTGAAATGCGATCGCATAAGTAAAACTACCTGTGGCTAATCAACAAAATACTGCCGAAACCTTAGCGCGAACCCCTTTATACCAACAGGGTATAGAACTCCAAGCCCGCTTTACCAACTTTGGTGGTTGGGAAATGCCAGTACAATATAGCGGTATTACCCGCGAACATGAAGCGGTGAGAAATGCAGCAGGGATGTTTGATATTTCCCACATGGGTAAATTTTCCCTTGAAGGTAAAAACCTGATTGCTCAACTCCAGGGTTTAGTACCTTCCGATTTGAGTCGCTTACAGCCAGGTCAAGCCCAATACACCGTACTATTAAATCCCCAGGCGGGAATTATTGACGACATCATTGTCTATTACCAAGGGGAAGATTCCACTGGTACACAACAAGTATTCATCATCGTCAATGCAGCCACCACCGCCAAAGACAAAGCGTGGTTTTTACAGCACCTTGACCCAAATGAGATTAAATTTCAAGACCTTTCACCAGAAAAAGTATTAATTGCTGTTCAAGGGCCAAAAGCCATCAATTATCTACAACCTTTTGTGACAGAAGACTTACAACCAATTAAAGCCTTTGGTCATAGACAAGTCACAATACTAGGTAAACTCGCCTTTATTGCCCGTACTGGTTATACAGGAGAAGATGGTTTTGAAGTCTTACTCGACCCAGATGTCGGGGTTGAATTATGGCGTAGTCTGGTTGATGCTGGTGTTGTTCCCTGTGGACTAGGTGCGAGAGACACCCTACGCTTAGAAGCCGCAATGGCACTTTACAGCCAAGATATCGATGACACCATCACACCCTTAGAAGCAGGTTTGGGTTGGCTAGTTCACCTTGATACTAAAGGCGATTTTATTGGTCGAGACGTTTTACAACAACAAAAAGCTGCTGGTGTGCAACGCCGACTTGTAGGTATACAAACTCAAGGACGTAATATTGCTCGTCACGGCTACCCAATACTTGCAGACGGTAGATTAGTAGGAGAAGTCACTAGTGGTACTTTATCACCCACACTTGGTTATCCTGTAGCATTAGCTTATGTTCCCACCCAATTCTCAAAAGTGGGACAGCAACTCGCAGTAGAAATTCGTGGGAAAGCATACCCAGCAGTTGTAGTGAAACGTCCCTTTTATAAGTCGAAAAGTAAAGGTTAGAGACTGGAGACACAGAAGACAAGGGAGAAAACTGCTCATGACTCATGACTATTGATTAATAACTTTTGACTTTTTCTTATGTGTTGTAAGATACTCAAGCTTACAGTAGGGTTAATTCCTAAATCTGACTTGAATTACTGTGAGAGCCATTGTTTTTGATATTTCAGAGGAATAGAGATGTCGTCGTTTGAATACCCTCAAGATTTAAGATATTTGGATACTCATGAATACGTGCGGCTAGATGGTGAAATAGCCACTATAGGTATTACTGAATTTGCCGTAGATCAATTGGGTGACGTAGTATTTTTGGAGTTGCCAGACATTGGTGATCTGCTGACCAAGGGTGATACCTTTGGTTCAATTGAATCAGTCAAAGCGGTTGAAGACTTAAACGCACCAGTCACAGGTACAGTTGTAGAACGCAATGAGGCTTTAATTGAGTCCCCTGAAGCAGTTGCGGATGATCCTTATGGTGAAGGGTGGTTTTTAAAACTCCGTGTCAATGACCCTGACGAAGTCAATGATGCTTTGACTGCGGACGAGTATCGCGCGGCGGTGGAAGGAGATTAGTGTAGTTGGGGATTGGGGATTGGGGATTGGGGACTGGGAGTACGAGAAGCAGAGGTAGCAGGGGAAGCAGAGAGAGAAAAATACAATACCCAATGACGGCAGTGCGGTCTTGGGGATACCCCTGCGTACCCGTCACTGCCTCCCCAATGCCCGATCAAAAATGAGTGACGAAATTATCAATAAATCAATAAACTACTCCGGCCTGTCAAGAGTATTTGTTGCAAAATATTAATTAGTTATATCTGGAGTATTAAGTTTGTGGTATCTTTTGCATCTCTTTCGCAGTCTAGCGATCGCCGACATCAATCACTAGACAAAAAAGATAATTTTATACAAAGGCACATAGGCATAAATTCCCAAGATATTCAGCAAATGCTTGAAGTATTGGGATTGTTTAGTCTAGATGACCTGATTGATAAAACCGTACCGGCAGCCATCAGGCTGAATCAACCGCTACAGTTACCAGCAGCACAAACTGAGTACGCCGCTCTAGCAAGATTAAAACAAATTGCTTCTAAAAATGAGGTTTTTCGCTCATACATTGGTATGGGATATTACGATGCTATTACCCCGCCAGTAATCCAAAGGAATATCCTCGAAAATCCTGGCTGGTATACTGCTTACACTCCTTACCAGCCAGAAATTGCCCAAGGACGACTCGAAGCACTGCTGAATTTCCAAACCATGATTATTGATTTAACGGGTTTGGAAATTGCCAATGCTTCATTATTAGATGAAGCTACAGCCGCCGCCGAAGCTATGGCTATGAGTTACGGCGTATCCAAAAATAAAGCCAATGCCTATTTTGTTTCCCATGACTGTCATCCGCAAACTATTGATGTGTTGCAAACACGGGCAAAACCTTTAGGCATTGCAATTATTATCGGTGATCATCAAAGCTTTGATTTTGCTCAACCGATTTTCGGGGCAGTTCTGCAATATCCCGCCAGTGATGGTACTATCTACGACTACCGCGCTTTTATTGAAAAAGCCCATGCTCAGGGTGCATTGGTAACGGTAGCAGCAGATCCTTTAAGCTTAACTTTACTCACCCCTCCTGGTGAATTTGGGGCTGATATCGCTGTTGGTAGTACCCAACGCTTCGGTATTCCTTTGGGTTTTGGTGGCCCTCATGCGGCATACTTCGCTACTAAGGAAGAATACAAGCGGCAAGTTCCAGGACGCATTGTGGGTGTTTCTAAAGATATCCACGGTAAAACAGCTTTGCGTCTGGCTTTACAAACTCGTGAACAACACATCCGCCGAGAGAAAGCCACCAGTAATATTTGTACAGCTCAGGTGTTGCTCGCAGTGATGGCGAGTATGTACGCCGTCTATCATGGCCCCGATGGACTCAAAAATATTGCGGAGAATATCCACCAGTTAACCGTGATCTTGGCAACAGGATTAAAGCGTCTGGGTTATCAGATTAGTTCAGAAAATTTCTTTGATACTCTGCGCGTCAAGTTAGGAACACAAAATTTAGAAGCTATTCTTGCAGGTTGCCAAGCTAGAAATATTAATTTGCGAGTTTTCGATGATACTGCTGTCGGCATTTCTTTAGATGAAACCACTACCTTAGAAGATGTCATCGAACTTTGGCAAATTTTTGCTTTGACTGATGAATTACCCTTCACCGCCGCAGAATTAACGTCATCCTCCCATATTCCCTTCACCCGGATTAGTAAATATCTAACTCACCCCGTCTTCAACCGCTATCATTCCGAAACTGAATTACTGCGTTATCTCCACCAGTTAGAAACCAAGGATTTATCTCTAACTACATCAATGATTCCCTTGGGTTCTTGCACCATGAAGTTAAACGCCACAGCCGAAATGATGCCAGTGACATGGGCAGAATTTGGGAAGATACACCCCTTTGCGCCACCATCGCAAACACAGGGTTATCAAATTTTGTTCCAACAGTTAGAAGCTTGGTTAGCAGAAATTACGGGATTTGCGGGAATTTCACTGCAACCCAACGCCGGTTCACAAGGGGAATACGCCGGACTGTTGGTAATTCATCAATATCACGAAAGCCGGGGAGAAGCGCACCGCAACGTTTGTTTAATTCCCAACTCGGCCCACGGTACAAACCCAGCTAGTGCGGTCATGTGTGGGATGAAGGTGGTAGCAGTTGCCTGTGATGCTGACGGTAATATTGATGTTGACGACTTAAAAGCCAAAGCAGCAAAACACAGTCATGAATTGGCGGCGTTAATGGTGACTTATCCCTCAACTCATGGCGTGTTTGAGGAAGCAATTCAGGAAATCTGCGCCGTAGTTCATAGTCACGGTGGACAAGTCTACATGGATGGGGCAAATATGAACGCCCAAGTAGGGATTTGTCGTCCTGGTGATATTGGTGCAGATGTGTGTCACCTGAACTTACACAAAACCTTTTGTATTCCCCACGGTGGAGGCGGCCCTGGTATGGGGCCAATAGGCGTTGCGTCCCATCTTGTCCCATTTTTACCTGGACATCCGGTATTGGAGACTGGAAAGAAAGAACAGCCCAATGCTCACATCGGCGCGATCGCAGCTGCACCTTGGGGAAGTGCTAGTATTTTGGTGATTTCTTGGATGTATATTGTGATGATGGGAGCTGCTGGGTTAACAGAAGCCACTAAGGTGGCGATTCTCAACGCCAACTACATCGCTAAGAGATTGGAAACCTACTATCCGGTGTTGTACAAAGGGCAGAATGGTTTAGTTGCCCATGAATGTATTTTAGATTTGCGATCGCTCAAAAAATCCGCCAACATCGAAATTGATGATGTCGCAAAACGCCTGATGGACTACGGTTTCCACGCCCCGACTGTCTCTTGGCCTGTGGCGGGGACAATCATGGTTGAACCCACAGAAAGCGAATCAAAGGCAGAATTGGATCGTTTTTGTGATGCGTTGATTGCCATTCGCCAAGAAATCGCAGAAATTGAGGCAGGTAAGATGGATGCTGAAGATAATCTCTTGAAAAACGCACCCCACACCGCCGCCAGTCTCATTGCTGGTGAATGGACTCATTCCTATTCTCGTGAACAAGCCGCCTATCCTGCACCGTGGACACGAGAACATAAATTCTGGCCGAGTGTGGGCAGAATTGATGCAGCTTTTGGTGATAGGAATTTCGTTTGTTCTTGTTTACCAATGGATGCTTATCAATAAATCAAGTCGCAGCTTGGTTGATGTGAAATAAGTAGGCGATCGCTCCATTATCTCTAAGATAAAACTAGGAGCGATCGCCCTGGACAAGCTGTGGAAATTGTGAAATCACCTCAAACTCTTACTGGAGAAGATTTCTAACCAAAGCTTCAGCCTTAGAAAGTGATAGTTGAAGCTTGAAACAAGAATGTTCTAGGTTAAAACGAGAACATCCGGGTTTGAAACGAAAACATCCGGGTTTGAAACGAGAATGTTTGAGGTAGAAACGAAAACGTTCGGGTTTGAAACGAAAACATCCGGGTTTAAAACGAAAATGTTTGAGGTGGAAACGAAAACGTTTGAGTTTGAAACGAGAATGTTTGAGGTAGAAATGAAAACGTTTGGGTTTGAACCGAGAACATTGGCGTTTAGAAGTCAAACTGAGTAGGCGATGCCTACAACAGACTACGCCAATACTCCACACTTCAGGTTATTTTAGGGATTATTGCACCATCATCCCTAAATTTACTCCTCTGCTTTCTCTATAATCTCTAATAAATCCTCTTTAGTTTGCTTGGCGAGTTGAACACTGGTGATAGTAGCCAGTGCGCCACCTCCGGCTGTGAGGCGGGCTTCAGATACTTTGTTGAAGTACAGCAATCCTACACCCCCTAACGTCATCATGGCAGAAGCGGCGGTGACACTCAAGGCTAAGTTGAATGTTAATTTAGCTTGTCTTAATAGTTCCTGCATAAATTCTGCTTTTAAATTTTGATGATTACGATTTTGCATTGTTAAACTCCTGAATATTTCCCTATAAAATGTCGATATTGGTATCCTAATAAAGACAATTTAGATATTCCAGGGCAATTAAATTTGATTCATCTTAATTATCTGCCCTGCAATTTAGGGCAATTAAGGTTATTTGTAAAACCTATCTGCCCTAGACAGTAAAATTCAAATTTGTTTATGGTTTTATGAGTTTTATTCTTATTTAAAAATTTATTATGCTTGATTCCAATAAAGTAAAAGCTAGTGAAGCAGGGAAAACTCGGCTCAGAGAAGCCATGAGACAAGCAAAATTAACTCAAGAAGAACTAGCAGATCAAGCCAGTATAAGTGTTGATACTATTAAAAGATTGTTAGAGACTAAACCCGCTCCTAATGGAATTGAAAAGTGGGCAGTTAAGAATATTGCTAAAGTTTTAAATATTAGCCCCTTGGATATAGTTGACCCTCAATCTTGGAATCAACATTTGCAATTGTCACAAGAGTTTGCACCGCTTATTCAAGAAAAGATTCGCTCGTTTTGCGGACGCGGATTTGTATTTAAGGAGTTTGAAGATTTCCTCCATCAATATCCCAAGGGTTATTTTACTGTAATAGGTGATGCAGGAATGGGGAAAAGTGCCATAGCTGCCAAGTATGTTTATGACCATAAAGCGATTTGTTATTTTAACGTCTTGCAAGATGGACGCAATCGCCCGGAATTATTTCTCAAAAGCATTCGACAACAGCTAATTAATCGCTATCAGCTAGAAAATGCTGAGAATGATGATTTATCAGCTTTGTTAGTTAAAGCTAGTAACAAAATTTCTGATGGTGAAAAATTGGTAATCGTCGTTGATGCCTTGGATGAAGTACAACAAGAAACGGGAGCGGAAAATATTTTATATTTGCCTAAGACTCTACCAAATAAAGTTTATTTTCTGCTGACGAGGCGACGTTATGAGCCTAATAAAAAGCGATTATATACTGAAGGTGTTAAGCAGGTAGAGTTAAGTTTAACTGCAAGTGAGTATAATCAATTAAGCCGTAAAGATATTCAAGACTATATCCATTTCATCCTCAACAATGATCCAGAATATAAAGATGGTTTGAGAAAGTGGATGCAGGATAAAAATATTGTTGATGCAACTTTTATTGAGCAAGTAGCAGCGAAGAGCGAAAATAATTTTATGTATCTGCGCTATGTTTTACCAGACATTAGCAAGGGTGTTTATCAAGACTTAACTTTAGAACAACTACCCGATGGGCTTCAGGAATATTATCAAACCCACTGGGCGCGGATGGGGATGAATGACAAACCCAATGAATTAAAGGTATTTATCCTCTATATTTTAGTAGAAATTGGTACGCCAATTCCTTGTGAGATGATAGCTGATATTGTTCAACAGGATGATGAAGATAATGTGCAGGATGTTTTAAATGATTGGGTGGAATATTTGAAACAGCAAGTTATAGATAATGAGGAATGCTACAGCATTTATCACGCTAGTTTCTTAGATTTCTTAAAAGCTCAAAAAAAATTGCAAGCCAATAAAAAGATATTCAAGGAAGTTAATCAGCGCATTGTTGATTACTGGGAACGGGAGAGGGGTGAAGATGACGCAGATGGCTAAAAAATCCAGAGCAAACAAATCTTATGCTGATAAAGCTTATCTGGGCAAGTATCCTTACAACCTCATTGAGTCGGAAAATTTAGAAAAGTATTATCAACTGCTGACTAATTTTGACTTTATCCAAGCCAAAATTAATCATCCTGACTTTGGAGTGCAGGCGTTAATTGACGATTATGATTTAATTGATGAATTAGCAGAGTTAGAACGCCCAGAATATAACTCAGAAAAAGTCAAAACTCTCAAGCTAATTCAAGGAGCGTTGCAACTATCAGCCCATGTTGTGGCAGTTGATAAAACCCAGTTAGTCAGTCAGTTGCAAGGACGGTTGCTAGACAAAAAAATATCAGAAATTCCCGCACTATTAACACAAGCCAAGCAGCAAACCACCGCTCCTTGGTTGCGTTCTTTAACTGCTAACTTAACACCCTCAGGGGGCAACTTAATTCGCACCCTGACTGGCCATAGTGGCTGGGTAAATGCAGTCGCCGTCACCGCCGATGGGCAACGGGTGATTTCCGCATCTGATGACAAGACGCTGAAGGTGTGGCATCTCCAGACAGGGGAGGAACTACTCACACTGATTGGTCATAGTGGCTCGGTAACAGCAGTTGCCGTCACCGCCGATGGGCAACGGGTGATTTCCGCTTCCCATGACAAGACGCTGAAGGTGTGGCATCTCCAGACGGGGGAGGAACTACTCACCCTGATTGGTCATCGTAACACGGTAACAGCAGTCGCCGTCACCGCCGATGGGCAACGGGTGATTTCCGCTTCCCATGACAAGACGCTGAAGGTGTGGCATCTCCAGACAGGGGAGGAACTACTCACCCTGATTGGTCATAGTGGCTCGGTAACAGCAGTTGCCGTCACCGCCGATGGGCAACGGGTGATTTCCGCTTCCCATGACAAGACGCTGAAGGTGTGGCATCTCCAGACGGGGGAGGAACTACTCACCCTGATTGGTCATCGTAACACGGTAACAGCAGTCGCCGTCACCGCCGATGGGCAACGAGTGATTTCCGCTTCCCATGACAAGACGCTGAAGGTGTGGCATCTCCAGACGGGGGAGGAACTACTCACCCTTCCTTCGGAACGCAACGCGAACACAGGTCATAGTGACTGGGTAACACCAGTCGCCGTCACCGCCGATGGGCAACGGGTGATTTCCGCTTCCCATGACAAGACGCTGAAGGTGTGGCATCTCCAAACGGGGGCGGAACTACTCACCCTGAGTGGCCATAGTGGCTCGGTAAGAGCAGTTGCTGTCACCGCCGATGGGCAACGAGTGATTTCCGCATCGAGTGACAGGACGCTGAAGGTGTGGCATCTCCAGACAGGGGCGGAACTACTCACCCTGAGTGGTCATCGTGAATCGGTAAATGCAGTTGCCGTCACAGCCGATGGGCAACGGGTGATTTCCGCTTCCCATGACAAGACGCTGAAGGTGTGGTATCTCCAGACGGGGGAGGAACTACTCACTCTGAGTGGTCACATTTACTCAGTAGCAGCAGTCGCCGTCACCACCGATGGGCAACGGGTGATTTCCGCTTCCAATGACAAGACGCTGAAGGTGTGGCATCTCCAGACGGGGGAGGAACTATTCACCCTGACTGGTCACATTTACTCAGTAAGAGCAGTCGCCGTCACCGCCGATGGGCAACGGGTGATTTCCGCTTCCTCTGACCAGACGCTGAAGGTGTGGCATCTCCAGACGAGGGAGGAACTATTCACCCTGACTGGTCATAGTTACCCAATAACAGCAGTCGCCGTCACCGTCGATGGGCAACAGGTAATTTCCGCATCGGGTGACAGGACGCTGAAGGTGTGGCATCTCCAGACAGGGGCGGAACTACTCACCCTGAGTGGTCATCGTGAATCGGTAAATGCAGTTGCCGTCACAGCCGATGGGCAACGGGTGATTTCCGCTTCCTCTGACCAGACGCTGAAGGTGTGGCATCTCCAGACGGGGGAGGAACTACTCACCCTGAGTGGTCATAGTCAATCGGTAACAGCAGTCGCCGTCACCACCGATGGGCAACGGGTAATTTCCGCTTCCCCTGACCAGATGCTGAAGGTGTGGCATCTCCAGACGGGGGAACTTATCGCCACTTTCACAGGAGAATCCCCCTTTTATAGCTGTGCAGTTGCACCCGACGGCGTGACAATTGTAGCGGGGGATAGTTCTGGTAGGGTGCATTTTTTGCGTCTTGAAGCCATAAAAGGAGGATAAGAGAAAATAATTTTATCTGCCAAAGATGTCGCTGACGCTAATATTCACATCGGGGAAAGCTGGAATGGATAAAGTTTGACCGCTAGTAAATTTATGAATATGCTGATAGCCTGCGGCAACTGGTTGTTGATATACTTCCACAATTTGCTCATGAATATCTACTAACCAAACTTCCATGATGTTTGCTACTGCATATAAAGGAATCTTCTCTTCCCGGTCATACATCACAGTCGAATCAGCTACCTCAATCAATAAAAAAATATCCTGGGGTTGGGGGTGTGCGGTTTCATAAAAATCATCACGAGGTTTGAGTAATGCAACATCGGGCTGAGGTTCTGAATTATTGTTCAACGCAATAGGATTTTGAGCAGCAACTATGACACGCGTCCCCAACAACTGCACCAACAAATTAATCAGACGATTGACACAAGCAGCGTGTTTTGTCCCTATCGGCGACATCTCAATAATCTCTCCCCGTATTAGTTCTAATCGGTCATCCTCTGTAAAAATACCCGACTCAATCATTTTGTGGTATTGCTCAACTGTGAACTTCCGTCTTAATAACTGCACAGTCATAACTACCCCCAATATCGCCTTATCTTTTCATTATTTCTCATAATTATGAATTCACCACCCACACCACCCACCACTAATCATCCCAGAGGACACCCCAGGGAGTTTGAGCCAATTATTACCGCAAAAAGCCATAACTTTGTCGGGCGTGAATTTGTTTTCACAGCGATTAACGAATTTATTCACCGTTATCATCGCGGCTACTTCACTATCATTGGCGCACCCGGTAGCGGTAAAAGTGCAATTCTAGCCAAATATGCCCTAGATCATCCTGATGTTGTCTATTACAACGTGGAAGTTGCTCTTAAAAATCGTGCAGACGAATTCCTGAGTAATATATGCACGCAATTGCTAGAGAAATTTCATCAAACATCTCTAAATAACCTCCCTGATAACGCCACAGAAGGGAGTTGGTTTTTATCGCTGCTGCTTCAGCAAATCAGCGAACAGTTGCCAGCCAATCAAAAGTTAATTATTGCCATTGATGGGTTAAATTTTATTGACCGCAATTTACAACCCCCAGGCGCAAATTTATTTTATCTCCCTCGCTATCTCCCCGATCGCGTCTATTTTCTCCTCACGCGTAGACCATTTCTCAGGGAAAAGTCGGGTTTGTTAATTGAAGCACCTTCCCAAAGTCTGGATTTAGCAGATTATCCCCAAGAAAATCGGCGGGATATTGAGGCTTATATTGGGGAGAACCTAACCCCCCTAACCCCCCTTCCCTACGAGGGAAGGGGGGGAAAAGATGTGGGAAGGGGGGGACAAGAAAATTACTCCCCTCTCCTTGCAGGGGAGGGGTCAACCCATGAACAAGAGTTCCGCACGCGCCTTACAACTGCATCGGAAAATAATTTTATGTATGTCAGTCAGATTCTCAAAGCAATTGCTGATGGTTTCTACTCTGAACCGTTTCCATACAATCAAATCCCCCCAGGTCTAGAGACATATTATCAGCAACATTTACAGACAATGATCCCACCTGCACAACACTCAGCATTTACCCTGGCGGTATTGCATGAATTAGTCAAGCAGCAACAACCAATATCAGCAGGTGCGATCGCTGATATTCTCGATACAGATGAATTTGAAGTTGAGGAAGTCTTAGAAAACTGGCGGGAGTTTTTGCAACCAGAACAAAATGCTGAAGCGACTTATTACAGTCTCTATCATTCCCACTTCCGCAACTGGCTAAGTAGACAACAAATTAGTGCTTCTGAGTCTCAAGTTTAAGGCAATAATGGAGCTTTCAGCATTAATCATCACACACATATCAGTTATTAATCTACTACTTAATCAAGAGTGGAGGTTTGATATTTCACTATATAAAATAAAGGTTAGCGGCGAATAAATTCACTCTAACCAGGGAGATTTTTATACTTATTTAGTGACTGGTACGTCCAGTTATTAAGCCCCAGATAAAAATAGCAATGATTGCACCGATAATAGCGACAATCAGACCAGGAATGCTGAGAGTTGCTGCTGTGAGTTGTAATCTTCCCGTTTCTAAAAGCGTGACTATAGTACCGCCAATTAACGCACCAATGATACCTAAAATCATTGCTGAGACGATACCACCGCCTTGACGGCCAGGATAAATAGCTTTGGCGATCGCTCCAGCAATCAGACCAAGAATGATCCAAGCGATAATGTTCATAATTTAACTGTGCAGAAGACTTACCAGTAATTTATTCGTTACCATCTTGCTTTCCTTCTCCCTAAAGAGATAAGTATTAATAACTATAGATAAGGTTGCGATCGCAATTATCACCATAGAAATAAAAGTATCACTTAGCTAATAATTTTTTAAATTGTTTATTGTAGAAATAAACGTTTATAATCTTCAGAAAATATTCCTAACAATATCATCATTATCTAGTTATGAATTGTGTATTAGGAATCGACGGTGGTGGTAGCAAAACTGTGTGCATCATCATGAATGATACACATCAAATCATTAGTCATAGTCAAGCAGGTTCAGCAAACTATCAAAGTATAGGTAAAGCAGCAACATTAAAATCTATTGAGGCGGCAATTTTTCAAGCAGCTAATACAGCCTTAAAATTAATCAAATCAGTTCAAATTACATCAATATGTCTAGGTTTAGCAGGTGTCAGTCGTGTCGAAGATATTGAAATAGTCCAAAGTATAGTCAAAGAATTACAAAATAACAAATCTTTGCCGATTAGCTGGGATTTGCAACCATCTAATATTGTGATTTGCAATGATGCTTTGATTGCTTTAGTCGGCGGAATCGGTCATGCTGTGGGTATTGTAGTGGCAGTAGGTACTGGTTCTATAGTTTTCGGTCGTAACTCTCAAGGAGAAACCAAGCGAGTTGGTGGCTGGGGATATATTTTAGGTGATGAAGGGAGTGCTTATTGGCTGGCTATTGCAGGAATGCAAGCAGCATTAAAAGCCTATGATGGACGGGAACAATACACCAGACTCGTAGAAGATTTTCAGCAACATCTGGGTTTAAGCAGTATGGAAGATTTAATTGCAGTTATTTACAGAGGAGGCTGGGGAGTAAAACAGATAGCAGCTATAGCACCAATTGTTGATTTAGCAGCAGCTTCTGGTGATGAAGTAGCTAATAATATTATTGATGATGCTGTCAAAGAATTAGTCAAAGCGACATCTACAGTTATTACAGCAATTTTCACTCCTGATGCAGCTTTAGAAATAGTCACTACAGGAAGTGTATGGCGGGGTAGATGCAAAATACATGAGAGATTTACCTCAGCTATTATTCAAAAATATCCTCAAATCAAGGTAATCTTTCCCCGTTATGAGCCTGCTTATGGTGCTTGTTTGTTGGCTTTACAAAGCCAAGAATTAAGGGGATAGATGACAATTGCTAGTTGCAATGCACCTATCCCCAAATAGCTGCCCAGATAAAGAACCTGGAACCCTATAATCTGGTATCTAATCAATCAAGTATCATCTGCAATATGTTGATTGTCACTGGGATAGATACGGATTCATAAAATATTTGTGAACAAATCACACTGAATAGTCTTTCCGGGTGCTGAGTTATGTTGTGATTTACTCAACTAGACCAAAAGCAAGAAATACGAGCTACACAAAACAAAAACCGATAAATAATTACTATCTAGTTGACAAATTTTTTGCCCATGATAAAGACGAGCATCACTTGGGAAAACTAAATGATGGCAATCAATTTACAAAATCAACTGTAATGTCAATATTCATCAGCACAGAATATCCTATCCCTGGCTATCGGATTACTGAACAAATCTATGTCAGCAGCAAAACACTAGTTTATCGTGCCATTAGGGAAAAAGACCAACAATCGGTCATCCTCAAGCTGATGCGGTCTGAATATCCTAGCTTTACTGAAATTGCTCAGTTTCGTAATCAATATACTATTACTAAAAATCTTCAACTTCCTGGTATCGTCAAACCTCTATGCTTAGAAAGCTATCATAATAGCTATGCCTTAGTAATGGAAGATTTTAACGGTACATCTTTAAGAGATTGGCAAAAAGGTAAGCAAAAAGACAAAAAAAACCCAGTCTCTCTAGATGAATTTTTCCATATTGCTATTGCAACTACAACTATTCTTGATGGACTGCATCATGAGCGGATTATTCACAAAGATATTAAACCTGCTAACATTCTCATCAACCCCACAACAGGTGAAATAAAACTTATCGACTTTAGTTTAGCTAGCATTTTACCTAGGCAAATTCAAAGTCTCATCAATCCTAATATTTTAGAAGGAACTTTAGCCTATATTTCCCCTGAACAAACAGGACGGATGAATCGGGGCATTGATTATCGTTCTGATTTTTATTCTTTGGGTATCACCTTTTTTGAACTACTAACAGGTGTGTTACCTTTCAACAGCCATGAACCAATGGAGTTGGTGTACTGTCATATTGCTAAAGAAGCACCAAAAGCTAGTTATATTAACCCTAATATTCCTTTAATTTTATCTGATATTATCAGCAAGCTTATAGCTAAAAATCCTGAAGACCGTTATCAGAGTTGTCAAGGGCTAAAACATGACTTAGAAATATGTCAAAATCAGTGGCAATCAACCAGTAATATTGCAGTCTTTAAATTAGGAAGAAGGGATATTTCCGCACAATTCGTTATCCCTGAAAAACTTTATGGTCGCCAGCAAGAAATCGAAACTTTGCTTACCACATTTGAGCGAGTCACAAGTGGTAAGCATGAAATACTTTTAGTGTCAGGCTTCTCTGGCATTGGCAAAACTGCCGTAGTTAACGAAGTTCATAAACGTATCGTCCGACAACGTAGTTACTTTATCCAAGGAAAATTTGAGCAGTTACAACGTGACATACCTTTATCAGCATTAGTGCAAGCATTTCGAGATTTAATTGGACAAATACTCTCAGAAAACGATGAGCAAATTCAACAATGGAGAACTAAAATATTAGATGTGTTAGATACACAAGGTTATGTACTAACTGAGGTTATTCCTGAACTTGAAAAAATTATTGGTAAACAACCTTCAGTTGCTCAAGTTTCTAGTAGTGCTGCTCAAAAACGTTTTAACACTTTGTTACAAAAGTTTATTCACGTTTTTAGTAATAAAGAACATCCTCTAGTGATTTTCTTGGATGACTTACAATGGGCAGATTTGGCTTCTTTAAATTTTATACAAGTATTGATGAGTCAAGAAACATCTTCTAATTTAGCAATAGTAACAGGACAAGATAGTCAACCTGATCATGGTCTATTCCTAATTGGTGCATATAGAGATAATGAAGTTTCTCAAACACATCCTTTATATTTAATAATCAAAAAAATTCAGGCATTAAATATTAATGTCAATACTATAAATTTACTGCCACTTACTCAAAGTGATTTAAACCAATTAATAGCAGAGACCTTACATTGCAGTAAAGAAGCTGCTGTTACATTAACACAAATAGTATTTGCTAAGACCAAAGGTAATCCATTTTTTATAAATAAATTTCTTAAATCTCTCCATAATCATGGATTGATCACCTTAAACTCAGAGGCAGGTTATTGGGAGTATGAAGTTAAGAAAATCCAAGAACTAACTTTGACTGATGATGTGGTAGAGTTTATGGCAGATCAAATCAAGAAATTACCACAAGACACTCAATTAGCATTAAAAATAGCAGCTTGTATTGGCAACGAATTTGATTTAAAAACTTTGGCAGTAGTTTATAAAAAATCTATATCAGATACAGCATCAGATTTATGGACAGCTTTAATGGAAGGGTTAATTATATCTCATGGCAGTTATTATCATGTTTTACCTGAAATAGATAATCTTAATAAGATAAATAATGTTGAATTTACAACTAGCGAACTACCGAATAATAACTATCAAGCAACCAAATATCAATTTGTTCATGACCGAATACAACAAGCTGCTTATTCACTAATTTCTGAAGCAGATAGAAAAGATCTACATTTAGAAATTGGCATGATTCTCATCAATAATACTTCAGTAACAGAAAGAGAAGAAAACATTTTTGAACTGGTTAACCAGTTTAATATTGCAGTAGAATTAATTACTCATCCAGAACACCGCCATAAATTAGCAACAATGAATCTGACGGCTGGACGTAAAGCTTTAGCATCAACAGCTTACTCAGCCGCTGTTAAATATTTAACGACAGGTATTGAACTTTTACAATTTGATTGCTGGGATACTCAATACGAGTTAGCCTTAGCATTACATGAAACCGCCGCAGAAGCTAAATATCTTAGCGGCAACTTCGAGCAGATGGAACAATTGATAGCCACTGTTTTAAAGAAAGCCAATACACTCATAGACAAAATCAAGGTATACGAAATTAAGATAGAAGCTTACAAAGCTAAAGGCTGTAGTTTGAATGCAATTCAAACTGGAATAGAAGTATTGAATTTACTAGGAATACCGTTCCCTGAACATCCTCAGCAGATAGATATTGAATTGGAATTACAAAAACTACAGTTGATTTCCGCTAATAAAAAAATTGAAGACTTAGCTAAATTACCGCATCTTATAGAGCCAAATAAATTAACATTGATGAGAATTTTTGGGCGACTTTTACCTATTAGTTATGCAAGTCAACCTCTCATGTTTTCTTTAATAGCTCTTAAACAAGTAAACTTGTCTTTTACCTATGGTAATTGTGATATATCATCTGTAGCGTATGTGGTTTATGCAGTGATTCGCTGGAATTTATTAGGTGACTTTAAATCCTGTTATCAATTAGGTCAGTTAGCCTTAAATTTACTAACAAAATTTAATCCCAAAGAATTGATGTGCATGGGGATTTTTGTTGTAAATAATTTTACAATACATTGGCAAGAACATCTCCAAGAAACATTACACTCTTTGATAAATGCTTACTCAATAGGTTTAGAGACTGGAGATTTAGAACAAGCTGCTTACGCTTTATATATGCACTCTGAGCATTCTTTATTTCTAGGGAAAAACATTCCAGAATTAGAAAAGCAAATGCGGAGCTATCATTTAAAAATTACACAGTTAAATCAAGAAATTCCCCTCCAGCTACACTCTATTCATTGGCAGACAGCATTAAATTTATTGAATTCAGATGACCCATGCTGTTTGAAAGGGGAAGCTTATAACGAAGAAAGTATGTTACCTGTCTTGAAACAGACCGGTAATCAACTTGCTATTTTTTATTTACATTTGGAAAAATTATTTCTCGGCTATCTATTTGAAAATTACACACTAGCGTGGGAAAATGCTGTTTACGCCGAAGAGTATTTAAATACTGTACCAGCTAAGTTTGTAGCTACTGTTTTCTACTTTTATAGTTCTCTGACTGCTTTAGCTATTTATCCAGATAAAAATCAAAAAGAGCAGCAATATATTTTAGAAAATGTACTAAGCAATCAACAAAAAATGAAACAGTGGGCTGACAATGCCCCTATGAATTTTTTACATAAATATTATTTAGTCGAAGCAGAGTTAAAGCGAGTTAGTGGTAATAAGCTAGAGGCAATGGAATTGTACGATCGCACCATAGCTTTAGCTCAAGAGCATGATTACATTCACGAATTGGCTTTAGCTAATGAACTAGCTGCTAAATTTTATTTACAATGGGGTAAACAAAAGTTTGCCCAATCATATCTGATTGATGCTTACTATGGTTATCTTCGTTGGGGTGCTTCAGCTAAACTACAAGATTTACAAAGACGCTATTCTCAATTATTAGCTAGCTTTATTCAGCAAGAGAAATTCAAAGAAGAAAGCTACCTACACTCTGATATTAATCCGGAGCATGCTGTTGTTAAATCGACCCTGACAAATAATGATACAGTCATTACTTCTCATAGTACTAGCATTTCCGATATGTTAGATTTAACGGCTGTGATTAAAGCTTATCAAGCGATTTCTGGAGAAATTGAACTGCAAGATTTGCTTTCTAAACTCCTTGAATTAGTTATGGAGAATGCAGGAGCTTCAAAATCTGTTTTGATTTTACATGAAGAAAAAAACTCAGATTTAAGAGTGACTACAGTCAGTATTAATTCGACATTTGAAGCTACTCATACAAAGTTTTCACCCATATCATTAGAATCTAGTCAAGATGTTCCCATAAGTATCATTAACTATGTTAAACGAACCCAAGAAATATTAGTTATTGATGATACAGATGCTTATCCTGCTTTTGCGACAGATAGTTATATTAACTCTAAAAAGCCTAGGAGTATTCTCTGTATTCCTATGGTGAATCAAAATAAGTTGCTGGGAATTGTGTATTTAGAAAATAATCTGATTACAGGAGCATTTACACGCGATCGCCTAGAAGTTCTTAAACTCCTCATTACTCAAGCTGGAATTTCGTTAGAGAATGCGATGCTATACAAGAACTTAGCAGAAGCTAAAGAACGCTTAGAGGAATATAATCATAATTTAGAGGAAAAAGTTACAGCTAGAACTTTAGAACTTTACAATAAAAATCAAACTTTACAACAAGCTCTCCAGCAATTAAAGTTGACCCAATCTCAATTGATTCAAAGTGAAAAGATGTCTTCATTGGGACAAATGGTAGCTGGAATTGCTCATGAAATTAATAACCCCGTTAATTTTATTCATGCTAATCTTCTACATACGACTGAGTATATTGAAAACTTACTGGATTTAATTAACGTATATAAACAAGAGTATCCTGATTCTTCTACCGTTATTTTAGAAAAATCAGAAGAAATTGATTTTGATTTTATAGGAGAAGATTTACCCAGAATTCTTAATTCAATGAAAGTGGGAAGTGTGCGTATTCGTGACATTGTGCTAAGTTTAAGGAACTTCTCCCGCTTGGATGAAGCAGAGATGAAACCTGTTGATATTCATCAAGGGATTGATAATACTTTATTGATTTTGCAACATAGACTCAAGAGACCTGGTAATGAAACTCAACAAAATGATGACCAAATTACACCAGATATTCTCATTATCAAAGACTATGCTAACTTACCCGAAGTAACTTGTTATGCTAGTCAAATTAATCAGGTATTTATGAATATTTTAACTAATGCAATTGATGCCTTAGAAGGGAAAACATCCAATGAATCGGAATCATTAACTATACCCCAAATTCGCATTAGCACTGAATTATTAGAATCTGGTATTGTGAGAATTCGCATCAATGATAATGGTTGCGGAATACCAGAAACAATAAAGGAAAAGATATTTGACCCCTTTTTTACTACTAAGCCAATCGGTAGCGGTACTGGCTTAGGGCTATCTATTAGTTATCAGATAATTGTAGACAAACATAAAGGTAAATTAATCTGTAACTCTACCTTGGGACAAGGAACAGAATTTATGATAGATATACCTCTACAACAATTTTAAATGACTATTTAGAATTAATTTATCAAGAATTTAAAACAGCTATTAACTGAAAACAAGCTACCGTGAACTAGTAAAAATCCCCTAATTAAAAATTAGGGGAAAATTCACTTATAGTAAGGAATAATCTTGGCATGGTTATCCATTACATTAATTGTGATCAGTTTGTAGCAAACACTTTATTGAGCAAATGCACTAAGAATAAAGATTACTTTGCTCAAGTGGTAAACTACAAACGTATTTATCTAATCTCTACCTCTTCCGTAGCAGCTTGTTTATTCAAAGATATTCTATTGATATGAAGCTGATTGATTTATGCGGCTATGGCTACTTGATCTAGTTTGTGTGCTTTCACATAAGCCATCCACTCATTCAACATTTCTGTAAAAGCAGCAAATACTTCCTCTACTAAATAGCAAGCTTTCTCTTCCATTTCTTTTGATATTTCTATACTTTCAATGAGGATTTCTACATCAGGTGTACCCATAGCATGACCAGTTTCTACAGCTAAATGGTAATCACCAAAATAGCGATAATTTTCACCAGTGATTTGTTGCAGTTCTCGTACTACTTCTGCTGTCAATGATAACACTACGTTTCCTGTGGCTTCATTAGATTCAATGATTGCTAACTTTAAAACGGGGTCTGCTTCATAAGCATAAGCTGACATTTTATAGCAGACACGTCTTGCTTTTTCATTTTCTGGCCCCCAGATAAACTTCAAAGCATCAAGATATGTCATGGATTGGTTAAAACCCAATTTTTCCATGTCTTCATAGTACCAAAGGAAATGATGATCATCTTCATATGAATGGACATTGATTAGTTTTTGTATTGGATCATTCGTTGGTTCTACTCGGAAGAAATATTTATTAACTTCCCAAATATTCATAACAAAAGGAGTGATACAAGGAGCAAAAGCTAGTCTTTGTCTTGGGTCAATGCTTTTATCTTTCAGAAATTCACATATCGGCAATTTTGCGAATTCTTGTTTCTTTTGCTCAATCAATGCAAGAACTGCTTTCATGATGTTCACTCTATATTTTGAAATGTTTTATCTGTAAACATTATTATTATTCTTAAATTAAAAAATAACAGTAATTATTAGTATTTTTATCAAAGATATTCCTTTTGGTTTTTGTATAAAAAGTTGCAATTAATACTTTTGTACAACCCTTGATTTTTAAGGTACTTGATTGATATTTCAGTGCTTTTACTGTATAGCTTTAAAGTATCTTAATATTCATATTTGTGAATACCAAGAGAGTATTTTTCTGAATTATTTGAAAACGAATACATTTATATTAAGTATTATTAAGCATATTTCTTGCAGAAAATGTTTGAACATTATAAAGAAATTTTAGGAAAAAAAAACTGTCTTTAGATAGAAAAACAATAGGATTATTAGGATATTTTAAATCCTGACCAGGGTTACTTGACAAATTTCGATGATTGCTCTGGTCTGTGTGCAGCGATGAAATTAATTTTGGTATTTTCTGTGTAGAATATACACAATTGATGATCCTATGAGCTTCCTAGATGGCAGAAACAAAAAAAATACTAACATTTGTATATGAACTTTCTGGATAAGTTTAATATAGAAATGCCAATATGTTTATGATGATCAGAAAATTATATTATTAGCAATATTTGCTTAAATATGAGGTTGATAAAAATAATTGCAGCGAACGCTTAGTAAGTTATTGTATGCAGCCAAAACTCAGCTAGTGCGGTATGAAAGTGATATTATATAAGAGTGACCGTTTGCAATGCTATCCGTAAATGAACAAGATATTGGATGAGGAACTATCAATAACAATTGCTGAAAGCATCAAAAGTAAAGCTAAGAAGCCCTTTGATAATGCTTATAAAGCCGCAATAGCAACAGAGGGTGCTAAATATGTCCAAGGATTTTTGGTTTGTGAGAGTAAGCCATACAAACCTCTGGAACATAGTTGGATTCAAATAGAGGATAAAATTGTTGATCCTAACTTACCCTACCTACATAAAAATGACCAGCAACTGTGGTATTTTACAGCTCACAGTTTGAGTGTCAAGCAGCTGAAAGCAGTGATCGAAGAATCAAAAGAAGATTATCCAGAGGATGACCCATTACCTATCTATGGTGATGCACCATATGAATATTATGGTGATGTAATGTTGGGAGGCCAAGAATATTTAGCAGCTTATCAAGCAGCTGAAGCCAAGTGCAAAGAAATTCAAACTTTAAAAGCTCAAAATAATTAGAGGCGGCGAGTTAAAAAGGTAGCTGATTTTCCTTTCCTGAAAATTTTACCTACACAAATAAAAGACTTATGTTTACTAATTAGGATTTCCCATCGCTACCAAAATATTCTCGATAACTACAAATTTTGTCTTCTCGTACATCAAAAGAAACTGCTACACGATTTTTGTAAGGCTGTCCTAATAAAAGTCCGGCATCTTTAAATTCAAACACCACAGTTGTGTCATTACTGGTAATTCTGTCTAAAGACACTAGTTCAAGTCCAAGCTGAAAAGATGCTGAAACGTAGTAAAAAAATTCTTTGGCTTTCTCTTTACCTTGATTTAAACCTTGAAATTTTCCTATGGGAAACCAAAAAGTAAAATCATCTGTCAGCATATCAAAGAATGCTTGCCATTCCCCTGTCGCTAAACCGTGGGTAAAATGTTCAAATGCTTGATGCGCAACTTTTAAAGTATTTTCTGCATTTTGCACCATATTTCTCTCAAAAACTAAAACTTGACAACTACTTTGCCACAATTTTGACCACTTAGCAGGTATTCTACAGCAGTGGGAATAGATTCTAGACCGTGAAATTCGGTGGAGTCAACAAATACTTTCAGTTTACCTGCATAGAACAAATTTAACAGGCGATCGCGTGCTTCTGGGATATACTCCTGATAATGTGGCATCAAAAAACCTCGCACTGAAGCAGCCTTCCAAAAGAGTTGGTGATAAATGCGCGGTTGCATCACTTGTTCGACATGTTTCCCATATTCAGAAATATAGCCAATACTGACTAAACGTCCTCGAATAGCCAAGTTGGCAACGCAGGTATCAAAGACTTGTTTACCTACACACTCAAAAATCAAGTTAATCCCATTAGGGTACTCGTGCTTGAGGACTTGATCAAGATTTTCTGTATGATAATTAATGATGCGATCGCAGCCTAATTCCCTTAATAATTTCGCCTTCGCCGCCGAACTGCAAGTACCAATCACATAGTTCCCTGCTAACTTTGCCAACTGCACCGCAATATGGCCAGTACCGCCAGCCGCAGCCGTCACCAAAACCACCTCATTATTTTGCATTTCCCCCACTTGTTCCAAAGCCACCAAAGCTGATACACCTGTAGGTACAAGGTTGAGAACTTCCGGCGTTGCTTCCTGCACCTTCACAGCCAGACTAGCATCTATTACTTGATATTCCCGATAACCACCACCACGTAAAGTAGTGATGACAGCATCACCGACTTGGAAATCGGAGACATTTTCACCAACAGCTACTACTTCCCCAACTGCTTCTACACCCAAATCAAAAGGTGGAGTTAGATTCACATAAGGAACTTCACCCCGACAAAGTAAAGTATCAAAACCTGCATTAATTCCGGCGAATTTATTCCGAATTAGAATTTCATGATTTGCAGGTGCAGAGATAGAAACTTCCACAATCTCAACAGCAGAATTAAAATCCTGATGCAGTCGTTTAGCTATTAACTTCCTATAACTTTGCATCTTTAAAATGATTCAATTTACAATACATAAACAAAATAATCATCCTAAATCTTAAAAACACCAATTACATAGCTTCGATGTCATCTTTGCATTCTTCTATACCACTTCGCGTTTAATCAGACTTAGGATATTCCACCTTATAAAGCTTTATCCCACTCCAACTGATGAGCTAAACCATACTTAATAAAATCTGCTTCCTGAGCCTGATCACTCTTACCAAAAACACCCAAACTATAAGGATTATCCTGCATCCGTTGTGTAACTTGCTCTTGTTCAAATCGGATCACTTCTTCTCTCGGTTGATCCGTTTTAAAAAAGTCAACAACCAAAACAGTTCTATCATAATTAGTGTAATTATGTGGGCAATGTGGATAGCTATGATCTAAAACCATGAACTTTCCTTCATGCCAATAAAGCTGTTCATGACATATCTTCATCGCCACATCCCCTTGCGGCACAATCAATCCTAAATAGCCCCGGTTCATGTGAGGATTATAGTTAACATGAAGCTTAATATCTAAGCCTGGATGAAATGTTCCAAAATACACATTCCTGAGAACACCATCATCACTTAGGTTCACTTTTTCTATGAACTGAGCCAAATTTGGAAAATATTTCTCTCTTAAAGCTAGTGCTTTAGTTGCAGCTTCATCTGTGCCATAATCAGGATATTGGATTTGATGTACTTGAATATATTTTTCAATCAATAAGCCTTGAAATAAAATACCAAAAGCACTATATTTTGAGTTCCCTTTGGTTTTAATTGTTTTACTTTTAGGTCCCAAGACATCGTAAGTAAATTTTAATTCCTCATGGGATGCTTGATGAATAAATCCGGTAAATTCATCTCTAATAACTTGCCAATTATCTTGAAAAATCTTGAGAAACAGAAATGTCTCTGGATTAAGATGATACTCATTAAAGGTTGACACGTCGCTACACTCCGAATTCAAAATTTAAATCCTTCTGTCTTCTGGCTTTTCTGATAAAAACTGTTACACAGTTATAGATTTTAGTGGTTGTTACTGTAGGATGTTGACACTACTGGCTTACTGCCATCATTTTAGTGTGAGGTCTACTGTGTCTGAACCTCCTATATTAGATAAAATTATCAAAAATGTACGAGTAGTTCGTCCTGATCATGATTCAATTACCTACGGTGGGCAGAATGCGATCGCACTCCTAGATTTAGGAATTAAAGATGGGAAATTTGCCCATATTGCTCCCAATATTAACGTAGACCGAGGTAAAGAAGTATTTGATGCCAAAAACCTGCTTGGCTTTCCTGGGGTTGTAGACGCTCATATGCACATCGGTATTTATCAACCCCTTGACCAAGATGCAGTGACAGAAAGTAAAGCCGCCGCAATGGGGGGAGTCACAACCAGCCTCAATTACATCCGTACTGGCAAATATTATCTTAACAAAGGTGGTTCATACCAAGACTTTTTCCCGGAAGTATTAGCATTATCACAAGGAAATTTCTTTGTAGATTACAGCTACCATATCGCACCCATTAGCAGTCAGCATATTGATGAAATGCCAATGCTATTTGACGAATATGGCGTTAGCTCATTTAAAATATTTATGTTTTACGGTGGCTATGGTTTACATGGTCTTTCTGATCAACAAAACCTATTTTTGATGATTAATAAAACAGAAAGATACGACTTTGCTCACTTTGAATTTATCATGCGGGGTTTGGCAAAGTTAAGAGAAAGTCACCCAGAAGCGCAAGCAACTATTAGCTTAAGTTTGCATTGCGAAGTTGCAGAAATTCTCAATGCCTATACAAAAATAGTTGAAAATGATTCTAGCCTCAGCGGATTGCACGCTTACAGTGCAGCCCGTCCTCCCCATTCCGAAGGATTAGCAATTTGTATTGCTTCCTATTTGGCGCACGAAACTAACTGTGCAAATATCAATTTATTGCATCTGAGTTCCCGTAAAGCAATGGAAGCAGCTTTGACTATGGAAACTGCTTTTCCCCATATCAATTTCCGGCGAGAACTTACTGTGGGGCATTTATTATTAGATGTTGATACTCCCAATGGTACTTGGGCAAAAGTTAACCCCCCTATTCGTTCCCGTGCTGATGTGGAATACTTGTGGCAAACGGTACTCAATCATCAAGTAGATTGGATAGTTAGTGACCATGCTTGCTGTGCTGCGGAACAAAAAATTAGTGCGAAAGACCCGAATAATATTTGGTTAGCCAAGTCTGGTTTTGGTGGTACAGAATATTTACTCTCCGGTGTATTCAGTGAAGGTAGTAAGCGAGGAATGTCTTACAACCACATGGCTAAATTGCTATCGTGGAATCCATCCCGGCGGTTTGGTTTGTTGCAAAAAGGAGATATTGATGTTGGTTTCGATGCTGATTTGGTTTTATTAGACCCCAATGAAAGTTTTATAGTGAATACGGCTGAGTCGGAGTCACAACAAGGTTACACTCCCTTTGCAGGGATGGAGTTAACAGGAAAGGTGAAAAGTACCTTTTTGCGAGGAAATTTGATTTATCACAATGGACAAATTATTGGTTCAGCAATGGGTAATTATTTAAAAAGGCGGTAGATTAATCACCATTTGCATAGGACAAAACTGTACTTACTTTTGATAAATCCCTATCAACTCTAATGAAAAATAAACAACCATCATCTGTTCTATGCCAAGGAGAGGTCATAAAACTCGGCCCATAAGCAAAGTAATCTTTTACAAAATGATGTTCTCCAATATCACAGTATCCAGCAAGGCAATAACCTTCTTCGTTATAACATTGAATTTGTGGGTATATACCATCATAATGTGGCAATATTGCCAGTAGCCAAACTCCACCACCATTAGCATCTTTCCTGAGCCATTTCTTATTCGCTTGAATAAACTGTACTGTATCTGTTTTACCCCAAGGCAATAATTTACTATCTAAAACAGGAATAAATTCGTTTAATCTAGCATCTGGATGATTATTTTCTAGATTTTGGTAATGTGCAGAAGCATTTTCCATCCACAATATTTCTACATCTTCACCCCCTAGCACTTGCCAATCTCCTACTTTTATTCCCGCCGGAATAAAAGAATAACAATGCTTATTGAGTTTCCATTCACCTATTTGAATTGTACCTTTTAAAATAAAAAGTTCTAAATCAGCAGTAAAGATACCTGATGGTGCTTTGAAGTTGGGTGGTAATACAACTCTAGAAGTAGAAGCACCGCAATCATGCCAAGTGAGTAATCTCCGACTTCCAAATACTACATTATCTGGCATTCCTGGAATTCGCCAACCTTGTTCCTCTGATACAGTGTTCGAGTCAAAGAATTGATATTGACGAGGTATGTGTGCTGAAGAAATTGCCGTCTGTCTTCCTGATAAATTCATGCGTCCTCTACCATCGCCACCCCAGTCTTCTGGAATAATTGGTAAATCTAATTTGACTTGATGTTGATTTTCCATTTTACTTTTTTGCCTTAAATAAACTGTGAGCAAACAAGGCTTCAGATCACCAATTTCTTTGAGAAGTCGGTGATCTTATATCTCAGATAGCCATATAATTACACAAGCCTACGCTTAACTTCCTCAGCTAAATCTGCTAACGCTACTTCTACTTGTTCGCCTGATTTTAAATCTTTCAAAGATGACTTTTGTGCTGCTGCTTCATCAGCACCAATAATCACACAAAAACGAATTCCTTGTTTATCTGCTGCTTGGAATTGTTTACCCAAGGGACGTTTATCAAAGTTTGTCACAACATTGATCCCCGCTTGGCGTAAATGTTGGGAAACTTTTAAATAAGTTGGCATTAAATCTTCTTGCATATTTACTACCACTACCTGCGCTGGTGTTGCAGGTAAAGTGTTGAGAATACCTGCTTTGAGTAAGCGACTAATTAAGCGCGTTAACCCAATGGAAATGCCCACACCAGGCATTTTCTCGCCTAAAAACATCCCGACTAATTCTTCATATCTGCCACCAGAACAGATGCTACCTAAAGCCTCGTGACCTATGAGAGTAGTCTCGTAGACTGTGCCAGTATAGTAGTTTAAACCACGGGCGATCGCTAAATCAATACAAAACCGTTTGTCAGGTACTCCCAGATTCCGCACACCTGCAATTACCGTTTCTAGTTCACTGACACCTAAACTAAATTGTTCGCATTCTGGTAGATTTTGTGAGAGGTGTTTAAGTTTATCTAATACTTCATCACTCCCACCATCAATTTTGATAAAATCAATAATTTTTTGTGTCTGTTCTGAATTAACGCCTTCTTTTTCTAACTCTTGTTTAACTTTAGTCTCACCGATTTTTTCCAGATTATCAATGATGCCAATACAAGATTTAATTTGAGTTTCTGAGATGCCTAAAGATTGAAAGAATCCCGTCAAAACTTTGCGATTATTGACGCGAATTACAAAGTCACCAATATTGATCGCTTCAAATATTTCAGTGATAATTGCAGGCATTTGAGCATCATATAACAAACTGAGATTGCTTCGCCCTACAACATCAATATCACACTGACGAAATTGACGAAATCTACCATCTTTTGCCCTTTCTCCCCGAAAAACTACATCCATTTGATAACGCGCAAAGGGAAAGGTTAATTCGTTTAAGTGGCGAGCAATATAAGCAGCTAAAGGTACAGTTTGGTCAAATTTTAATGCCCTTGCTTCTGAACCTGTTTCGCCGGATTTATCTTTTTCGGCTTGGCGATTTGGGGGCAGAATCGGGTCTATACCATAAATAATATTGTCGCCTTGATTCCCTTTAGCTTGTAATACTTCTAAGCGTTCAACGGCGGGAGTTTCAATAGGAGTAAATCCATAGCTTTCATAAACTCTACGGATGGTATCTAATAAATATAATTCCAAGCGTTTTTCACTGGGTAGAAACTCAGGAAAACCACTAGGAGTAGAAAAGTTTATTTTGTCACCTTTTGCCATGCGTCTACCTTATCAAGCCGAAACTTGAAATTATAACCAATTATTTAAGCATATATGTTGCTATTTCATTTTTACAGAAAATTGTGCGTTCAATAAGTGAACGCACTTACCGTAGATTTTGACGTAATTGCGAGTTCTTATTTTAGCCGTTCTTCTTGGATAATAGTCCGTTGGTATATTTGATGGTTCTTAAACCAATGCCATGTGCGAGCGCGATAGTTATTATCTGGACTAATTTGAATCATTTCATATAGGTACATTTCTGGTACTGTCTTGTAAGAAAAATACAAAATGATGATTGAGTCGTCTATTTCCCAAGCTTTTCCTTGAATGCGTTCTGTATCAAACCAAAGGACTTTATCATGATATGTTCCCGGAAATTGATGTTCTTCTTGTTTACCATTAGCCCACTTATAACGATTAATTTGGTAGTAGGGATAAGGGCTATTGTCTGGTAATTGACAAGTTAAATGGGATTCATGCTGGTCAAGAATTTTACCCGATGTATCTATTAAAGTGTATGTACCAACCCAATCGCCTTCATGACGGGCGAGTACAGGCATTTCTGCTTTCATGTTAGACATTACTAATTCCTTATACTATTTAGTTTCAAGTTGTAGGGTGTGTTAACTCGACAACACAACGCATCCTTGGTTAATCCATCACATACTCTACTTTTTACTGCATTATTACGCATTATCAAACCACCAGGGGTCATGAGTAGAGTTGGTTTTGATTAAAAACGCCTGTTTTCGCATAAATCTCTTGAATGCTGCTGCACCCATGCGTGAACCACCTATACCAGAAAATTTGAAGGCATTTTTTTCTCCTTCGTGCATGATGGCAGTTAAAGCAGCATCATTAATGCTAATAGCACCGGCCTTAATTTGCTTCGCCACGGCTAAAGCTTCGTCTTCTGAACCAGCAAACACGGCTGCACTGAGTCCATAAATTGTATCATTGGCTAAGTATACGGCTTCTTCAAGGCTGGGAAACGGCATTACAGGCATAATAGGGCCGAAAGTTTCTTCAGTCATCACTTTCATGGAATGATTGACTTGGGTGAGGACTGTCGGACGACACCACCAACCGCCACCTAATTCCTCGACTTTACCACCGCAGTGAATGACTGCACCCTTTTCAATAGCATCAGAGAGATGATCACTGATGATTGCGGCTTGTTTTTCAGCAATAATGGGGCCAAGTTGCCCATTTTCAATGTTGGGGTAGGCTAGCTGAAGACGGTGCGCTTTAGCTATTAGTTGATGATAAAACTCTTCAAATATGGGTTCAGCAACGTAAATCCTTTCAATAGAAAGACATGACTGACCAGTGTTGACAACTGCACCCCACAAAATAGCTGAGGTGGCTAAGTCTACATTGGCTGATTCTAAAACGATCGCTGGATCTTTGCCTCCCAATTCTAAAAACGCGGGGATAAAGCGTTTAGCTGCGGCTTCTCCCACTCTTCGTCCTGTGGCTACACTACCTGTAAAACAAATTAAATCTACATAATCAATTAAATTTGCTCCCGTTTCTCCTGCTCCCTCAATGAAAATTAAGACATCCCGTAGGTTAGTTACATTATTTAGTGCTGTCAATAGAGGTGCAACAAAACGGGGTGCAATTTCACTTGGTTTCACCACAACAGCACAACCCGCTAGCAACGCCGGGATGGTGTCAATCATGGATAGCAACAAGGGAAAATTCCACGGACTAATTACCCCCACTAGAGGGTAAGGTACAGAGGTTTGTTGCAAAGCGATAAAGGGAATACTGGTATTTTTTGCTGAGTCTTGCAGTAAATCTGGTGCTAAATCACACCAGCGGTCAATGCTGCCCAAAAAAGAATCAATTTCTAATATGGATATAGATAATCTGCCGGTATCATTGACTAACGCGTCTGTCAGTTGTTGACGTTCCGCTAATATCGCTTCCTTCCACTGTTGCAAGGCGGCGATTCTACCTTCTACACCCAACTGATACCATTGAGTTTGCGCCCGTCGCGCCCGATTACATTGCTGTGCTAGCAACCGAGGTGGCGGTGGGATAATCACATAGTCAAATTTTCCCGTCCGAGGATTACGTACTTCTATAGGGTTAGTCATTATTCATGAGTTATTAGTCTTTAGTCTTTAATTTTTCTCCCCTACACCCCTACACCCTTTGATCAAATTATCCCCAACTCACTGAGGCGTTCAATCGTTTGTGCTTGAGTGTGGATAAAGTGCTTACGGTCTACTGGTTGATTGAGCATCGTATTCGCTGGGTAAAAGTTTGACTGGCTGTAACTTTGGGCGTATAGTTCAAATCGCTGACGCGCCAGTAAATTATTTAACCCTGGGCGGTGGCGATCGCGTCTTAAAGCGGCTAAATCTATCTCTGCAAAGGCTGCCATACTTTCCCCTGGGCCTGTCTCGGCTAAAACTAAACCGCGATAATCGATGATTTTTGAGCCGCCGTCTACTGAACCGATAGGAATGGGACTATTCGCTAGTCCAGCAGTATTGGCTGAGACTACATAAGCCATATTCTCAACGGCGCGGGTGATTTTGGCTGCGTCTTTGGGAGTCAGGTTTTTACTATAAATTTCCGAGGTGGAATGCAGGAAAATTTCTGCTCCTCGCATGGCTAAACACCGCGCTACTTCTGGGTATAAAATTTCCTCTGATGCTAAAGCTGCTAAATTGCCGATCGCCGTTTTCGCTATGGGAAAAACTCCCTCTAAGCCATAGCAATCCAAGTATTTATCCCACACATCATGGGGTGTAGGGGCAAACATAGAGTTTAACCGCCGATAACGCAACACAACCGTACCAACTGGATCAATCACAAAACAGGTTTGAAAGTACAACGCGGGAAAATTGGGGTCTAGTTCGTAGGCGTTGCCAGCTAAAAATATATTGTATTTCTGAGCAATCTTGCCGAGTGCTTCATACTCAGCACCATTAATTTCTAAACAGGCTTTGTTCGCCCATGTTTCCACTGATTCCCCCATTGGGAAACCTGTCAGAAAGTATTCTGGTAGGACGATTAACCGACAATCAGAACCAATAAAGGCAATACTAGCCGCTATTTGCTGCGCCAACCGGGTAATCACCTTTTCCATCATTAATTTGACTTCTTGGCGATCGCGTGCCTGGTTGACTGCGTGACAGGTAACTTGCAGTGCTAAAGCCCGGAATGAGTCTAGGGTTTGAGTATAATCTGTCATGCTGTTTGTGAGTGCTGAGTTTGAATTTATTATTTGTCACCCCAAAGCGATCGCACCAGTTTATCTGTTAATTCTTTACCTAACATCTTCGCTGCCATTTGGTTATCGGGATCATTTTCGATACAGGTACGACGCACAAATAAATCTCGTTCGGCTAAGGCTAATTTGGCATTTTCTGGTGTTGCTTCTGCTGCATCTACCCAAGTTAACCAACGGTTTAAGGTGTCATGGGCAATTGTCCGAATTAGTTCTACAACCTCCGTCGATGTGCCGGTGTAACATAAACTAGCAGGCGATTGAAATAACCGTATATAAACACTTTTACTCATAAATCGAGTCAGCCGAGGATCAGTTTGTAATTGTAAAAATGTTTCGTTGACAGGCTGATAATAGCGTTGCAAATATTCTAGATTTGTTAATAGTTCAGTACGGGGGATGTAATCTATATAAAAGAAAATTTGGGGAACTAAACCAAACTCAAAAGTTAAATGAGGAACTTGGATATGGGAACTCAACCACACAGTTAAACGCATGGTGCTAAATGATTTTTGTGTATTCCCTAACCAAGAATGAGTTAGCCAATCAATTTCGTTACCAGCATAAGCCTTGAGTGAACCAGTAATATTCCCATCTGGACTGCTATATGCTTGTAAATCTTCGGTGATGGGGTCTGGATGTAACTGAAAGCGAGTTTCCAGTTTTTGATAAATTTCGGTGGTCAAAGACCATAAGTTATTAAATACATCGATACTATCTAGATGGGGCGGCTGTTCAATCATGCTTTGTATTCACACCTTTGGGGATGCACTCTAAGTTAATTGAGATATCGAAGGTTAACATCTTGCCTACGTCAGAATTTAGAGACTTTTTACCCACACGAGACAGTCAGGATGACCATTTCACAGGAGTTTCCTCATACACCGAATGAGCTTGTGTTCGTCCACTATGATTTTCTACTGTCACCTGTTACCTTTACAGGCGATAGCCGACACTAAAGTAAAAGCCATCATCTTGGGCGTTTGTTCCCCGGTCATCTAAATCAACTAAGGGAAGCGCGTAATCTAGCCTAATATTCAAATTTGCTGTTGGTTGATATAAAACACCCAAACCCAAACCAGCTAAAAACTTTTGTCGCTGTAAGGTATTGGGGTTAGTGTCAACGTTCCAGATGTAGGCTAAGTCAAAAAATGGGGCAAATTGCAGAGTGGAATTACCAGCTGCATCACGTAGTGTAGTGATGCGGTCTTCTAGGGTAAATCTCACACCATTATCAGCAGCACGGACGTTTTGTCGATAGCCACGTACTGATTGACCACCACCAACAACGAATTGCTGGGAAGGTAACAAAGCGTTGGGTGTAAGTTGTATCTCTGCTTGGGCAATTAATAAGTTATCTTGATTCAAGCGTTGGACGCGCTGGAATTGTGCCAACCAACTAAAAAATTGTCCGTCGGGAACGGGGTCTGAGTTGATAGTGGCATCAAATGCACCAATACCAAAACTAAATAGCGATCGCAATGCCCAAGCCCCACCCACATCTCTGCTAACATAATCCTGCCCAAATTTAATCACACGGGTGCGGCTGTTACCTTCATCATCAGGGCCGAGTCCGAAGGGTGTTGGCCCTGCAAAAGTGAAAGTTTGCCCATCTTGAACGGTAAAACCTAACGATAAAGCAAATTCCTCACGGGGCGATCGCACTAATGGTTGTCTGTAACTAATTTCGTATAGTTGCGACTCTCCACTAATCTCGAAGCGTTTGAAGGGTTGTTGAATGACTTCATTGTTATTTAGGGAAGTCCGCAGTTGTAGTGTGCCATTCATCGCATTCAACGGCACTTGATAACTGAAATCATAAACATTTGCGCCTCCCTGAGTTGTGCGATAGTAAGCGGCTGCAAGTTCATCACCAATACCTGTGAGGTTACGATAAGTAGCACTCACACCCAACCGTTCCGAACCAATGCTAGGAGGAGAATAATTATCAATGCTAAATGTCGCCTCGAAGGGGTTCGCCTCTATCACACGCACCACTAAAATACTTTGACCGAGACCACTCCCCGGACGTAAACTAGCTTCAACGTTGGTGAATAAAGGATCATTTCTGAGTAATCTTAACTGGTCTTCTAAACTAGCTGAAGATAGCGGTTTACTAGCACCTAAGTTAATGCGCGATCGCACATAATTAGGATTTAAACGTTTTGTGCCTTCGATAATAATTTTTTCTAAGCTACCTTCAATAACTCGAATTTCCACGACACCATTAGTAATTTTTTGGTCTACTAAAATGGCTCTTGATGTAATATATCCCCGATTTAAATAAAGTTGTGTAATGCTATCTGCAACTTTAGTTAAGTCCTCTACAGTAACGGTACGTCCTTCTATTGGTTTGGTAATAGAATTGAAGGTTTCCGCCTCAAAAATACTGCTACCTGTAATTTGGATTTTCTCTACTTGAATACTGCCAGAGGCAGGTGGAGATGAGGTTTCTGGTGTAGGGGTTGTTTGTAATGGCGGCGATGCTGGAGATAAAGGTGTTGGTGTTAATGAAGGTTGGGGAAAACGTTCTTGATTGCTACTGCCTTCTGGGTTGGGAGCTTGCGCTAAAGTGGGATAATTTAAAAGTAAAAAAGCCAAAGTTAACAGCAAAGTTTCTGAATAAATATGTTTTTTTATTTGTGGCATTTGCAATACTGATTTATAAAATAATTTGTAAGGCTATTATTTCCTCCTCTTGCCTTTGTAATTTTTTTAACGTGCTTCCCCTATGAATGTAAATGCTGCCCAATCTTTAGGATTAGGGTGCTGTTTCATTGTGGTTAACATCGCGTTGCGTAAAGCGTAGGCTTTATGAGGATTTTGTTTTAATTGCCGATAAAACTCCGTAGTAAAAACATTTGTGGGTGTATCGGCTGCTGCCCACTGAGAAATAATTACACTGGGAACACCAGCATTAATTAATGCTAAGGATAAACCTAACATACCGTTACCAATGCTACTACTACCTGTTTCTCCAGCACTCAAAAAAACTAACCTAGCTCTTAAACGCTGGCCTTTCGGTTGGGTGTACAAATTGAGGATTTCGCTAGCTGTGAAAAGTCCGTTATTGTCGCCGACACTAGCTAGAGCGATCGCGCCTGGGATGCCTTGTCGTTTGGTATCATCTACAACAGCATACGTTGCCAAATGAATTGTCTTGGCTTTGGGTAATAAAGGTAAAATATCTGCTTTAGTGGCTTTGTTACCAACTAAAGCATTGGTTTTAAAAAAGTCTGCTATTTCTAAAGCTTCTTGTTCCGCATTTACTAATTGTGGTAAAGACTTTTGCTCTATTTTGGGCATAGTGGGATTACCCACAACCACAACTTGACTACCTCCTGTATTATTGCGTTTTTCCCTGGTTAATTTGAGTAATTGAATAGCTGGGATAGTGGTAATGGTATGTTTTTCAATTAAATATTTACCATAAATATCAACTAAAGCTGGAAAAGGCACAAATATTAATTCATTATGGGGGATAAAAATTACCTGTTCTGTTGGATTTTCTGGTAATAAATCAGCAATGGGTTTAATGAGGATTTGATTTAGTTGTAATAATATATTTTGATAACTAGCCGTAGGAGTTTTAATATTTTTCACTCCCAAAGCTATAGGAGTTTGATGAACCAGTTCTGTAATAGAATTAAAGGGAATAATCTTTTTCTGCAATTGTAAATCTATTTTGCGAAATATGACTTTGCCACTTGGCTGGATCACCCAAACATAAATCTCATCATCAGCAATTAGGGAATATCTGACAATAGTAGCTTGTTGTTGTTTAGCGATCGCTTGAATTTGCGTCATCGTTGGGAGAGTAATTTCTTTGGGTGCAGCCTTTAAACCACTACCTGCTGATTCTGTGGATAGGCGCATTCCCAGTAAATTTAAAATCCCCATCACGCTGCTTTGTTCAGCTATTTCTAAAGCTGTTTCTGGCTGATTTTGACTAACTAAAACTTGTTGTAATAAACTATATGTATTCGTTTGTTCTTGAGAGTAATCAATAGTATTGCCTAAGTTAGAGCGTAAAGATTCCCAGGTTTTAATACTGGCTTGTAAGGTAGTTTGGGCATCATTAGTTTTACCTGATTTCAGTAAAACAAACGCTAGATTATTTAATGCTACACCTTGAGTATAAATATCTTTATTAGCCTGAGCATTGTCTAATTGTTTTTGATACAACGCCAAGGCTTGTTCATATTGTTTGGCAGATGTATAAACACGTCCTAACTGTTTAATTAACTGATCCTGTTGAGTGGGATTTGTCGAGGTTTCTAGTTGTTGCTGATATAGAGCGATCGCCTGCTCAAAATTACCTTGATTTTCATAGGTTTGGGCAATTTCTTTTAAGGTAAGATTGGTTAAGACTGTATCACTGGATTGAGTAGCTATACCTAATACTTGTTGATAAAAACTGACCGCTTGCGGATATTGTTTTAACTCCCGATGTACAGATGCTAAGTTTTGCAGAGAATAGATTTGTAAATTGCGATTTTTAGTGGCTTGTGCAATTGTCAATTGTTGGGTATGAAAAGCAATTGCTTGCTGATATTCACCTAGCTTTTCATGTTCGACACCAACGTTACCTAAAAATGCAGCTTCTCTGGGAGGATTACCGATTTCTTTCCTTAAAGCGGCCGCTTTTTCTCGGAATTCTTGCGCTAGTTTTTCATCGCCAGTATGAATGTAAGCATTGCTGAGATGTTCTAAAACTTGTGCAGTACCGGGTTGATTCCCTACGTCCTGCATTAAGTTTAAACTTTGTTGATATAAACTAATCGCTGTTTGATATTTACCAAGGGTGAAATGAATTTCTCCTAAGCTTAACAGTGTATGGGCTTGACCTGTGCGATCGCCTAGTTCTTGATATATTTTTAGCGATTCTTTTAATGATATTAATGCTGCGGTTAGTTGACCGTTGTTGATTTGTCTATTTCCTAATCTGAGTAGTAAGTCAGCGCGGTATTGGCTGGCTGGGATAGCTAGTGCAGGTGGGGTGGCGGTTAGGAGAATTGCAAGGAAGATTTTGGGGATGTTTTTCAGCATATTGCGAGGTGGTGAGAATTTTTTGTCTCACCCATACCGGCTCACTTTTTACCCTGTGGGTTTGCCATGTGCTTTATGCCGGGAAACCCATCCACTGCAATGGCTCACCTTTTACCCTTTGGTTCGCCATGTGCTTTATACCGGGAAACCCGTCCGCTGCAATGGCTCACCTTTTGACTTTTGCCTTTTAATCAAATCCTGGGGGAAGTTCTAAGGGTGAGAGTTTCCCTGGTTGGGAAGGAGTGGGTGACGTGGGTAGGGGTGTGGGTGTTGGTGATGTCGAACCTGGAGTAGGTGTGGCTGATGGAGTCTGTGCGGTGGGTGTTGGGGGAATAACAGGGGGTGTAAGTTCTGTGGTTGGGAGTTGTGGGAGTTGGTTGGGATTTGGTATTGGTGAGGGTAGAGAAAAGGTTTCTATGGTGACTGAACGACTAATTTTTTCACCTGTGGGACTGGTAGCTTGGAGGGTAATTGTTTCGCTACTGGGTTGACTATTTACGGGGTAAAATATTGTCCCACTACGGACAATGTTACCTGGCGCGGGTAGCAATTCTACTTTCATTGCGCTGCTACCTTCTACTTTCCAAGATAGGTTAATAGCTGGCTTGGATTGGTTTTTAGGGTCAATGAGAATTTGATATTTTGGTAGAGGTTCACTACCATTAATTTTGAATTCTACAATTTGACTGGGTAGGGGTTGAACTTTAGTTACATCTGTTTTTTGTAATATGCTTGGTTTATCAGTGTCAGTTTTGGCAAATACTTGTAGTTCAAAAATGTAGTCTCCTATGGTGCGATTCTTAGCGGGAACACTCCGACAAGTTAATTGATTTTGTTCATTTTTACAAAATGGTTGTAAATCTTGGGGAATTTCGCCTTGGTTGTCTTGATTGAATTGATAAATTTGTGGTTCACTATTCACTACACCTTCAGGCGATCGCCCAATTATTTGTAGTTTGCCAATTTTATCTAAATCGCTAATTTTCCAATTTAAACGAATCGTATCTGAGCTAATTTTATTACCGCTTTTGATATTAATTGGTACTTCTTGATAAATAGGTTTTACGGCTGCAAACTCCAGAATTTTGGCTGGGGGAATGGGAATAATTTTGATAGTATTAGTTTTAATTACATCTGCTGCTTCTTCAGGATTTTTGCTGCTAAATGCTTGCAGTTCAAAAATATAATCCCCTGGTTTTCTGGCATCGGTGGGGATGTTGGCGCAAGTTAATGTAGTTTGTAATTGGCAAAATGGCTTGAGTTCTTCTGGTAGTTGACCATCGAAGTTATAAACTACTGGTTGTACTGCTACTGTTCCATCTGCAAATACTCCAGTGAGAGTTAAAGTTTGCAGGGTTTTGGGGTGGCGAATTTGCCAATTCAAACGAATTGCAGCGTTGTTAGCTTGTTGATAGGAAGCATCAGCAGACTGAAAGCGGGAAATTTTAGGAGGTGCGGGGGGTTTTAAGAGCCACCATAGCAGAAATGCGATCGCTACTATACTTCCTAACACAGTAAGTATGAGTAGTAAAAATTGCCACCAAGGACGCGTTTCCCAAATCACTGTCCCCGGAAGGGAAGCGTTTGGTAAGGGAAAGTGCTGTTGGTCTTCTAATTCAACACGAAAGTTAAGTAAGCGTCCTGCACCAAATATCGGCCGCGACCACCATTTTACAGGTGTGATTGTCACTTGAGAAATGGCTTTTTCTCCTGGTAACACCCGCACTATGGGAGGAGTTGTAATGTAGGTACACACCTGATCTTCATCTGCGGGTACTGGTGTACAGACAACTTCTCGGACGGTGTTACCCGCGTTGGTTAATCTGATTTCAAAAACTCCAGCTTTGCGGCGTACTCTACCTACCACGGTCAATAACTCTGCATTCAGCAAGTAGGAAGGTAGAATTTCCAAATACACCACATCCAACAATACCAAATCGGGATTGTTCGCAGAGTAAAGCCGGAGAGTGGGATAGTAAACTCCAGCCGTCGTACCTAATGAGGGGTGAAATTGCAGTAAGATTTGTCCTGTTTCTCCAGGGTTGAGATTCAAACCTAGATTGGGGATGATTAATCCGGCCGTTTCCAAACCTTCAGGATAGCGAATAGTGTACCAACTTTCGTGGCAGTCGGAACAAGTGAGGCGAAACCTATCTACCCGATCAGAACGGTTGTGGACATTGATGCTAAGTTGCAACATCCCACCAGGAGGAATTGGCGCAGGCGATCGCGAACTACTTGCAGGGATAACATTAAAAGTCGGGTCACTAACTCTAACAACAGTTTCAATCGCTGGTAATACCTGAAGTTTCGCCGTATGACGAATGGGGGTATCTTCTGGATAGTGCATTGGTGCATCTACAACTATCACATAGTTATAGATACTAGGAATTGCTGTCACTGGTACATGAAACTCAAATAGCACTTCACCCATCGAATTGGGACTTAATGCTAACCTTTGATGAGGTGCATCACACCATTGAATTAACTGCGGCGATAAATCATCAATAAAAACATCAATTAATGCACTTTCTGCACCTTTATTAGTAACTGTGATATTAATTTCAAACTGAGAACCTGCTTGTACAGCATAATCCCCGGAAGGATTGAAAATAATTGCTAAAGGACTACCGGGTGCTAAACTTTGCTGAATTTGTTGCTGTTGAATCCCCTGTTTAGGTGCAAGATATACACGGTATTTCAGGTTATCATCAGGCGTGAGAACAGTTTGTAAAAAATCCTGATCAAGCAACTCATCTAATAGATTAAGAGTGGCTTGCTGATTTAAATCCAGATAATAGGCAGCTTCCGCTAAAGTTACACCATCAGGTTTATTTTTTAGCATCCACTGTACAAGTTTACGTTGTTGAGTTGGCAAAGTTAGAACATCCGCCATACTCAATCCGGTTTTGGAATTTTTATTACGAGAATTTGTTAAAGTCATATATTAAAATTCAGTCATTAATAATTACTCAATATCTGTTAGTTATTCTCCCCCTGTTTCGCTATTCACAAAGCTGTCAATTTTGGATTGAATGCAATCTAAAATCCATAATCTAAAATTCATCATTCCCAGTAACTAATATTTACAATCAGTACTATTTTCCGGTTTAATTACATTTAATCTCACACGATGGTCATCATTACCGCTAATAATTAAAATGCGATTTTTGACGACTCTGATATCAACACTATTAAATTTTTGAGAATTAGTACGTACTTGTTTACCATTCGGTAATGCACGTCTACCATCTTTTGTGAGTGGCCATAACATCACCCGACTATCATCACCACCACTGACTAAATAACAACCGTCTCTACTCAGTGCTACTGAACGGACAGGTTTACCCCTGTGTCCATCAGACCATTGATCAAGAAGTTCGCATTGGGTATTATTTTGTTTCAAGCATGATTGCATATTCCATAAAGTAATTTGCCCTCTAGTATCAGCAGTGGCTAATAAATCTGGTTTATATTCGGCACTAGCTAAACCAACAATATAATCATTTTGGCTACCAGGGGTAGTGTAAGAAATTTTTCGTAATTTATTTTGTTCAGAATTCCAAATTGCTAGATTATTATATCTACCACTAATTACTAAATCTTCTTTGTTCTGCCCCACTAGTGCTAAACCATAAACTGAAAAGTTTACCTTTTGCTCTTTTTTTGGTTGCTGGAGGCTATCAGGATTACCCAAAAGCGCGCCGTTAACATCCCACTTTAAAACTAAGCCACTACCATGCGCACTAAATAAGTAGTGTGAGTCTTCACTAAATTCTAAATTCAAGACGCGATCGGCTTTATCGGCAGAAAAAGTTGCTTTCGGTTTTGTTGTCCCTCCTAAAACATCCCAAATTTGAATTTCGCCATTTTCTAACCCTGCTGCTACCACATCGTTATCTACAGGTTTATAACGCACAACCCGCACGGATTTACCTGTATCTCTAGAAATTTTGCCATGATGTTGATTAATTAAAGGGTTCTGAAAACCAGCCACATTCCATCTGATAATACTTTGGTCTTGAGAACCACTAACCGCTTTATCACCTACACCATTAAACTGTACAAAATTTACAGGTCGAGTATGTCCGAATAATGGGTTATTGGGATTTAACCAGGAGATTGCCCAAACTAAATATAAGAGTAAAATCGCTAGAATTAACTGTAGCCAAGGATGTAAAATAGGATGAATAGTTAGTTGTATAAATTGACTTTCATTGCTAACATTAACACGCTGATCTGATATAGCCGCTTTGACGATAAAAGACAATTTCTTTGACAATCCAAACCAATGTCTGCGCCTACTAATTAATAGTTGTAACTGCTTAGTTGCACCAGTATTTAATTCCACATTTTCTGGTTGCACATCTATAAAACATTGTGGTTGTTTATCTTGACCAGCTCGAATATCGATATGTGCTGTTTGTGTTAAATTACTGGCATTATGAAATTCTAATTGATAGGTTGTAGAGTTAGTTTTCCATTGTGGTAGCCAAATTCGATCAGCAGGAATTTGCTGCTTTTCCGGTGTGCAGCGGAAATCTACAAATCCCCCTGGTAAGACTTTAATCTTACCTTCAGGACTACGAGACGGTTGAGCATTGAAGTGGTTCGCTTCAATTATGAAAGGATAAGTTTGACTAGGGACTTCTGCCGGAACTGGTAGTTGACAAGAAAAAGAAGTTTCTGCTTTTGCACCAGGAGGAACAGGTAATAATCTTTCTTCATTACCTAATAGCCATTTTGTGTCTACTCCGATCATTTTGAGAGAGACGGTAGTAGGTAATTGACTAGGGTTAACAACCCGGACTGGAACTTCAATTAATCCTTGTGGTAGGGTGGTGAACTCTGGTATAGGTAACTCAATTTGTACTGGGATAGCACCCGTCCCAGCCTCGATAATTAAACGTAGAATTTGTCTATCTTCATCACGCAATTCTACAGAGAAAATGCGGACTATCAAATTCATTTTGCCGATAAAACCAGGGATAGGTGTATCGATGATAGTCACACAGAAAGTTACACTATCTCCTGGGGGATTTTTCGCGCTGACAGCGGGTGTAATCGTGTACCAGTTAGTACTTAAATTGGAACTACCGCCAGCTGCAATAATTTCTAATTGAAATGAAGCGAACTGATCACTGTCATTAACAACATTAACTTCAAAAGATGGTGGTGAACTACCTGGTTCAAAAGTGACTACTTGAGTTGAAATATTGGCATTGACGAGTTTAATAGCCATATAAAAATTTAAAAAACAAAGGCAGCAGGTGTGTTTATTCAGAGCATTTTAGTGCTTATTTAAGCATGGATTAAATATTTGTCATTCACCTAATTTATTGAACAGATTTTGTAAAGCGTCCGGTTTATTTGATGATGCAGATGGTGTATTTAATGTAGGAGAAATAGTCTGTTTTTGTAATTGAGTCATTTGTTTTCTTGACCAAGAAAAATATAATATATTAATTCCTAATTCTTGAGCAGTGCGAATTGTTTCTCTCGTTAAAGTTAGTTTTTCATCTAATCCCCAAGCAGACGATAAATCACCAATTACTAAAACAATACCGCCTGCAATTAAAATTTGAATTGGTTTTTGATTAATTACGGGTAAAGCTGCAAATAAAAATGGAAGTGTCCGCATGGGATGATTGCGGTCTAGTTTGCGTAAATCTTCCAGAGGAGTGTTGAATTTGTCGGCAATATCCACAATACTTTCTAATCTGTCTATAGCATCAGTCGGCGATTCAACTAACAACACACCACCAGCATCTAAATAGCTTTTAAGATTAGTTAATTCTTGGGTATTTAAAGAAAGTGGTTGATCACCTGTGGTAAACAACAAATCATAGACGATCGCCTGCTCAATATTTTGTATGCGATCAACACTCTCAAAGCCTTGGATCGCCTGGGTGAGATGTTCGGCAGATTTGAGTAAATAACAAAGATTAGCAAAACTATCCCTAACTTCCGGTTCAGTAGTTTGGAGATAAGCCACCCGAACAATAGCACTATGACGCGATCGCGCTATGGGACGAGAACGAAAATCTAAACTATTCAAAGCTGGGTAGAACACATCTTGGGGATTTTGTAAAGGTATTAATCCCGGTTGCAAAACTATGCGACACAATTCCACCTCATAAGCATCAGGTGGCGTAGTTTTTTCTTCAATCCGAAAAGTTTCAGGTTCAAATTCCGCAACTTTTTGACGTTGTAAATCATCTGGATCTACATAACTCACCACTAGATAAATTAGACGAGGCTTATCTTCCGTAATATCAGCCGAAACGTGAAAATCTATGGCTTGAGGAACAATAATTGGATTGCCATTCATATCAATTGCCAATCCAGGCTGAATTTGTAACCATCGACCATCGTTGTATTGTGAAGAAACCCCTTGTGGCGCAGGAGTCAAACACACACCCAAACCATAGACAATTCCCGGCTGATTGAGAGACTGATAATGAATATTTTGCCTCTGACGGTGATAATTATGCGATCGCTGCCAGCGTTCAGCATTAATTAATAAACCATCTTGTACCTGTAATCGTTCTAGGGGTTTGATTTCGTGCATAGCTGGGGATTGGGGACTGGGGACTGGGGACTGGGGATTGGGGGGAAGAACTAATGACTAATAACTGTTACCTGTTACCTGTTACCTGTTCTATGTACAGCTCATAGGTGCAGAAGGCAGGTTTTTCTTGTTCGATAATGTGACGAATTAATTGTTCATCGATTTGGTCAGGACGTTGAGGACAGAGGCGAACAATAAAGTGATAGGGACGACCACCGCCAATCATGGCATCTTGACCTAGACAAGTGTTTCCTAACACAAAACCTTCTCCGCGAATTTCCTCAATACAAATATGTTTATCAGTTTCTTGGATAATATGATCATCTAAAGGTAAATCTGTATAAAGATGTAAATAAAGTCTTAAACCCCGCTTCGTCCCACGCCAGCGATAGAGTTCTACAGCAGAACGAATTAAAAAACGTTGTCTGGCTAAAGTCCAGCGTTGATCAAGCGGCCAGGCTACCCAATGAGCCAGAAAAGGTAGTAAAGCCTGGGGTGCAGTCATGGGATTTAGGTAAGCCCAAAGCGTATCCAATGTTTGCACCGCGGGTTCAAACGCCTGCTCGAAAATTGTCAGGAAGCGGCCTATAAAGTCTACTTCCCGATAAAGCGCAGGTATAAATTTGAGGTACAAACTCCGGGGACGTACATATAAATTCAAAGCACCCGTTTCTACAAACTGTCGGCTCGTACCTTGTTCTGTATAGTAAACATGAATACGACAGTGAAAATCCAACACCAGAGGATGATTCGGTGTCACAGCCGCTTGTTGTTCAAAAAAGGTTTCTGGAACGTTAAAGCACAGTACCACACTCATCTGTGCTTTCGGATCAAAAGCATAAGGGCCTTGTTTATCCGGTTCTGTGTGAATAGAACACCACTCAACAGGGAAATTACCTTCAATTTGCACCTTTAAATCTAGACTGCGATCGCCTAAATTCTCCAACTGCAACAAGATTTCACTAGGTTCTCTAGGATAAACAACTACATCACACCCCGACAATTTAGTATTAGTTGCCAAATTAAACGGCACTAAAGAAGTACTTTGAGATGCAGCCGCCGTAGATGGTTGCAACGCATCCGGTTGTTGCATGGGGGTCAATTGTAAACTTAAACAAGCCATAATAAATTCAAAATTACTGCTCTTACTCTCTGCGCGCCAGTTGCTTCAAGTCGGCAGAGCCGCCCAACGCACTGGCTTGCCTCTGCGTGATCAATCATTGAATTAAATTCACAACGTGACCCGATCGCAACCGAGTATTTTGCCAAGAACAAATCAACCCCAAACTCCCCGGATCTATCACCGGATTTTGGGGGAGCGATCGCACCCAATTATCTCTGATGTAACGTAATTCAAATAGCTGCACAACTCCCAAATAGCGCACAGCCGGGAATTTTTGAAATAGCGTCACAATATCCGAAGGATATACCGGACGACCAAAAGGCCAGCCTTTACCATCATGTCCACCTGTGATGGGGTTGAGGAAGCGATAGAGGGCGACGCGCAATTTCCCCAAAATTTCTTGTTGACTGGCGGGATGATTAAATTCTGGCTCTAAGGCGACTTCCGTTTGCACTGCGACACCCACATATTCTGGTGCTTGTAGTTTGACTTGTATCCCCAGCAACCGCCGTTCATCGAGATAAGCCAATATTTGGTTACGCAGTTGAGGAGTCAGACTTAATAATTCTGGTTCGATACCTTCACCACGAGTAATCGCATCGGTATTTGCCGCAGGTACAACTAATAACCGTACTGTACCCGCTTCTTTCGTAGAATTTGGTGGTAAACAACGCACCCGTGCCACTGCACCAGAACCAGCTTGCAGCGTTAAGACTTCAAAATCTTCGGGAGTGACGGCGCGATCGCGTGTCCGCAACATCGCCGGAACACGAATCACCGCATCTTCCAAAGATTCTGCATCCGCGCCATTCCGAGCAGGTGTATGATTAATTACGCGAGCTACGTAGGGTACAGCAGTTTTAGCGACAGTAATCGTCCCTCGTTGCACATTTCCTTTCCGTCCTCCCCCCGTGCGATAAGCGACCATCCGAATCACCGCACCCCGTGGCGGTACAGCCCCATATTGACGCTCTAACTCTTGTGCATTAGGTAATAAAGATTGAGAATTAATTGTTCCCAGTCCCCAATCCCCACTACCCATTCCCCGCCGCCACTCCGTCTGCTGCTGAATTTGGGCTGGTTCACGAATTAACGGGCCAAACTGCACTAACCCTGTGCGGGAATCAATAGTGTAATGTCGATCTAAAGGCCCAGAATCAGCAAAATCGCTGACTTCATACCATATCTGCGACGATAAACTTCCCGGCGGTAAAATTTCTATGTGTTCCCCTTCCCGACGATTTAACACCGGGAACTGCTGTAATTGAAAGGTTTGTCCAGGTGTACCTTCACTTTCACCTAGAATTTCGTCATAAATCAATTCACTTTGGCTAGCCCCCACAGTCCCACCAATGGAACGCACTGATAAGCCGACAATGCGGGGAGAACAGCTAAACCCCGGCTGATTTGGTTGGGGAGTCGTGTAAACGCAACGTAACCAACGCCCTTGGAAAGCAGTAAAAGTAGTCACAGGCCAAGATTGGGGCAAATGTAACACCACATCTGCACCTTGTAGGGGATTAGCACCTTGAGCAGCTAATTCACTAAAACTAAAGCCCTTGGTACTATCATCAGATTCTTGGAGTAAAACCGATACCCATTCGATCCCATTCCAAGCTTCCCAACGTCGTGGCGGTGCATCGGGGTTAATTCCAGTACTGGTGGCGGCTTCTCCTTTAAATTGCAGTGCTAAAACATTCCCCTCACACTGACAAGCACCATCAATCACTAGATAAAAACTATTACCTGGCTGGGGTTGCTCATCAAAAAAAGCTAATTCCCTACCATACCAGTTATCATCAGGACTTTGAGACCAAATATTAGTAAAGCGATCGCGTAAAATCGTAGGCGTGGCTTCTGTAGTTTGGGCTGAAAGAAAATGACGAATTTGGGGTTTATCAATAATTAAAGGCCGATCTGTAGAGAAAGCGATCGCCTCTTCCGTTTCCGTGCGTACCGTCGCCACTTCCACACCCGCTGGAATTGTATAAGTATCCGGTAAAGCCGCACTCAGATAAAAAGTAATATCTGACATAGCCGGAGCAGGTGCTTGCAAGCGCACTCCCAGCAACTCTAAAAAAGTAATGTAATTTCGCTTCGGTACTTGGTTGAAGCGTAGCAGCATTTGGTCAGTCAACCAAGCAAATAGTTCAATCAGCGTAATCCCCGGATCACTAGGGTTATAGTTTGTCCATTCTGGACAATAGCGAGGAATTCGCAATACACACTCATCAACCAAATCTTTAAACGTGCGATCGTCTAGATTTGACTTTGGTAATTTCGGTAAAAAATCAAATTCCACAATGATATAACCTGATTTAAAAGGGATTGGGGATTAGGGACTGGAGACTGGGAAAGCAGCTGACTTGTCACGGGATCTGGAAAACCCCTCTCCATAGCTCCCTTTTCTGGTAAGGAAGGGTTGGGGAGTTAGGTTTCACGTTAACTTTTTCACGTAGCTTGAAACGTCAGGGAAAGCAGGGGGAGAATAACTAATGACTATTGACTATTAACCCCATTTAAATAAAAAGGGAAAACCAAACTGCGAGAATCATGAGTATCTTTTGGATGATACTGAATATGAATATTTACCCGACCTCGTAGCGGATCAGCTTCAGTAAAAACTCCATCTAAAACAATGCGCGGCTCCCACATCTCCAAAGCTTCTTGGACGTGCAGCCGCAACAGTAATAAAGTTTGAGTATTCATCGGTGCAAAGGTCAACTCAGACAATCGCGAACCAAAATTAGGCCGATACACTCGCTCACCCAAATCAGTACGCAGAATGAGCATAATCGACTCTTCAATGTTGCGTTCCTTGGTACTGAGTTGCAAACCCCCTTGGACATTCACCCTAAGTGGAAAAGACCAACCCGCACCCAAATGACTACGATGCTGATTTTGATTTACTTCTGGCATGGTATGTCAATACTGACAAGCGTGTTTACGCTAATTTACGCTCATCTCTCAAATCAAAACTATTCGCCAAAAGTCGAGCATTAGCTATTGGGCATTGAGCACTATATCTTGCTCCCACTACTTCCCCTGTTTCTCTGCTCCCAATCCCCAATCCCCAATCCCCAATCTCCAATCCCCAATCCCCTTTAAGAAGTCTGAGATCCTTCACTGGGTGATTCTAGAGCCTGATCTAACACTTGTCTAGCGTGTTCTGCTTTAGTGCGTGCTTCTTGATAGCGTAAATTCACTTGAGCAAAATTCTTGAGAACCTTAAAGCCTTCCTTGAGGCGCGTAATCTCTTCTTCTGTTACTGATTCATCCGAAAACAGCACATCAACAGCTTTGCGAATTTCTAATGCTTCAGAGCGAGATTCCTGTACTTTGAGTTTCAGTGTAGCAAGATTACTAAGAACCTGCACTGCTTGTGTAATAGAGTCTTCACCACCACTAGACTCAGCAGTAGGTTCTTTGACCTCTATAAGTTGTTGTGGCCCAAATCCTTCTTCTAATTCTGTAGGTAGCTTACCAGCGTTCATCAGTTCCATCAACTGATCCATTGCCTTGTCACGGGCTTTAGCTGAATCTTTGCCTGTAACAGTGAGGATAATTTCTGGGCTTTGTGCGAGAGTGTACTGAACCATATTACAGACAGAAAATTTGCTGATGAACTAAGCCTAGATGCCGTATCTTAACATAAAAAGTTCATTAGTTATTTATTTGCTATTTGCCATTAGTCATTAGTCAACAGTTTTTCTCTCTTACACACGCCAGTTTCCTCAAGTCGGGAAACCCACCCACACCCCCACACCCCTACGCCCCTACACCCCTACACCCCTACACCTCCACATCCAAACTTTATACTTAAGAAAAGGCGAATCAATTTCAATAGGAGAGGAGAGCAATGACTCCCAATCCCAACGTTATGCAGGCTGTGGAAAAACTGGGCTACCGTGTCACTGTTGGTGATGTGGCAACTCAGGCTGGATTGAACTTAGCAGAAGCTAACCGAGGCTTACTTGCCCTAGCCACCGATGCTGGCGGACATTTGCAGGTAGCAGAAAGCGGTGATGTCGTTTATTTATTTCCTCGTAATTTTCGCGATATTTTACGCAATAAATACTTTCAGTTACGATTGCAGGAATGGTGGCAGAAAGTATGGAAAGTTCTGTTTTACTTGCTTCGGATTTCCTTTGGGATTTTTCTCGTTGTTTCCATTGCTTTAATTACTATCACCATTATTTTGATCATTACTGCTATGAATTCCAGTAATGACAATGACAACCGAAACAGCAACTCTAGCAGTAGTTGGGGATTCTTTTATATTCCTGACTTGTTTTGGTACTTTAATCCCAATTATGAAACTTACCCTGAACAAAAGCGGCGTAGTAGAAATCAAGACAGCCAAATGAATTTTTTCGAGGCTGTGTTCTCCTTTTTGTTTGGTGATGGTAATCCTAACGCACGTTTGGAAGAACGCCGTTGGCAAGAAATAGCCACAGTGATTCGTACTAATCAGGGTGCGATCGCAGCAGAACAGATATCTCCCTATCTGGATGATTTGGGTGCAAGTTATCAACAGGAGTACGAAGATTATATGTTGCCTGTGCTGTTGCGATTCAACGGCCAACCCAAAGTTAGTCCTGAAGGACAGATTGTCTATTATTTCCCTGAATTGCAGGTGAGAGCCAGCAATAAACAATACGAACCTGTGTCACCCTACCTAGAGGAATTGCCTTGGCGATTCAGTGCTGCCGATTCTGGACAAATTATGCTCAGTGGCGGTTTAGGTATAGTCAATCTGGTGGGTGCGTTGGTACTTGGTAGTTTATTAAGAGATGGCACAGTTGCGGCTCAGTTGGGCGGACTAGTAGCTTTTGTCCAAGGTATTTATTGGCTGTTATTAACTTATGGTGTTGGTTTTTTAGCTGTACCTTTGATCCGCTATTTTTGGATACAGGGGCGTAATAAAAAGATTCTCAATCGTAACCGCGATCGCATGGCAAGAGCCAGATTATTAGGCGACCCACATCCTGACTTACAGCAAAAAATTGATTACGCTCGTCAATTCGGCACAGAAACAGTAATTACAAATAAAGATTTGATATACAGCACTGAAACTGACTTACTGGAACAAGAGGTTGAGAAGAAACTAGGAAGTGGGGAATAGGGAATGGGGAATGGAGAATGGGAGATTTTACCCCAATGCCCAATTCCCAATTCCCTATCACTTCGCCTGAATTGGTGTGAGGGAGACACCGCGATAATAATGTCCTAGGATTTGCAGGTGGTTAGCACCGCGCAACGCCAAATTATACGCTCCCCATTGGCTCATGCCTAAACCATGACCAAAACCTAAGCCTTGGAGTACAAAACTACCATCGGCTGATTTGACAACATTAAATCGAGTGCTTCTTAGTCTGAGTGCTGTGCGAACTTCTTCACCGCGCAGTACCTTTGTTCCTTTATCTCCGACTATTCTTAAAGCTTTGACACTCTTATAAGGTGAAAACGCCTCTGGAATGATTTCTCGAACATTGCCAATCCCAGAAATTCTGGAGCTAATTTCGGTAGGTGAAAAGGCTTGTTGCCAGTTGCATTCTTTAATATTTTGATCGTAGTCTTCCACCGCACGCAGATAGGGCAGAGGATTTCCCCAAACGTCTTCTACGTTTTCGGTGTGTCCTCCTGAACAAGCATGAAAGACTGAGAGAATCAGATTATTTTGATAAGTTAATACTTGTCCCGCCGTGCCATCAACCGCGTTATAAGTTGCAGGAGATTCACTACTGACACCTTTATATATTTGCCAGCGATCAGGACTATCACCTAAATCATAAACAGGGTTTTTACGCTGCTGTTCTCGCTTGTAAAGAGCATAGGTACGGGCAGCGATCGCTTGCGCTTTGAGGGCTTCTTGCGGCCAGCTAGAACTCATTTCCCCACCAAGGACGCTGTAAAGATATTCTTCTAAATCTACCCAGTTAACAACGTCTATCCCTTTTTCTGTGGGAACAACTAAAGTTCTACCGCGATACCAGCGATCGCCAATATATACGAATCCTTTCCCTGAGGGTTCAATCCAAAATAAACCAGATTGCCATTTATCTAAAGCCACACCTCCAGGTATAGCTTGAGCGTAAAAAGAACTCATAGCTGGCAATTGACCCAGAGTGCGCCCACTACTATCTTTGACAATCGCCGTTGTCGAACTGCCAACCTTGGTTTGATTAACGCCTCTCTCAATAGCTACACGCAAGATTACAGAAGCTTGAGCTGGTGCAACCAACACCATCCACAATAGAACACTTAACCACCAATGACGTATTTTAAACTGGGATAACAAAGAGCCGAAAAACAGTTGAAATTTCATGCTGATTATTTGATCACAAGTATCTGTTGGTAGCTCTGGACGATGATGTCCATAACTTAAGATAAGACAATTTCCCAAAGTCAGAGGTTGCCTCCTTCTACATAATTATGCAATGGCTTTTGAGAAGTGGCAGCAGAAAAAAACAGGGGGCAGGAGTCAGTTAACTGTCATCAGTCAACAGATGATACCAATTCACGAAAACCTTGATACAGACGTAAACCCTGAAAGCTTTGCTGCATCTAAGTTTTTTAATTGCGAATTGCGAATTGGTATGATATGACATTTGTCATGCTTCGAGATGACATTTATCCGATGTGAATACTTGCCTAGTGGGAATAAAGTGAGGCTATCGAATTCTTTCTACACAAGGAAACTAACTTCAATGCCTGCTGCTAGTCCATACCTCGGTGAAATATATCTTTCTCCGTACCCTCATTTCGCTCCCGCTGGATTTCTCCCAGCTAACGGACAACTGCTACAAATCCAACAACATCAAGCCCTCTTTGCTTTATTGGGAACGACTTATGGCGGTAATGGAAGAACCACATTTGCACTGCCTAATATTTCTCCATCTGTTTATGGAACACAATATCTCATCGCTACTCAAGGTAGATTTCCTAGCCAAGATGTGGGTTCACCCAGTGCAGACACATTACTCGGTGAAATCGGACTTTTTGCCTACAATTCCATACCTAAAGGTTTTGCTCCGACTGATGGACGAAATCTGCCGCTCATCCAAAATACAGCCTTGTTTTCCCTGTTAGAAACAAAACATGGAGGGGACGGACGCATTCAGTTTGCTCTACCCAAACTAACTTCACCAATCCCCAGCACTCAATATGCAATCGCTCTCCAAGGTATCTATCCCGGCCGAGATTCTGCTCCCATGACTAGTAATAGATTACTCGGTGAAATTGCTTTACTGCCCTATGATTTTACCCCTAATGGTTTTGCTGTAGCTAACGGACAACTGCTATCTATCAATGAACATGGATCTCTATTTGCGCTGATCGGAACAATGTATGGGGGAGATGGACAAACAACCTTTGCTCTACCCAAGTTAACCTCATCAATTCCCAACACTCATTATGCGATCGCTCTCCAAGGTATCTTTCCCCGTTTTGGAGTTAATATCACTCCTCGTGAGCCTGTCCAACCACCCATCGTTAATAGAGTGCCAGATCATAGCAATTCTGGAATTGCGATTTTGATAGTTATAGTGATGCTGTCATTCTGGCACAAGGTTGCAGAGTTTTTATCTATTTATACAAATCCCAGTAAATAAATATTAATCACATTAAATTCAAGATTTCTATGTCGATTTGTAGGTGATGCGGAGACTCTGGAACAGGATGATGACGGAGGCGATCGCCATTAATCCACCCCAAAACCAATAAGGTAATAACAAATATTTTTGCATTTGCGCTGTATCAGACAGTCCCAAAGGGCCAGCAGTTCGACTAAATAAATAATCTAATTGATGATAGGTACTGACACAGGCTTGCACGCCTAAAAATTGGATGGTGAATCCTTGCACCCATTGGGAAGTTTTGAAACCAATGCCTAAAATCATCAAACCCAATAAGGGGATTGCCACAAATCCAAACCAAGAACGTACCCAAATTAATGTAGAAACTAGTAAAAAACCTCCCAGAATCTTCAAACTCAAGGAGGTAACTTTAAAACTGCGGGAAGCTAAAATCAACCCTGCTCCAGCTAGTGGTGGCCCCATTGGCCCGGCGGCGGCAACTAAGAATGGCCCAATCGGCCCTAATGATGAGCGAAGAGAATAACTTGCAACACCAGAGCCATTACTAAAAATCTGTAACTTTTGAAAATATCCCCCCAAGAGCAAGGCCATTAGCCCATGCCCCATTTCGTGAAACCACGTAGCTAATATAGTGAACGGGTATAAAATATAATTACCACCTGGCACTTGCCAAAGGATGGCTGTAGCGATCGCTGCACCTACTAACCAAGTTAGCCCCATGCGTTCAACTGCTGGTGGGGCTTCGTTAGTAAATAAGTTATGAAAATCTCTCCCTGGTTCGCTCATACTAATTCTTAATGCGTAATTGTAATTATTAATATTCTGGACGAATGTGAGGTTATAGGGGTTTCAGGGTTATACCTACACACGCCAGTTTGCACCCTGTGGGTAGGCACACCTCCGTAAAGCAAGCAAGCTACAAGTCAGAAAACCCTGCACGCAGCTGGCTTCCCCTACACCCCTAAACCCTTACACCCATAATTAAGCGAGTTTAAACAGGAATGTTACCAAATCGCCTTTGCCCAGACTGATGCGATCGCCTGGTCTGAGGCGGTGTCTGTTCCCCGGTAATAAGGGCAAATTGTTTATGTAAGTACCATTGGAGCTGCCGACATCTTCTATATAGTGAGCGTCTCCCTCAACTCGTATATCAGCGTGGACACGGGAAACAATTTCAGAGTTAGAAAATCCTGAAACATCTATATCTGGGGGAATGCGGTCATTTGGCTTCCCAATATGAATCACAGACAAACTAGGCGGTAATTCAATTTCTCTATCGCTTTGAACGTGAACTAATAAGGCTGTGATTTGCTGTAATTGAGTTCTGGCAGGAGAAGGTGGAGCAACGACAGGCTGTGGTGCTGGTGCTTCTACTGCTTGTACTGGTTCTGGTGCTGGTTCAGGGGGTGCAGTGGGAACAGGTACTTCAGGTATTTCAGGGACTACAACTGGTGGTGGTGTAACTTCTGCCTGTACTGGTGGAGGTGTAACGGGAGGAGCTACTGGGGGTGGGGTGAATGGTGCAGCCATTTCCGTCGGTGGTAAGGGTGAAACCACAGGGGGATTTTGGTTAGCTACTGGATCAATACCTAAAGCATTTGGTTGTAGTAATTCTAACATTGGGTCAGGCATGGGATCAGGACTCACCAATGGTGGAATTTCTACAGGAACATCAGGCGCAACTGTAGCCACGACTGTCGCAGGAGCAGGTACAGCTGTTGAATGTAGGTTAAAGCCACATTGACCGCAAAAAGCGGCATCAGACTGTACTGTTGCACCGCAATTGGGACAGTTGTTAGTAGCTGGCAACGGCGTGTAGCAAGCTTCGCATTGAACCGCGCCGTCTGGATTGGAGTGATTGCAATTAGGGCAGACGATCATTTATTTAAGCCTTTGTTCACGAGCATCCTAAATTTGGGGACTGGGGATTGGGGGCTGGAGATTGGGGATTGGGGAACTCGGTGCCCCCTCTGGGGATAAGCTACGGTGTACACACATCTTTGTGCTAGGCGCAAAATGTGGTTTGATCCCCCTAAATCCACGCCACTTGCTTTAAGCCGGGAAACCCGTCCAACGCAGTGGCTCCCCTTAAAAAGGGGGACTTTGAATCTATTCCCCCCTTTTTTAAGGGGGTCAGGGGGGATCAAAACGTTGTAGGACTAGGTTATTAGACTTGTGTGTACACCGTAGCTGGGGATAAGGGGCGATGGGGATTGGGCATAAAAAAGGCAAAAGTAAATAAGGTGAGCCATTGCAGTGGACGGGTTTCCCGGCATAAAGCAAATGGCGAACCTAAAGAGAAAAGATTGACTTTTTTGTCTTCTCTACACTCATACACGCCTACCCCTACACCCTTACTTCTTCAAAGCAATTCTAGCTTTCGATTTTAACAACTACTTGTGATACAACAATCAAGCTGAGAGTTCCGCACCTGCGGCAGCATCAAGTAGCCATACAAGTTCACCTTGGGGTTGAATGAGGCGGGATGGGTAGGTGGAGTCATCCGCTTGGGGGGCAAATACTTGAGCTAGAGCTGGTCTTTTATTCGCCCCAGCCACTACAAAAATGACACTGCGAGCTGCATTAATGAATGGGTACGTAAAGGTGATGCGGGGATTACCGTCTTTGTTGCCTACAGTAATTAAGCGATCGCGGACTTTTAAAGCTGCTGTGTGGGGAAACAAAGATGCCGTGTGGGCATCATCACCCATGCCGAGTAATACCACATCCAAAGCGGGAAACTCTCCCGGTGGAGAGTTAAAGAAGGCTTGCAGGTGTTGTTCGTACTTTGCAGCCGATAACCCTGGATCATTATCCAAAGTGGGTACAGCATGAATATTGGCGGCAGGAATATCAACCTGATCTAGCCAGGCACGACGCGCCATTAATTCATTACTATCGGGATGATCTGGGGGAACATAACGTTCATCGCCCCAAAACACATGGATTTTATCCCAAGGTAATTTTTGCTTGGCGATCGCTTCATACAACGGCTTAGGTGTGCTGCCGCCAGATAAGGCGATTGTAAATCTTCCCTGCTGTTTGATTGCAGCATCTAAATTCGTCAGGATCAAATCTAGCGATCGCGCAATTAACGCTGATTGATCCGGTAGGACTTCAATCTTTTTGTTCATGGCTTCATCATCACATTGCCGTCTTCCAGCAATACAATACCGAACTTATGACAACTCACCTTTTGAAATTCTGAAACTTTTAACATCAGCAAGTAAACAGTCATAAGTCAAGACACTCCATCCTTATCACTTTCTAGGGGGAGTTGTCAGTAGTCATGGGTACGGAAAGGGAGTATAGGGGTGTAGGGGTGTAGGGGGAGAAAAATCCAATGCCCAATGCCCTAACCAAATAAATTTTCCCAATTGCCAATTGCTTCTCTTTGGGCAATTAATAATTGCTTAATACCTTTTTCGGCGTAATCTAGTAGCTGATTTAATTGGGTGCGGCTAAAACTGCCTTCTTCTGCTGTTCCCTGGGTTTCGATGATGCCCAAGTTGTGATTCATCACGACATTAAAATCTACTGTAGCGGCGACATCTTCTATATAGTTCAAATCTAAGAAAGGTTCTTGCTCTAATAAGCCGACGGAAATAGCTGCTACTTGTCCGCATAGGGGCGATCGCTCTAATACTCCTCGCTGCAATAATTGCGAAATAGCGTGAGCTAAAGCCACAAATCCACCTGTTATTGCGGCTGTTCTTGTACCTGCATCAGCTTGCAATACATCCGCATCTACAGTTAAAGTTCTTTCTCCCAAGGCCTCAAAATCTATTGCAGCCCTCAAACTCCGTCCGATCAAACGTTGAATTTCTTGTGTCCTGCCAGACAACTTCAATAATTCTCTTTCCTGGCGTTGTTGTGTTGCTGATGGTAACATCCGGTACTCAGCAGTTAACCACCCCTTGCCACTCCCTAATAAAAACTTGGGAACGCCTTCAGCCACGCTGACGGTACACAATACTTTAGTATCACCACATACCGTCAATACAGAACCGAGAGCAAAGCGAGTAAATTCAGATTGAAAGGTTACAGGACGAAGTTCATAGGGTTTCCGACCATCGGGACGCTGCCAAACCATTAGAGATGCCTCAAAATTTTTATTGTGAAATCCTGTCTTAAAGCTACTTTAGGATCGTGACTCATACTGGGTCTGTATCTTAAGGTCAGCATCTCCAACTGAAGACAAGTAAGAAGACGGAATTTGAATTTCAAGTATAAGATTTATTGTGAAATCAACAGTAATCTGCCAGGAAAAATTTTAGGATCACTAAAGACTTATTTAAGCTGCTTCCAGCAAAGTCAAAATACTGTGCAACACTACTTCCGGTAATTGGTCGCCATTAATTGTTAACAGACGGCGGCGGCGGTCATAATATTCTAAAATAGGGATAGTACGGTCATAAAAAATCTCTACCCGACGTTGGACAATTTCAGGCTGATCATCTGGTAAAGACCGCCCTAGGGAACGACTCACCATCACGGCTTCCGGCACTTGTAAGTAAATCGCCCAATCTAATTTCTGTCCCAATTCATCCAGCAAAAAATCTAATTCTTCCGCTTGAAACGCAGTTCGGGGATAACCTTCCAAAATCCAACCACCACCGACATCAGGCTTTTTGAGACGCAAACGGATGAATTCAATAATCATTTCATCAGGAACTAGTTCCCCCTTAGACACATAAGGTTGTGCATAGCGGCCAAGTTCACCCAGGTTAGCGTAGACACTTTCTAAGGTCTTACTACCAGATATTGCTTCCCGCAAAATTTCACCAGTGGAAATGTCGGGTACTTCAAAATATCTGCCTAACTTTTGTGCTTGCGTACTCTTCCCCGATCCTGAACCTCCTAGAATCACCAGTCTCACAACTATTCACTCCTCAAGCAGTCACGTTTAACACATAATAAGTTTGTTTTGCCCAACCATGTAGAAAATCTAACATCCAGCCCAAGGGCTATACTATGTCCCTTTCCAGCTGACTGATAAGAGGTAGGAGGGACAACAAGACAATAGTTCTTATCTCTCATGGACTATTCCCCGTTCCCCAAACTAACCCTTGACTTCAGCACAACCTAGTGTTTGACTTATAGAGCAGATTGCCAGATTTATCAAAGTGAGCAAAAACAAATTGATTATACAGGCGATTTTCTAAAAGGAATCTCTGCTAAATCTATTGAATTTATTGTGATTTTTTGAAATTTATCTTATGGTTGCCCAGTTAGAAACTCCCAGTGCCAATTCGACTCTTAGCTTACCCCATCCAATTGAAGGTCTGGTGCAAGTCTTCACGAGCATCCACCGCAACTTTTTTACCAGCGTTATGGGACAAGCACTCAGAATAGCTGGACAAGGTACACCAGTGTTGATAGTACAGTTTCTCAAGGGTGGCATCAATCAGGGACAAGACCGTCCAATTCAATTAGGACAAAATTTAGATTGGTTGCGTTGTGATTTAACGCGCTGCATTGATACGCCACATTTAGATGAAGCGGAACACCAAGCTTTACAAAAATTATGGCAGCATACAAAGCAAGTAATAAACGAAGGCAAGTATTCGCTGGTTGTCTTAGATGAGTTAAGTTTGGCGATTCATTTCGGTTTAATTTCTGAATCAGAGGTTTTAGCTTTTCTCTCTCAACGTCCTCCCCACATAGATATCATTTTCACCGGTACGGAAATGCCGCCATCTATTTTAGATGTAGCGGACCAAATTACAGAGATTCGGCGTAGTCATCGCCCTTAAGTAAATCGTCCATTAACAAATCTACGCTCAACAAAATACACAGTTCACGATATCCTAGTATTTCTGTTTGTATTACTTGTGAACTCGTGATTAAGAACGATATCTGGATTACTGAAATGGCTCAAAAAGGGATGATTACTCCTTTTGAGCCAAGTTTAATTCGTCAATCTGAGCAATTTCCTGTCATTTCCTATGGTTTGAGTAGCTTTGGTTATGACATCAGATTATCATCAAGAGATTTCCGTATTTTTAGGCATATTCCCGGAACTGTAGTAGATCCTAAGAATTTTAATCCTGAAAACTTAGAAGAAACTAAACTTCATAAAGATGCTAACGGTAGCTATTTCATTCTCCCAGCTCATTCGTATGGTCTCGGTGTTGCTTTTGAAAGGTTAGAAATACCAGACAATATCACAGTCATTTGTATAGGTAAAAGCACTTATGCAAGATGTGGTATAATTGCTAACGTTACACCTGCTGAAGCCGCTTGGAGAGGATACTTAACACTGGAATTATCTAATGCTTCCAGTGCTGACTGCCGCATTTATGCGAATGAAGGTATAGTTCAGTTGATGTTTTTGGAAGGGAAGCCGTGTAGTGTCAGCTACCAGGCACGTCAAGGCAAGTATCAGGATCAGCCAGATGAGGTGACTCTTGCTAAGGTTTAGATTTTCTATTAATTATTTAATTTGTTCTATCCTTTCTTTAGGGGATATTTTTTCTGCTTGTTGCTGTAAAGGTTGGGCAATTTGAACAACTATTTGAACTAGAGTTGCAATAGTTAATACAATAGTGAAATATATTTGGTTTGTTTCAATAAAATCGCCTATTCCATTTAATAGACCTTTTTTAGTATTTCCACTAATTCTTTTAGACGGTTTATTATAAGGAATAGCTCCTTCCTTTACTTCCAGTATATAAAGAGTACAAAATACTTGTCCTTTCTGAAGCTCAACAGTTCTTTTACCTAAGTTAAAAACTGTGATGGAAAGTTTTCCTTCATATCCAGGGTCTATCTTTGATGAAGTATTAGATAAACCATATTGTAAAAGAGATACTTTTGGAACTACATGACCAAATCGAGATTTAGGCAATTTAAACGATTCAGCTGTTTCAATAATGACAGCAGATCCAGGCTTTAGAGATATTTTACTGTTGTCCAACAAATCCGTTTTACCGGGATCTCTGTGATCTCTATATTCCTCTCCAACCCTTAAGTCATAGCTCACATTGCTAGACTCTGTGTTCAGAATTTGACTAATGTCAAGATTTTGTATACAAATTACATCCCCATTGAGACCACCTGCCTCATCGTACTCTTGCTTACTTTTTACAACTGTTTTGTTAGTACCATCCAATATAAATGGGATAACACTCATTTTTTTGTGTCCCTGGAAATACAGTTATTCAATTATACGCCTGCTTCACAGTAAATATACTGCTTACAACAGAAGTATAATAATACCAAATTTAAAATAGAATGTGACAGATAAATTGCGTAAAAAAGCAAATTCTTGCGCCTCTACAAATGCTCCGTGTATCGCAAAAAAATATGCTTAAATCCTAAAAGGAATTAACTTCACTCATCTACCAAGATTCATCGTTTTAGCAATTACCTCTACAACCTGTAAAACTTGAGTTTGCAAATGTGGAAAATCTTCTAAAAATTCGGCTAGAACTGCTTCGCCTTCTAGATAATTGAAAAAATCTGCAAAGGAACTCTTGTGCCAATAAGTACAAGAGTTCCACTCATAATATCTGGATCAGATTCAATAATTAGGCGAGCGCATAGAACCTTTTGAATATCCATCGTTTTCCAGTTAGGATTTAGACATCATCTAGATTTTAATCTAGCTCTAAGGTGCTAATCTTCCCTTGCCTAAACGAGTCTTTTCATACCATTGCGCGATCGCTGGAGTCCATTGTTCAAAATGAGGCCACATCAGTTCGCACAATTTTTGGATTTCTAATTGAGCATCTTTCTTATTTCTTAAGTCGCAAAAATGCAAGAATGACCTCAGATTAAAGCTGACTATAAAATGCTGGCGATAATCAAAGGGGACTTTACCTCTGGCGTGTTCTTCCGACATTCCACCCTCAAAATCAGCTTTATACCGTTTAGCAGCTTCTAAACACCACTCTAAATCGGCGGCTCTTTGTTCAAGAGAATAATAGTATTTTTTACCCTGTCTATCTGTGTAGTAACCCACGGGACGAAGGTAAATAACATCTTCAATATCTTTTCTACCTTCGACTACATCAATAAACTGTTTCCCCGTATATCTAAAAGATTGCACATCAAATGATACGCCTACCCTGTGGGTACGAGCTTGCTGCATAACACTATGGGGAAAATAGCCACAGTTGAACACAATTTGAGGATGTTCTAGCGGCCCATAATGTCCTCTTTCACCTGCTAATAGTCGCTTAACAATAATTTCACCGCTTTCTGACTCCGAAGGCCAGGAGTCGCGCTCGTCAAACACGAACCCATCAGTATAGTCTTGGTGCATGGCAGCATAAATCACCTGCTGGGGGTTTGGTGTTTTGGCAATAACTTCTACTCGGAATCGATCCATTGGCTTTTGGAAGGTTGATTTGTTTTTGTTCTGGAAAGGTGGTTTTGAACCCGACTCATGATCATATCTCTTTCGGCAGATTAAGATGCTTTACAAAAATTCATATATTTGTTACAGTTTGTTACATCATAAATAACTGGAAAAAACAAAATGCGTACAAACAGTGCTATCGTTGATGACCAAGGCCTGATGAACAACTTTGCGATTGAGCCAAAAGTTTATGTAGATGAACAAGGCGATCGCACCGGCTTCACTCCCTATGCAGAATTACTCAACGGTCGTTTAGCCATGATAGGGTTCATTTCTCTGATCGCTTTGGAAGTATTTACAGGACATGGTATTTTTGGTTTCTTCACAAATCTGTAAAAACAAGAAAATTTTAAGTTTTGTAAAAATATAAATTAAAAAAGTTAGAGACAGGAAGTTTCCTGTCTCTTAATGTATGGAGAGTTTCGTGTTATTTTGACAGTGATCAAAGCAGTCTTATTGAAGCTGGTTTGACAAAATCAATAGGAAAGATGCCTTTTTCCCTATAATCTTAAAATCTTTTCCACTCAGTAAAGAATAGAAAACTTCTCCACTCTCACTTGTAACCTATAATCTGTTACCTTTCACAAATTATGGTTTTAACTGCTTCTACCATGTTGCCATTAGGCACACAAGCACCAGATTTTCATCTACCGGAAGTCGTGTCTGGCAAGACAATTTCTCTAGCTAGCTTTGCCGACAAAAAAGTGTTGTTAGTGATGTTTATTTGTCGGCATTGTCCATTTGTGAAGCATATTCAAGATGAAATCACTAAGTTAGGAGAAGATTATGGCACGAGTGATTTAGCGATCGCAGCTATTAGTGCCAACGATGCCGAAAAATATCCAGATGATGCACCTGATTCGCTCAAAGCATTAGCTATAGAAAAGGGATGGCAATTTCCGGTATGCTATGACGAAACCCAGGCAACTGCGAAGGCTTATACAGCAGCTTGTACACCGGATTTTTTCATTTTTGATGCAGAACGCAAACTTGTATATCGAGGACAGTTAGATGATAGCCGTCCCAGTAACGGCAAACCAGTTACCGGTGCAGATTTACGCGTTGCTATTGATGCAGCCTTAACCGATAAGCCTGTAAGCATGGAACAAAAGCCTAGTATCGGTTGCAATATCAAATGGAAGCCGGGGAATGAGCCTAGTTATTTTGGTTAGGGATTGGGGAGTTAGGAACAAGGAGAGAAATTCGAGCCGAGGCTTCCTCTCTACGAGACCCTGTGCGTAGCTTGCTTCCCCGGAGGATTACGGGGAGACAAGAGACAGAGTAATTGAATCCCAATTCTCAATTTCCAATTAGTGTTTAATTTCCAGATTGAGAATATATTGTCCTAATTGGACATTTTCCCCCCATAGTTCATATTCCACACGTAGATGCTCTGGAAGTGGGTTGCCACTGAGAGTCAAGTTTTTGGTAAAGTTTCTTAAACGGATGGGATCATGTGGTTGTATTGACTCTGTGGGTAGCCAATATCGGCTGATCCCATATACACCCTGTTCCCAAAAGTGACGGTAACTCACCTGTTCGTTACCTTGCATGGTCATGATGATTCGATAAGGAGAAATTTCCAACCACAAAACTCTAGGGCTAGTGGGAGTATAAGCTTTAGTCTTGTGTGGTGTAACTGTATCTTCTATGCTGTCGGGAACTGCTACTTCACAGGTGATTAGAGGTGGTGCAGTTAATAGTAAATGAAATCTATCAGTGTCTTTTTGATACAGTGTTCCAGCAGTTTCTACAACTGACCAGAATGGCAGGTCAGTGGAGATATGTGATAAGCACACGGGCTTGCGGTGATGAGTGAGCATGGGAGCGTTGAAGGCTAAAAGCTATTGAACAAGATGCTTTACTGATTGAGTTAAGCGACTAAAGAATAAACATAGTAAAACTTGCTTAATATTAACTGAAGATGCTTATTTAGTAAGCTATATCAACAAACATCAAAATAACTTGAATATGAATCTCAAAAATTCATCCAAAAATAATGAAATTTATTAAGTAAACAATGTGAAAAGTTATACTTTTGTGAATAAACACAACTGATAGTTTCCATCAGAATACTTACTGAGTATCCCACATAAGAGTTAAGTAGCAATAACTAAAAAATAAATCTATATTAACCCAAGTTGTAAGTTAGGAAGATAGAGAATGGGTAATCAGAGAATAGAAAAGCAGTCTGTTTAAGTTGAACTGAGCTTCCTCAAATATCAAATAGGACTTTTACACAACTTAGCCGATTAGCTAATTCAGAGTAAATTTTAGAGAGCAAAAAGCGATACTATACTAGGCAGTCTCTATAAACATCTGACTTCTCACGTTGTGTGGAAAAGTTAACGCAAAATTTAACTCCCTAACCCCATTCCCTAGTAGGGAATGGGGAAATTTAAACCCTCTCTCCTCTTAGGGGCTACCGTGTACACACATCTTTGTTGCTAAGTGCAAAATGTGGCTTGATCCCCCCTAACCCCCCTTGAAAAAGGGGGGAACTAGAATCAAAGTCCCCTTTTTTAAGGGGAGATACTGCGTTGGGCGGGCAATGCTCGACTTGTAGCAAGTGTCGTCGGGTTTCCCGGCTTTAAAGCAAGTGGCGTGGATTTAGGGGGATCAATAACAATGCAGGGTAAGCTGATCAGAATTGTGTGTACACCGTAGCCTCTTAAGGGGGAGAAGTACTCTGCGGGTACTCTTTGAGAAAGCCTTTGACGAACGCGGTAGCGTCTCGTCAGAGAAGCAAGCTATGGAGAGGGTTTTCCAGATACCGTGAAAAGTCAGCTATAAAAATGGGCATGGGGAAGGCAGTGCTTTGGGCGGGTTTCCCAACTTATAGCAACTGCCGTCATTGGAATTTAGTGACTCTTTTCCATGTCTCCTCTTACCTCTCCGGGGAAGCAAGCTACGCGCAGCGTCTCGCAGAGAGGAAGCCTCGGCTTGAACTTCTCTCCTTGTTGCCAATCCCCAATCTCAGTCACCAATCTCTATTTTCAAGAAGTATATTGTGATGTTAGCTGCCGCCATAACATTAGAATCTCAAGAAGACCTTTCCCACAAGTTAATTATTCAAACGCCTACTACTGGGATATCTTTACAGGGTCGTATCCAAATACCGGGGGATAAATCAATTTCCCATCGGGCTTTGATGTTGGGAGCGATCGCCCAAGGTGAAACCGAAATCCAAGGACTGCTTTTGGGTGAAGATCCCCGCAGCACTGCTAGCTGTTTTCAAGCTATGGGTGCAGAGATTTCACCTTTGAATACAGAATTAGTGCGGGTGAAAGGTATTGGTTTAGGCAATTTACAAGAACCCGTAGATGTGTTGAATGCTGGTAACTCCGGTACAACACTCCGCCTGATGTTGGGATTATTAGCATCCCATCCAGGACGCTTTTTTACTGTCACGGGTGATAGTTCCTTGCGATCGCGTCCGATGTCTCGTGTCGTCAAACCCCTCCAACAAATGGGGGCGCAAATCTGGGGTCGCAAGGATAATTCTTTAGCACCTCTAGCTATCCAAGGACAGGTACTCAAACCCATTCACTATCAATCTCCCATTGCCTCAGCTCAGGTGAAATCCTGTATTATGCTGGCAGCGTTATTCACTGAAGGTAAAACTACGGTAACTGAACCAGCCCTTTCTCGCGACCATAGCGAACGGATGTTACGGGCGTTTGGTGCGGATGTTAGTGTTGACCCAGAAACAAAAAGCGTTACTGTCACCGGCCCAGCGCAATTGTATGGACAAAAAGTCATCGTACCGGGAGATATTAGTTCTGCTGCTTTTTGGTTAGTGGCTGGGGCGATTGTCCCCGGTTCAGAACTGGTGGTGGAAAATGTCGGTGTGAATCCCACGCGCACAGGAATTTTAGAAGCCTTGTCAATGATGGGGGCTGATATCGAACTGGAAAATCAGCGTGAAGTCGCAGGCGAACCTGTAGCGGATGTGCGAGTGCGTTACAGTCGTTTACGCAGTTGCACCATTGCTGGGGATATCGTACCGAGAATGATTGATGAAATACCGATTTTGGCTGTAGCGGCGGTATTTGCCGAAGGAACTACGGTAATTCGGGATGCAGAAGAGTTGAGAGTAAAAGAAAGCGATCGCATTACAGTGATGGCGCAGCAACTCAATAAACTCGGTGCAAAAGTCACCGAATTACCTGATGGGATGGAAATTCTCGGCGGAACTCCCTTAGTGGGGACAGATGTTGATAGTCATACAGATCATCGCATCGCCATGAGTTTAGCGATCGCCGCTTTAAACGCCCGTGGAATCACCACCATTCACCGCGCCGAAGCAGCAGCTATTTCTTATCCCAATTTCACTAATACACTCAAACAAATTTTGGGGTGAAAGTAGGGCATGAAGCATTGGAAGTAAAATTCCTCTGCTCCCCTCAACTTTTACTCCCCTGATTTGGTGGAAACAGTGCCATTTTCTTAAGTATTTCTTCCAGATTGACGGCTTTAAATTGCTCCTAATTTCCGAATTCTCACCAATCTCAACTGTATCTCTCGTCAAAGGTGATATTTACAGGCAGAACGAGATATGGCAAAGATTAACGGCACGATGATGCAATATTTCCACTGGTACACCCCTAATGATGGGAACTTGTGGAGCAAAGTTGAGAATTCAGCCCCTGAATTAGCAGATGCAGGTTTTACAGCCCTATGGCTACCACCAGCCTATAAAGGATTTGCTGGTGCTTATGATGTGGGATATGGTGTTTACGACTTATTTGATTTAGGTGAGTTTGATCAAAAAGGCTCAGTGCGGACGAAATACGGTACACGTCAGCAATATCTTGATGCGGTTAAATCTCTGCAAACGCATGGTCTACAAGTTTATGCAGATGCAGTGTTAAATCATAAAATGGGTGGTGATGGAGTAGAAACACCAAAAGCAACGCCTTTTTCTCAAGATGATCGCCTCAATCCTAAAGGTGGTTTGCAAGAAATTAAGACCTACTCTCATTATTATTTCCCTGGCAGACAAGGCAAATACTCTAACTTTGAATGGCATTGGTGGCATTTTGATGCTGTTGATTATAACGAATACAATAGTGGCGATCGCGGCACAATTTATTTACTAGAAGGGAAAAAATTTGACGATTACGTGGCTTTAGAAAAGGGCAATTTTGCTTATTTAATGGGTTGTGATCTCGATTTCCAAAATGATTGGGTGCGTGGTGAAATCACTTACTGGGGTAAGTGGTATCTCGATAACACAAATGTAAATGGTTTCCGTTTAGATGCCATTAAACATATTTCAACCTGGTTCTTTCCCCAATGGATAGATGAACTAGAACGCCACGCTGGTAAGGACTTATTTTTCGTCGGTGAGTATTGGTATAACGATATTAATACTCTGCTTTGGTATGTTGATGCTGTTCGGGGCAGGATGTCAGTTTTTGATGTACCACTACATTACAACTTCCATCAAGCCAGCAAATCTGGAGGCAATTATGATATGCGCCGGATTTTAGATGGCACAATGATGCAAAAACGTCCTACCCATGCGGTGACATTTGTTGAAAACCACGACTCTCAACCATTGCAAGCATTAGAATCTGTAGTTGAACCTTGGTTTAAACCCTTAGCCTACGCCATTATTTTATTACGACAAGAAGGCTACCCTTGTGTCTTTTCTGCTGATTACTACGGTGCAGAATATGAAGACTGGGGAAAAGATGGCAATCGCTACAAGATTTTTATGCCCTCTCATCGTTGGGTTATTGATCAGTTACTTTACGCGCGTAAACATTACGCTTATGGGCCACAATACGACTATTTCGACCATTGGAACACTATTGGCTGGACACGCTTAGGTGATGAAGATCATCCCAAAGCAATGGCCGTAATTATGAGTGATGGTTCAGAAGGTAATAAATGGATGGAAGTCGGTAAACCCAACACTAAATTTATTGACTTAACACAACACATTAAAGAACCTGTATATACCAATGAGTGGGGTTGGGGTGAGTTTCGTTGCTTAGGCGGTTCAGTATCAGTCTGGGTGCAAGAATAAATCCAGAATTATAATTTTTCAATCCACAATTTGTAAGAATTTAGAGGCAAAGATCCCCGACTCATTTAAAACATCGGGGATCTTAACTATTAGATAAGTAGGTAGGTATGATTCAATATAAAGATGTCATTGCGAGCGTTCGCAATGACGAAACATATTATATTTATTTACTATTTGTTTACACCCATCTACTTATCCTAGAACTAACAGTATGAAAAAACTTTTATTTGTAGCCAGAATAGATTGCGAAGCCCTACGGCTGAGGCTGTATTTGCTGAGTACGAAGGAATAGAAACAGATTCAGCAGGATTAGATCACTATGCAAAAGTCCCTATTTCCACTGAAGCTATTGAGTGGGCTGATATTATTTTTGTTATGGAAAAGGCGCATAAAATAAAATTAGCAAAAAAATTTCAGCCGTTTCTCAAAGATAAAAGAGTGATTTGTTTAGATATACCAGATGAATTTGAATATATGGATCCTAATTTAATAGAGATATTGAAAAGAAAGGTGCTAAAAATAATTAACTAAGTTTTAAGTACATAGCATATATTTACGATCATTAATTACCTGACTTTTCACGTTATGTGGAAAAGCTAACATGAAACCTAACCCCCTCCCTACGAGGGAAGGGGGAATATGTAGAGACGTTTCATGAAACGTCTCTACATTGGTAGGGGAGAGGTTTGGAGAGGGGTTTTCCAGATCCCGTGAAAAGTCAGATTAATTACCCCAATTTCTCTAATAAAACGTGAGTTCGATGAACCTCTTCCAAACCCATCTGTCTTGAAAAGTTCTGATGCCTGCGGCAAGCCCTCCGGGTTCAACAGTTCCCTACGGCGGGAAACCCACCTACAGGACTGTTTCACCGCTAAAGCGTCTACGGAGGAAACCTCTGCCCAGACTTTTCGCTACGATACGGAGAGGGTCTTTAACATCATTGTTAAAGCTTTTGAAGCCTCTCTTTTTAGGGTAGAGGTTTAGAGATGGGTCTTTTAAATCTGTCGAACTTATGTTAAGAGGCTGGGGCTAGTAAGTGTTGAAAATACAAATATAATGTCTATTTACCAGAACAGTAGGTATTAATTTCTTTGACTATAGTGCCTTCTTCAACACTACTCTTTTGTAAGCTAACTAAAAAGCGGTTAGCATCACGGATATTCTTTTTATCTATAGCTGCGGCTGCATCATTTAAGCCTTTGCTGATATCTTGATAGAGTGTGAGAAAGCGTCCCTGAAAACTTTTTAATTGTTCATCATTCACTGCAACAGCTTTCATTTCTGTGCCGATCGCATCTATTTTAGTCGCAAGTTCAGTTAAGCCTTTAGAACCCTTTGAAGATTTAGGATCTTTCCCGAATTGTTGACCTAATGTAGCAGCTTTGTTGGCGACTGTAATAACTTTGTTACATTGGGCAACTTTACTTTCTCCGCAACCTGCGAATAATAATGCGATCGCAGCTACTAGGGAAAGTGTAGCAGTTCGTTTCAGCATCAGTGACATATGTTGTGATTTCTCCAGGTATTTTTCCGTAAAAATGGGCATATAAAACAATTAGTTTACAAAAATACAAGTCAATGGTGTTTTTGCTTCTGACTTTTTTAGCCCTGTTACTTTATACTTCATTCTTTTTCAGAGGTGTATGGAATTACACTGAAATAGAAAAAAGTTAAATTAGATATACATCTACGGGTGTTGTTTTTCCGTAGGTGCGTGAAAAAACTTTACTGACTGACATTAATCACTAAATTTTGGTGTCAATCTCAATGTTGCCGCAGCTTTAGCTGCAACCGTTTTGTATTCCCAAAGCATGGAATGATATTCTAGGTTGCGCCAGGGGTCAATCATATCAGCATAGTGTTTATGGAAAGCATGACCTGACTGTCCTGGTGCATGAATCGCCAGTGAATTATCCAGATTGCTTAAATCTACAATCATTCGTAGTGAAGGAATATCAGTCACTTCAAATGATTTATTGGCTCGCCAACGGTTAGCATTGATAGTCTCCCCGTTCCCAGCTGTGTTGAAGCCACCCCGATTAAATAAAGCTTCAATGGGTGCAACACCAGATTTTCCCAAGGTAGCGTTACGAAAAGTAATAGTGTGTAATTGACCCCAATTCCAAGTTTGAGGATTTTTGCCTTGAATACTTTCTAGTTCATCCACAGCGGCTTTAAAAGCTTGCTGCAAAATTTGATCGCGGGTTTCTATTTTGGCAGTTTTGGTATTGTCCCACCAGTTACTATCAGACTGTTGGATAATATTTTGCAAGACAGCATACCAGCGATCGCTCCCATCAGGAAAATATTCTGGAGGTAGTTGATCATGAAAGGTAGCGGCTAATAAATGTTGATAAAATACTTCAAACAAAGCCGCTACAGGCGATGACATATCTAGCTGTAAATCCCAGTTTTGTAGGATTTTTTGAGCAGCTTTCAATCTGAGATCATCAAAAGTAAGATTTTGAATAAATGGTACAAGATTTTGAGCATTCAAATTCAGATTATCGCCTTGAATTTTCTGTACATCATTTACAGAAATCGGCTGTTTTTGCTGCTGAATCATCTCAACAATGCGCTGGGCGCGATAACCATAAACCCAATCTGTCGTAATTAAATAAGGATATTCACTAGCCACTAAATTATTCGCAGTAGCTATATAACCTTGGGGTGGATTGAAGCTATAAGGTAATTTCTCAAAGTCTAGATAACCTTGCCACTCATATTTATCAGTCCAACCGGGAACAGGATAACGTCCATTCCCCTGAGTGCGAATTGGAAATTTACCGGGCATTTGATAACCGATATTACCCTCGATATCAGCATAGACTAAATTCTGTGCAGGTACATCAAAGTTACTAGCCGCAGCACGAAACTCTTGCCAATTTTGAGCCCGATTAATTTGCGGAATTGAGTAGACTAGTTTGGCTGGTTCTAAAGCTACCCAACGCAGAGCTACAGCATAGTTTTGTGGTAATTTTATAGCTTGATTAAACTGTTTGAGATTGGGGGAAACATCAGAGAGAATCGGCCCGTGTCTGGTGTAGCGCACTGTCTGGACAACGGGTTGACTCCCAGAAACTTGAATAGTTTCTGGTACAAGCTGTATATCTACCCATTGGCCATTCACTTCATATTGATTGGGATTTTTGGGATTGATTTTCTCAATATATAAATCCATGACATCAGACTGTACATTAGTCACACCCCAAGCAATGCGATCGCTATGTCCGACAATTACTCCTAACATCCCTGCAAAGGAAAACCCAGTCACGTTGTAAGGACATTCAGCATTTTTGGTGGTGCAGTGTAAACCAATTTCATACCAAATAGAAGGCATTTGTACTGCTAAATGGGGATCATTAGCCAAAATCGGTTTACCTGTAGCTGTTCGCTTCCCAGCAATTACCCAGTTATTTGAGCCAATCCCGACTCCTGTCGCACCAATGAGTTTTTCTAGTGCCAACATTGGTTGAGTGATGGATGCTAAAGTCGGCGCAATTGCTGACACATCAGTAATTACAGGTTTACTATCGATTTCTGGCGTTGTTTTCCCTGTTTGCCAATCCGGCAAAATCACTGGCAAATCTTTTGGGTAGGCTGGAAAAAGCTCCTCTACTTGATCAGGCGTAAGGGTTTTTAATAAAACTGTACGTTCAATTTCACTCTGAAAATTTCTGCCCAAATCATAAGCCATCACCTTGCCCCAAGTTAGGGAATGTAGTGGTTGCCAAGGTTCGACTTGATAGCGAGGATTGAGTAATTTTAGTACCCCATATTCTAGACTTAAAGCACTACTTTGATGTGATTTCAGATAGGCGTTCACACCATCCGCATAGGCTTGCAAATTCGCCTTCATCTCTGCATCCATTGATTGGATTTCTTGCTGCGCCACCCTCGCCCATCCTAGAGTTCGTAGATATTTATCAGTATCTAATTGCGAAGCACCAAACATTTCTGCTAATCTACCAGAGCCAATGTGTCGCCAAAAATCCATTTGCCAAAATCTGTCTTGGGCATGGATATAGCCCTGCGCCATAAATAAGTCGTGGGAATTAGCAGCATATATATGAGGTATCCCCCATTGATCCCGTTGGACTGTAACTTCTGCTTGAATACCAGAAATAGCGATCGCTCCATTTTCCACAGGAAAAGAACGCCGTATTGTATAGCCCAAGAAAGATACTAACAATAACCCTAGTACTAACATTACAACTACAACTATTTTCAGTGCTTTCAATAACCGACGTTTGCGGAAGTTTTTCATGTCTGGGTTGTTAGTAAAATCCTGCGACATTATACCGTTTGCTGCTTCACATTTTGACTATTTTTTGAGTAAGAAATATAACTTGCTTTAAGCATTCATTACTTAAAATTAAATAGTCTCATGATGTGAATTCATCTTCAATTGCCTAATTTGCCTCAGTATACTTATAGATTTTCTCGTATCTAAAGAATATATATGGCGATAGGCGATCGCTCATCCGAATATCTTGACAAAGTTTGATTGACAGAGCTTAGAAGTGTATGCTATTTGGCTTGAAATAGGAATAATACCGAAAAACAAAATTTAATAGTAATTAAATATACAATACAAGCTTATTACTTTAGCAGCATAATCTCAGAAAATGACTCCGTGTCTCACTTACCGATGTATTTGGTACAACGAAGTAATAAAAGCATCATTAAATACTTATAAAAATTGCCAAAAAAAAACAGTAAAGGCATGCTAAGTTTTAAATCCATCCTCATTCCGTTCGCGGTTCGCCCCATGTATCTGCCAGACTTACACCCACAACACCTTGAAGAATTAGTCAAGCGCAGTGGTATAGATTTAGACTTAACCCAACTTAACTTCAAGTCTCTCCAAGGCGCAGCAGCCTACGAATATTTATTAATTTCCGAACATCTGCCCCGCACGAACACAGGAATGGTGACAAGTGGTTGGTTACAACGCTACAGTCATGTCACATCTGGCGGTTGGTGGTGTTCTGGCTTAGACCCTCTCCATAATTGGCATGCAATGGAGTGGGGTTGTTTTAAACCCAACCAACCACGCACAAATCAAAATGGTAAAACTATCAAATACGAACACCCCCCCAGCACACCAACACGGATATTTTGCTTGCGGGTGACGTTGGATATTTGGCAGCAAGTCTCCCAACGCTACAACATTGCAGTACCAACGAATATCAGCAACAGCGAACAAGGAGAAGCTATTGGTTTTTGGCAATGGGTTATGGAAAATCAAATACCCATCATTATCTGTGAAGGTGCGAAAAAAGCCGCTACCCTTCTGACACAAGGCTATGCCGCTGTAGCTGTACCTGGAATTACTAGTGGCTATCGAGTTGTCAAAGATAAATTTGGGAAAGTTATCAACCGCCAACTAATTCCTGATTTAGCTGCATTTGCGCGGATGCAACGAACTGTTTATATCTGCTTTGATTTTGAAACTCAACCCCAAAAAGTAGCAGCTGTTAGCAATGCTATTACTCAACTGGGTTGTTTATTTCAAGAACAAAAATGTCCTGTCAAAGTAATTACATTGCCAGGCCCAGAAAAAGGTGTTGATGATTTGATCATAGCCAAAGGCGCAAATACTTTTGAAAAAGCCTATCGTCGTAGTCTAGACTTAGAAATTTATCTGGCTGAAATTAAGCCCCATACTGAATTAACTATTCCTGCAACTTTAATTATCAACCGCCCATATTTAGGCGAAATTGCCTTTCCTACATCTGGATTAGTTGGAGTCAAATCAGCCAAAGGGACAGGTAAAACCACTGCACTACAAACAATTGTCAAACAAGCTCAAAGCAGAAATCAGCCCATATTATTAATAACCCATCGGATTCAATTAGGGAAATTTTTATGTGAAAAAGTTGGAATTAAATGGGGATTGGGTAATCATGAAGTCCTCACAAGTAATAGCGATTATTTGTCCCCTAATCATGCAGAACTAACTAATATCCGCTCTTTGGGTTTATGTATTGATTCTATTTGGAAGCTTGACCCTGATAACTGGCAAGGTGGGATAGTAATTTTAGATGAAGTAGAACAATCTTTATGGCATCTCCTCAATAGCAGTACTTGTAAGCACAAACGCGTAAAAATCTTAAAATTATTTCAACAATTAATTTCTACTGTTTTATCAACTGGTGGCTTAGTTATTGCCCAAGATGCTGATTTATCTGATGTGTCTCTAGATTACTTGCAAAGTTTAGCAGGCTATAAAATCACACCTTGGGTATTAGTAAATCAATGGAAACCCCAACGAGGTTGGGATGTGACATTTTATGATTCTCCTAACCCCATACCTCTGATTCAGCAATTAGAGTTAGATTTATTGGCAGGACGGAAATGTTATGTCACTACCGATAGTCGTTCTGGACGCTATAGTTGTGAAACTATCGAACGTTACCTAAAAGAACGTTTAGAAAAACTGCGATATCAATTTCCTAAAACTTTAGTTGTGAATAGCCAAACAACTAACACACCAGGCCATGCAGCGGTTGATTTCGTACCAGCAATTAATCAAAAAATTACTGAATACGCAACTGTCTTTGTAACCCCTAGTTTGGGAACAGGCATTAGTATCGATGTCCAACATTTTGACCGAGTTTATGGCATTTTTCAAGGCGTAATTCCTGATGCAGAAGCACGACAAGCATTAGCCAGAGTCCGAGATAATGTGCCGCGCATTGTTTGGTGTGCTAAACGAGGAATTGGTTTGATTGGTAGTGGTAGCACTAATTATCGTTTATTGTCTAACTGGTATCAGGAAAACCAAAAAGAAAATCTTGCTTTACTCAGCCCCCTCCATAAAATTGATGTAGATTTACCTCTAGTTTATGATCCTGTGCATTTGCGTACTTGGGCTAAATTATCAGCCAGAGTTAATGCTTCTATTCGTCTCTATCGCCAATCTATGCAAGAGAGATTAACTACTGATGGACATCAAATTCGAGTCAGAAGTAATGCAATCCATAATAATATTGTTCGAGATTTGCGATTAGCTTTTTTAGCAACTGATCCCCAGGATTTAGCAACTCGCAAAAGATTGGTATTAGAGATTGTAAAAGTTCAAAAAGAGTGGACAGATAAACGTCAAAAAGGTAAAGAAATTAAGCGTCAAATTAGAAAAATTAAACAGGAAAATCAATTAGCCGCAGCAATTAATGTTGCCGATGCTAAAGATATTGATTATGTTGAGCATGAACAGCTATCTGCACAACATTCACTTACTGATGCAGAACGCTATCAAATTCAAAAATATCATCTCAGACAAAGATATGGAATACCAGTCACTCCATTACTAAAACTCAGGGATGAGCAAGGATATTATTCACAATTATTAATTCATTATTATCTCACCCATGAAAGTGAATATTTCCATATCAGAGATCAGCAAGAGTGGCATCAACAATTATCGTTAGGTGGAGGCAAAGTTTTTCTCCCAGACTTAAAAACCTATACGTTAAAGATTGAAGCAATGAGAGTTTTGGGAATGTTGCGCTTTATTGAGCCGGATGCAAAATTTACTGAGGATGATCCTAATTTAATTTGGTTAAAAGATATTGTATTTCAACACAGTAAACATATTAAAAGAGTCCTAGGTATTGACTTTACCAGAGCCAAGAATAACACGACAGGGATTAAAATTCTCAGTCGGTTGTTGAATTTGTTAGGATTAAAATTGAAACGAATTCATGATTTTTATCAAATTGACTTAGATACAATTAATGATGGTAGGGAGCAAATATTTACTGTTTGGCATCAAAGAGATGAGTTGATATTAGCTCATACAAAACAGATAGAAAGTGAACACACTGATAAATTTGCTGCTTGGCAACATCCAAAAGAAGTAAATTCTATGGTTTCTGTAATGTCTATTACTTGAAAATGGGGAATTGGTAAGATAAATTGCGAATATTCCTTGTATGAATGATTACTGGTGCATGTATCTGGAAAATTACTGGCTGATAGTGTGGTAATACATAGGCTCTTAATTCGAGTTATATTGCAATTATCAGTGATTAGGAAAAACACCTGTGTTTCCACTCTACGACGACAACCCGACCCGAATCACACCGTATTTTACTTACGGTTTAATTGGGATGAATGTTTTAGTTTTTCTTCATGAATTGAGTTTATCTAATACTCAAGTAAACTTTTTTTTTAATCAATATGCAGTAGTCCCACAACAATTAACCACTGATTTGGCTGGGGAGTGGACAACTTTATTTACTTCTCAATTTTTACATGGTGGTTGGTGGCACTTAATCTCAAACATGGTCTTTCTTTGGGTGTTTGGAAACAATATTGAAGACCGTCTCGGTCATTTCAAATACCTAATTTTTTATTTGAGCTGCGGTGCTTTAGCTGCTGCGTGTCAATGGTTTATTGGAATGTATTCAACAATTCCTTCTTTGGGAGCTAGCGGTGCAATTTCAGGGGTTCTGGGTGCATATCTAATCCGCTTTCCTCATGCAAGGGTGACAACTTTAATTTTCTTAGGCTTTTTTGCGACTACAATCAGTATTCCGGCAATGATATTGATTGGAGTTTTCTTTATTCAAAATGTGATTTCCGGACTAGTTAGCCTACAAACTGCTGCCAATATGAGTGTCGAAACAGGGGGAGTAGCTTATTGGGCGCACATTGGTGGCTTTGTATTTGGGATGGTTCTTGCTCCCTTATTTGGTCTATTTAAGCGTGATTAGGAATTGGGGACAGGTGACAGTGAATAGTTATCAAGTGACTGGTAACTATTCACTGTCAGCTTTTCACTGTTGATGTGCAATGCCCCATGACTATTAACTATTGACTAATTATTATTAGCTCCTACGGAAATTTCTGCTGCTTCGTCTGTGATTCCTGGTTCTTCAGATAAGGATTCATTAGATAAGGATTCATTTGAAGGAGGTAGAGAAATAGTAATGTCAGCACCGTTGACGATAGTTCCTATTAAACCCAATTCAGCTTCTACTAATTGATCAATAGCCTCACCGAGCATATTTTCTTGGGTATAGTTTGGTCTTGCTACTAAGACTATGCCGTCACTGTAGGGTTGAATTAAGAGAGCATCATTAGATAAGCTCAAGGGGTTAGTATCTAGAATGACTAGATCGTAACGTTCCCGTACATCTTCCATGAGTCGCCGAATTTCGCTGGATTCTAAAACCGCTGCTGATTGGCGTACAGGGCCTGGACTGGGAATGATGTAGAGGTTTTCCACATCAGGTACTAGGCGAATACATTCACTCAAACTGCCGTAATAACGCAGAGGTTCTATGGTCGCATCAGGGTCGGGATTGACTCTCAATGATACACAGCGCGAAGGCGATCGCAAATCTGTTTCAATGATCAAAGTTCTTTTCCCGGCGCGCGCTGCTGCAATCCCCAAGTTGTAAGCACTGGTAGTTTTACCTTCATTAGCACTTGTGCTAGTGATTAATACTACTTTCAGGTTTTGACCCCCAAGGCGGCGCAAGTTACTGCGAAACTTCTCATAAAACTCTAAATATAAAGAATCAGAAGACAGCACCACAGGTATTCCTTCTGGTGGTAAATCATCCACAGGCATCAAAGGTATTTCTCCCAACAGGGCAACTTCCCGTTGTTTGAGGCTGTCGCGGATATCTTCTCTGGTTCTGAATGTTCCTTCTAGAGAACCTAACAGGAAAATTACCCCACCCCCGACCACCAAACCCAAGAATCCACCTACACCCAAAGTTAAGGGTACACTCTTGGCTGCTTTAGCATCAGCTGTCACAGTTGGTAGTCTGGCAATACTAAAACTACTGACTGTTTCTGCTTCCGCAGTTCTCGCATCAGTAAGTTTAGCCTGCATTTGATCAAACACAGCTTTCCTGAGTGCTACTTCCTGTTCTAAACGCGATCGCTCTAGTTGTTTGTTGGGTATTTGGGAATACTCCTGACGCAGTTGTAGTTCTTCCCGTACTTGCTGGGCTAATTGCTGTTGTAGGGTTTCGCGTTGGGTTTGCAAAGCCACCATCTGATTTGCTAGCTGTTGTCTCGCTGGGTCGAGATTACTTTGGGCGCGGATACCAGTTATACTCCCCGCTAAAGGTGCTGCTGTACCATTACCCCCAACTACCTCGCTAGCTCGTTGTTGCAGCAATTCCTCAGTGGCTTGTTTTTGACGCTGCAATTGGATCATGGTGGGATGTTCCGGCCGTAAATCCTTACGCAGCAAAGCTATTTGTGATTCAGTTTGATAAAGTTGTGTTCGCAATCCAGCGATGATGGGGTCGGCACTTAAAGCCGAGGAAACATAAGCTTGACCGACATTTAAACCTAATTTCTCTTGGATGCTACGAATTTGAGCATCAATCCCCGTAATCGTTTGTTGAATTATCCGTTGTTGATTTTGACTATTAGTGACAGCACTTAACAGACTACCGTTTTCAGCTGCCAAGATAGCGGGACGTTCCCGGCGATCGTAAATTTCTAGTTTCTTTTCCGCTGCTTGTAGTTCTGCTTTAGCTTGTGGTAAGCGTTCATTAATTTTTTCAATAATTGCTCTTAAGCGGCCCGTATTAATATCACTACTCAGCTTGACCATTGCTTGCATCAATTCTACCAAGACTTCTTGAGCGCGTTTAGGGTCGCTATCTCGATACTTGAGGTCAATAATATTCGATTCTAATTGTCCTGTCCGGGCATTTTTTTTCGGTAACTTGAGAGCCACACTCGCACCCAGAGTCCTGGGTTTGATATTCAATTTTGTAGCGACATTTTCAACCAATTGGTCTGAGAGCAGCACTTCTTCATTAAGTTCTTGACCTTGCTGTTGAATTTCGCTACCAGTGGCGGAAAAAGAAACTGGTGGACGAGAGTAGGTTAATGCACTATCAGCCACATAAGTTGGTGGCGGTTCAGGCTGAATAGCCACTACTGTTGACCCCGCCACAATTAAAGCAAAACTGGCTAGTCCAACCCATTTGTATTTTTCAAAAGCAATGACGTAACGCTTAACAATTGGTGGGGTCATAACAGAGGCGTAGGTAAACAGACGAGGGTGAATCGAATCGGCGATCGCAAGCTGTCATTATAGTTACTAGTTATTATTCATGATGAACGATTCATTAGTCACCCCCGTGTTTCATTTTGCTACATTCTTGATTATCTCTTGACAAAATCAACACTTTAAACAACCTGTTCTAATTTCCCCCACCAAAGTTGTTAAAGAAATTCAGGAACGAACGCACATTGAAAAATGGCTGAGTAATGGTGCTAAGAAAATTAGTAATTCGTCCAATCAGGTTGCGACCGACAACAATCACATCATTATCTTGCAATGGCACATTTTGTGAAACATCACCACTCATAGCCTTCTTTGCATCTAACGATTGAGTCACGGCTTTCCCCCGTTCTGGGTCAAAGCGGATTAAAGCAATATCCCGCAGATTGGCAGTATCAAGGTTAATCCCACCCAAGGCATCTACGAAAGTGCTACCATTTGGCAGGGCTTGTGTCACAATTCCCCCAGCCGCATAATTTAACACTCGGATTCTGATCTGTGGTGTCGCTAGGGAGGAACGAGAGACTAAAATGCGGTCGTAACCATCATCTGCACCGATTTCACGTTTCGGCACAATAATAGCATCGCCGTCTTGCAGGCGTAAGCTAGGTAATGAGCCATCGTTTTGCAATGTGCCGTACAAATCGATATTTTGTGCGATGGTAGAACCATCCATCAAGCGGCGACGCACCTGTATTTGGCGCAAGTCAGCACCAATACTAGAACCCCCAGCAATCAGTAAAGCATCAGCTACACGGGGTAAATTGGGAGATAGGTTATAAATACCTGGTCGAAATACCTCTCCACTGATAGTTACCTGTACGGGGCGGGGATTTGCCAAAGATACCACCAGTGCTGGATCGACTACAACTCTACTTAAACTCAGACGAATTTTTTCTTGTGCTTCTTCCAAGCTTAAGCCTTGGACAGACACTGTACCAACTTGAGGCACGACAATATTGCCTTCGGGACTCACTTGAGCTTGAAAACTCAAATCTGGACGCGGGCTTGTCAAAGATAAAATTACGACAGGATCAATCACATAACGATTGAGTAAAGAACGAATTCTTTCTTGTGCCTCTTGTAGAGTTAAACCTTGCAATGGCACTGTTTCTAGTAGGGGAACAATAATATTGCCTTCTGGGTTAATTGCAGCTTGAAAGCTTAAATCAGGAAAGCGTTGCACAATGACACTAATGACATCCCCAGTTCCTAAGCGATAAGGGCCAGGAGTCCGTTCAAAAGTGACATTAATTACATCACCTGGCCCCAACAAATAACGATTGAATTGAGGAGAAGTTTCGTTACTGTTGCTAGCTGGTGCAACCTCTTTTTCTGGTGGTGGTGAAGGGAATTTAACCGGCAACTCCTCTGAAGGTGGTAAAGTTTGAGCAAAAACAGGTTGAAAAATATTTAAGAATACCCATAGTTGAAAAGTTAAACAAAATAAGGCGTTAAATACACGCATATCAAAGCTCTTAAATATGAACATTGCTGACTTTAGAATATATTGCCAGGATTCACTACACTTATTTTTTGGTTGTATTGAAAACCCCAGTCATTAGTGTGGATTGTACTGTTTCACCAATAGACTGTACTAAAGGCCAAGTAGTTTCCACCTGTCCTAAAGGTTCCATAGGCACAAGAATACTGACAGCAACCCAAGGTTGACGCTGTTTTTGCCATTGCGCGAATTGATCTGCTAAAAACCAGCGAAATGGCGTTGAGTATCCACCATTTGGTAAAGCATACCACTGTAAAACTGCAAAGGTATCTTGATTGGTGGAGACACGGAAAAAGTTAGCCTCTACCTTTGTTTGGGACTGTTTGACAACTAAATGAGCCGAACGTTCTTGAGCTATATCCCATTTTCCCCAGCGAAACTTCCCCCAACCGCTAATATCCGTCCATTCGATTTCGGGTTGATCCTTCGGGCCATTTTGCGGCAATAACAACAAGATAGATTTTTTTTGCGTACTTTCTTGCTGAATTACTTGCAATGACCATTTATGTTCACCAATTTGTTGTTCTACTTGTTCTAGAGTTTTCCACCCAGGTAAAGTTAAACCCTTACTACGTATTTGTTTTAATATGCTGAGATTTGTGACGGGAGGAGGTTGTTTCCATTGCCATTTGCCTGTGATGTACCCCGGAACTGCCCCAATTACTAATAACAATAGCAACATTGACATCACTGTTAAATGTGTCAAATATTTGTAGTTAAAAAATTTAGATAAGGAAATCATCCGTAAAAATTGCGATATTTACGCAAAATTTTACCTGAAAAAATGACATGGTAGGTTCAGTAAAATTAACGGTTAATGGGGAGTAGGGAATTGGGAACAGTGATCAAGTGAGTGGTCACTGATAACTGTTGATGCCCAATGACGGCAGTTGCTACAAGTTGGGCATTGCCCGCCCAACGCAGTGTCTCCCCAACGCGCTGCCTGGCCGATGCCCATTTATTCTTCTATTTCTATTGGAGTTTCCGGTGGTGCTGACAGATATTGATCTAGCCAATTCAACAGAGGTACTAAGGAAAGTAACATGAGGGCAGAATAAAGGTCGCCTCCCCAGCTATCATGTAGCCATGTAAAAGCAGCATTTTGACCCGTGCCATGAAAAAAGCTCAGTAAGGTGTTACGAATAATGTTGGCAATTACACTGATGATTACTGCCATCGATAAAAACCAAACTGTGACTCGACGAGAAGATAAAGCTCCTGTCCAATACAACAACATCAAACTGACATAAATAGTCGTGAATAGCATTTTCAACCCTGCACAGTAGGGAGCAACTTCCACAATTCTCCCTCCAACGTAGATGTTGATACCATCGACAACTACTTCCATTCCAGACTGATTGAGGATAAAACCTGCTGTGCCGGCGATGAAACTTTGTAGAGGAAATGTATAAGGTGCAATCAGGTAAGGAACTGCGGTAGGAGTTGCCAGCAATAGCAAGACAAGTGGAAATCTTTGTAGTTTAAAGCCGGGAAAACCTTTATACCATAGGCATAATGCTGCCAGCATGGTGGGTAAGGAAAGATTTACCCACTCTGTGACACCGCTTAAATAAAAAACTCCGCCAATTACTAATAAAACTATACCCAAAGGATGAGTTTGATTGGGCAGGCGTTGCCACTGTTTTCGCTTTTGCCAACACAAATAAGCAGCAAATGGTATGCCAATCAGACCGTGGCTGAAATATTCATGTTCGATACTAATAGTTTTGTGTAGCCAACCGTCTACCCAGTGCAGTAAGACAGGCGCATAGAGCAGCACTAAAAGTCCGAAAATTCCTATACCTAGTAGTGGGGTTGTGTCCCTGTTCTTGATTTGTTGTTGAAGTGCCATAGTTGTCAGCAATTCAATTCATACTTTCTCAGTATCCTAACTTGAAAATAGAGAGTAAGGAGTGGTGAGTTGGAAATGGGGGATACAACGGAGACAACCCAGACACATGAGAATACTTATTTCTCAATCCCCTAATGACTGACAACTAATGACTTTCTCAATTGTGAATTTTGTAGGTGTAAGTCTTGTTGTCGTCTATTTTGAATATTGAATTGTGAGGACATTGCTTACAGCTGCTACAACTTCTCTGGCTTGACTATGACTCAAACCTGGGTACATCGGTAAGGATAATATTTGCTCTGCTAGTTTTTCTGCGTGGGGAAAGTCTCCTTTTTGATAGCCTAGGTAAGTAAAAGCTGGCTGGAGATGACAAGGAATTGGGTAGTGAATGCCAGTTTGAATGCCTGCTTGTGTGAGTTCTGCTTGCAGTTGCTGACGTTCTATGGGGCAAGTATCATCGACTTTAATCACATAGAGATGATAGACGTGACCTTCCCCACTTTGGTTTTGTATGGGGTGAATACCCACTGCGGCTAAGGGTGCTAGTTCTAAATCGTATTGTTGGGCAATGATGAGGCGATCGCGATTCCATTGCGATAAATGTGGTAATTTCGCTAGTAAAATGGCAGCTTGGAGTGTGTCCAAACGGCTATTTGTACCCATTTCAATATGAACATACTTTTGAGATGAACCATAATTTCTTAATCGAGCAGCTTTTTTGGCTATTTCTGCATCGCGGGTCAGTAACATTCCCCCATCTCCCAAAGCCCCTAAATTTTTGCTGGGATAAAAACTGAAGGCGGCGGCTGTACCCACACAACCAGCTTGATATCCATCTCTATGTGCTAGATGTGCTTGGGCTGCATCTTCAAAAATCAATACCTTGTAAGTGTCAGCAAAATCTAATAGCTGTATGGGTGAGACCATTTGACCATACAAATGGACTGGGATAATGGCTTTCGTCCGAGAAGTTATGGCTTTGGCAGCGGCTTCTAAGTCAATCAACGCTGTTTGGGGATCGCAATCGATCAGAATCGGTTTTGCTCCTGCTTGTAATACTCCAATTAAGGTAGCGACAAAGGTATTGACCGGTAAAATTACCTCATCCCCAGCCCCAATATTACAGGCTTGTAAACCTAAAGCGATCGCATCAGTCCCCGATGCTACTCCTACTCCATATTCTGCCCCTGACGCTTGGGCAAATGCACTTTCAAATTCTCCTAGTGCTTTTCCTAGGATAAAATCTCCTTGCTGCAAAATTGTCTCAACGGCTTGCTGAATTTCAGTTTTAATCAGATCATGCTGTAACTTGAGGTCTACAAAAGGGATGATTTTATTCGTCATTGTTGGTTAGCCTCTCAATAAAATTTAGTTACTTTGTTAAAAATTTACACACAGCCACAGTAAAAATACTTTGTTTACAATTTTTTTGTTGTAATTTAATACCGTAATCATTTAAGTACAGAGATAAAATTGAACTCCAAACAGGAGTCAATCCTGGGTATGACTAATGATTGAGAACTGGCAGATATTTAATAATCAATACCTACAATAAGACAGATTTTATTCAGCAGTTAATCTGTTATTTTACTTAGACAATTAACCATCAATATTTTTAGTATTCACAAGGAATTTATATAGATAAAAACTGGCAGATTCAAATAAATTATCCCCAAAAATAAAAATCACTTCATTGACTGATTGCAGAGTTGTATTCATGAGTCATAATTCATACTTTAGTCTTGATTTAGGGTTGTTTGTCGTCAGTGAAGCATAATATAACTGAGTTTGGTATCATCACCATATTGACTATGAAAAAACTTACTCAATTGTTGATTATTATGACCTCTGTATTCCTACGGTTAGGATACCCTGATTAAAACATAAACTAACGCTATCTGCTAGTTTTATCTTCCCTAGAGACATGGTACGCAATCACGTAAATGATTCTACAGTAGAGATAAAAAATTTTGTCCTCTGTTTGTTTGTCAGCAGTCAAATTCGGGAATACTTAAGAATAGTAAATCATAACCCAGCAAAAGTGGTTATATAAATTACAGTATCGAGCAATGATTAAGGTAGTGGGGGCAATGGTGGAGTCGGATAATAAATTATTAGTCCTTAAAGATGGTTGGGCTTCGCAAGAAACAAGAGAACAACAACGCCTCAAAGCATTGTCAGAATTAGGTTTGCGACAACCAGAAACCATACCAGTTTTTGAAGAAGCTACTCAAACGGCAGCACACTTTTTAGAAGCACCAATTTCTGTTTTAGGATTTATAGATCAAGAACGCCATTGGTTCAAATCGGCTGTAGGTCTATCCAGGCTTGGCTTAATGAATAGTTTGGCACAGAGTCGCCAGTTGTTACGGGGCGAATCTTTTTGTACTCAGGTTGTAGATAGCTTGCAAACAGTTGTAGTCAATGATACGCAAAAATTGACAGATACCTCACTGTTGAGTAGTAAGTTAGTACAAGAATATGGTATCCGTGCTTACTTAGGTGCGCCGCTGATTGATGCCACAGGTAACTGCTTAGGCGCACTAGCAGTTATGGATTTAGTACCACGTAATTTTACGAATCGAGATGTAGAATTTTTACAGATTATCGCTCGTTGGAGCATGAGTGAATTTGAGCGCAACCGACTGCTGATGTTGGAGCGGGCAGAAAAGTTGTCGTTAAAGACAACCAGTTCTTTGTTACTCACAGAAGAACTCAATACAGTCGCACAAGTCACACCGCCTGGTTTAGAAAAAGAACCACACGAAACTAAGCAAATTAAATTAGAGCTTTTAGCACAATTAACTCAAGAATTACGCACGCCCTTGACATCTGTACTAGGAATGGCCAGTGTTTTAGGACGGGAGATTTACGGGCCTTTAACAACTAAACAAAGAGAATATGTGGATATCATCCAACATAGCGGTCGGTATTTACTTTCTTTAGTTAATGAAATTACTGAACTGGGAGCAATGGATGAAAATTCTACTACCATCAATTTAGCTCCCGTAGATATAGAAATGCTATGTCAACAAGCGATTAATACTTTAGAAGAGGTGGCTAATCGTCGTGACCAAGATATCCGTCTGTCAATTGAGCCAGGCCGTGGACGGATTTGGCCTTTGGACAAAGATAAAGTCAGGCAAATCCTCTATCACCTAATTTTTAGTGTGATTCAAATGTCTGCAACTGGTAGCATTGTCCGCATCCATGTCTCCTACAAGGACAATACGCTTAATATTACTGTGTGGGCTTCTCATCCCTGGCTAGGAGATGGGATCACTGAGGTTGATCCTTATTTCCGTCTCAATTCATTATCTCTCATGGAGTTGACGGGGGAAGCAGCACCTTACGGTCTGCATCTAGAAAATTATGAAGAAGCTGGCAGTTTACCCATTACCGTAGAGAAGTTGCAGAGTCTAGATAGCGATCGCGCAAACATCGTGGCTGTAGATTCTGAAACCGATGTCAATTCGGGAAAAGGTAGTATGTCACGGGAAAGCTTAGGTTTGTTACTCAGCCGTCAATTAGCAGAATTACACGGTGGACAAATTGCCATGCAAGGTTCGCCACAATCAGGCCATCGCTATGTACTGACTTTACCATTGCAAATCACTAATACTTCGGAAATCAGCGATATTTCCTAAAAACTCTGAGTTATAGCAATCCGATTTGATGACCAAGGAGCTAGATTTCTCAAGATTTTTGCCAAAAATCAATAGGATTCCTATATATAATTAGTCATTTGCCATTAAGAATTAATAGAAAGTATTTGCGATTATGGAGAATTACTAGTAGATATTGATTAACAGCAAAATTAGCAATTACTAATTTGCAATTTGCATTATTAATCTATAATGAGCCGCATTATGATCAAGTCCAAGTGCGAAAAGGACTTGCTAATTGATCACAGTGGGTTTTATGAATTTAGTCTGGCAAAGATTGACTTTATCGTATTTACCGCCAAAGCAATATATCTCTACTAGTTATTTACATCGGTTGTTAGTAGGATTATTGTTGCCTTGGCGGGAAGCTAGTGTGTTGCTTCGGTGGGGTGATGAAATTGCAGTCACTCTACTGAGTTTGGTGTATGCACTTGCTCCTTTTGTCTCCAGCACTCTCATAGGCGTACTGCTCATAGCCTGCGTGGGTTTTTGGCTGTTGTTTACTTTAGCCGATCAACCAACGTCATTAACGAATTCCTTCGTTACCCCAATTCATTTAGTGGTGTTGCTTTACTGGGGAATTGCAGTAGTTGCTACAGCATTATCACCCGTCAAAAAAGCAGCGTTAAATGATTTAGCCACCTTAACGCTGTATTTGTTGCTATTTGCCTTGTGTGCTAGGGTACTGCGATCGCCTCGTCTCAGGTCTGCAATTATTACCGTTTACTTACACGTATCATTGATTGTCAGTGTATACGGCTTGCGGCAAGCACGTTACGGTGCAGCCCAGCTAGCGACTTGGGTTGACCCAGAATCTCCTTTATCTAAAACCACTAGGGTTTATAGTTATTTAGGTAATCCTAACTTGTTAGCTGGTTATCTTGTCCCTGCTGTAGTTTTTAGTCTAATAGCTATTTTTGTTTGGCAAGGCTGGGTCAGAAAAGCTTTAGCGTTGACAATGTTAATTGTCAATACTTTGTGCCTAGTTTTGACTTATAGCCGTGGTGGTTGGATCGGGCTATTGGTGGCAATGTTGACCGCGAGTGCTTTGCTAGTTTATTGGCAGAGTGTACGAATGCCACAATTTTGGCGTAGGTGGTCATTACCCGTACTCTTCGGAAGTTTATTTGGAGTATTGATTCTAGCGGTGGTATTTATTGAACCAGTCCGCTTTCGTGTATTGAGCATTTTTGCTGATCGCCAAGATAGCAGCAATAATTTCCGTCGCAATGTTTGGGATGCTGTGTTTGAAATGATTGGTGATCGGCCAGTTATTGGTATTGGCCCTGGTCACAATTCTTTCAACAAAATCTATCCTCTTTACCAACGCCCTCGTTATAGTGCTTTGAGTGCCTATTCCATTTTCCTAGAGGTAGCTGTAGAAACTGGTTTTGTTGGTTTGGGCTGCTTTCTCTGGCTAATTGTCGTTACCTTTAACACAGCTTTGCTACAGTTAAACCGATTAAGGCAAGTTGGTAACTTAGAAGGATTTTGGTTAATTGGGGCATTTGCCACCCTGTTTGGGATGCTAGCTCACGGTACAGTGGACACTATTTGGTTTCGTCCTGAAGTCAATACACTCTGGTGGCTGATGGTTGCCCTAATTGCTAGCTATTGGACACCATTAACTCAAGACCGCACTCAAGCCAGTGATTCACCCCAACCGGAACCAACAGCCAATTAATTGCGATTAGACGTGAAATTTTAGTAGCGGGGAGTAGGGAGTAGGGAATAGGTAGTAGGAATATTTCTCATTACCACTCTCCCCATTTCTCGGTATTCTTTTCCACAGCAACTTAGTAACAGTTATGAATTCTTTGCTGTTAACTCTTTACTCTCTATAACTGGTAGCTCCAGGAGCGTTAGGATCGCGATAGCGGGTTGGCTCATCGTGTTGTTTTCTTCCAGCTAACCCAGCTAAACCCAACAGCCCAATTAAGCCTAGCCAACCCCAATCAAAATCATTCCGCTCAGTATAAGTTGTGGTTCTGGGTGCATTCTCCACACCAGGTTCGGTAGTATTGACTTGAGCTTGTGCAGGCAGGCTTAAGGGCAAAATAGCCATGCTTAAAGTCAGAAAGCTAGCCCCAACGACTGTGGTAAGATCACGTTTCATACTGTCAGTTCCTCATCGCTTCCAAAGTTACACACCACTTTAACGATTGCCAAGTTTTCCAGAATCAATCTACGGCTATAAACTAGGTGTTCGTTGCACTCACGCTGAAGACGTATAGTTTAGGGAGTGGTGAGTAGAGAATAGGGAGTAGGTGTAAACAAAAAAGGTAAAGATGAAAGAAAATAAGTCGGAGATTAGATTGAAATACAATCCAAAATACTTGCTGTGCTGTGTCTGCTATGCTATGCACACCGACAATCCACACGTTGAATTACCTGCTGTAATTACCTTCTAATAATTTTTCATCGCCCTCTGTATATCACGCTGATCCTGTCGGCGTTTGAGGTCTTCTCGCTTATCGTGGAGTTTTTTCCCTTTACCAAGAGCGATACTAATTTTGACCCAACCCCTCTTGAGGTACATTTTCAAGGGTACTAATGTCAAACCTTGTTGTTCTACTTTCCCGATGAGTTTCCGAATTTCTTGGCGATGAAGTAATAACTTGCGGGTACGGCGTGGTTCGTGATTAAAATACTGGCCACTGGCGGTATAAGGGGAGATATGCACGTTAATTAGCCATAATTCCCCATCACGAATTAAGGCATAACCATCTTGCAGATTCACTTTACCTGCACGAATTGATTTAACCTCAGTTCCCGTCAATTGAATCCCTGCTTCATAGGTTTCTAAAATTTCATACAAATAACGGGCTTGTCGATTATCACTGATAACTTTGTAACTTTCGTTCTTATCGCTCATTGAAAATTGTTCTACTGTTGATTAATTTATATTAGGGTGATTAATAGGTAGGAATTTTGCTGGTTTGTTAAGGATTGCAAAATTTACTGTGGTTTTATATTGTTTGTGGTCTCAACTACGTTTAAATTTGTTAACCTTTTTATGGATTTAAGATTTTCTTTATAAATCACCCCTAAGACGGTCATTCGCGTCTAATCCTGTCATAGTATGAAACATAAGAACACTATTGTAACGTGTGTTCTTATATATAGCTTATAGAAGGAAATTTCTCAGTAAAAAATGCTAGGGGTGTACTTTCCATGCCCTTGACGATCCTTGTGGTGGATGACGATTTGGGCACTCGTCTATCTATTAGTGATTATCTTGAACTGTCTGGCTATTCGGTAATTACGGCTAATGACGGTCAAGAAGCTTTGGCAATGGTAGAAGAATATCAGCCTGATTTAATTGTGACTGATATAGTGATGCCACGGATGAATGGCTATGAATTGGTACGTCGGGTACGTCAAAAACCGATGTTTCGTTTATTGCCTGTGATTTTATTAACAGCCCGTACCAAGACTCAAGAAAGAATTCTCGGTTATCAATCTGGATGTGATTTATATTTGCCTAAGCCTTTTGAGTTAGAAGAGTTAGCCGCCGCTATTCGCAATCTGTTGGAGCGCTCGCAAATTATTCAATCTGAGTACCGCTTTCCACCAAAAGAAAGTTTAGCGAGTTCTGACTCTACTAAAGTCATCGAGGCGAATAGCTCTATCTTGAGCCATGTGGAAAGCTCAGAGTTGCTCTCATCTTTGACTCTTAGAGAACAAGAAGTATTAGAACTTTTAACTCACGGTCTTTCTAATGCCGAAATGGGACTGCAACTACACTTGAGTCCCAGAACCGTAGAAAAGTACGTCAGTAGTTTACTAAGAAAAACTGACACTAGTAACCGGGCTGAACTAGTACGTTTTGCGATCAAGCATGGGCTTGTAGAATAGGGAATGGGGAATGGGGCGGCAAGGAAGTAAAAAGTAAAGAGTTTTTTGCCTTTTGACTTTTTAATGCTCAATGCCCACTCAATCAACCTATTGGTTCGCGGGTAATATGTTGTAATAGACCATCACAAGCATCAAGCAATAAATCAATTACCTGATTAAATCCCTCTGTCCCACCATAGTAGGGATCGGGAACTTCTTTGAGGGTGTGCTGAGAACAGAACTCACACATCAAAATTACTTTATGGTGATATTGGCCGGAAGGATCGAGGGAAATAATGTCTTGATAGTTATCTCGATCCATAGCTAAAATCAGGTCAAATTCCTGAAAGTCTGATTTTTGAAATTGCCTGGCTCTTCCTTGCAGCTTAATCCCTAATTTAGTCACAGCAGCAGCACTCATGCGCCGATCAGGTGGACTCCCAATGTGATAACTGGATGTACCAGCCGAATCACAGAGGATGCGATCGCTTAAATCTGCTTTGTCGATTAGATAATTCATGATGTTTTCTGCCGATGGTGAACGACAAATGTTCCCCAGACAGACAAACAACAGTTTATAAGGCATAAGAGTAATTTGTAATTCGTATCAAAGAAGATGAAGACTTTTTATTAAAAATTGATATTAGTTTTGACTATAAATATGTCAAAAGTCAATAGTTTAAAGTCTATAGTCTCAACATTTTGACTAATGACTCATGACTAATGACTGATGACTGATGACTGATGACTAATGACCAATGACTAACTACTAAAACCCAGGTAATTCTAATCCGCTGGTCAATTCTTCCATACGTTCGCGCATGGTGGCTGTGGATTTTTCGTAGGCATTTTTCATAGCTGCTGTTACCAAGTCGGAGAGTATTTCCGGGCCTTGTGCTAAAGCGTCGGGAGAAATTTCCACCCGCTTGGGTTCTTGGTTGCCGCTGACAATTACTTTTACTAGTCCGCCACCAGCCTCTCCCACGATTTCCATTTGCTCCAATTCTTCTTGGAGTCGCTTTGCACCTTCTTGAACTTGTTGTGCTTTCTTAAATGCTTCGGCTAGTTCTTTCATTTTGCCTAAGCCAAAGCCAAATCCTTGTCCTTTTCCTGTCATAACTATTTATCCGCGTGTGCTTTGAATAACAAATCAAATTCAATTATAGAGGCGGTGGGGAATTTGCCCATTAATTAATGAAAATGGGCATTGGGAATGGGGGAGGCAGTAACGGGTATGCAGGGGTATTCCCTGAAGTTCAGATGCCTGCGGCACGCCCTCCGGGTGACTTTAGGAGTGTCGCTAAGTACGGTGGCATACACACTTACAGGACTGTTTCACTGCAAATCGTCTACGAAGGAAACCTCCGCTCTGACTTCTTTTCAAGTAGAGCAACTACCGTCATTGAGCATGGGAAAAATCTGCCTATTCCCTATTCCCTATTCCCTTATTCTTTATGCAACAGCCTGAAATTCACCGATCATCTTAACTTCTGGTTCTAACCAGATTGACCAGTTATCTTGTACTGTCTGCTGAATATGGCGAATTAGACTAAAAATATCGTTGGCTTTTGCTCCACCACGATTGACAATAAAGTTGGCATGAAGATGGGCTACTTGCGCGCCACCAATTTGATAGCCTTTTAAACCTGTTTGTTCAATTAACCAACCGGCCGCGTAAGGTTTAGGATTACGGAAGACACTACCACAACTGGGGAAGTTGTAGGGTTGGGTACTCAGACGATGTTGTTTATGTTGTTTTGTGATAGCTAAAACTTGGGCGGGATCTGCTCCTGGTTGGAGTTGAAAGGTGGCTTGAGTGACGATGCGATCGCTGCCTTGTAGTAATGAAGTCCGATAGGTATAACCTAATTCAGCAGGTGTCAGGGTTTTGAGTGTGCCATCAGGTGAGAGAACTTCAGCACTCACTAACATATCTGCGATGCAACTACTATGTGCGCCAGCGTTCATGACTACCGCACCTCCCACAGTACCGGGGATACCAACGGCCCATTCTAAACCTTGCCAGCCTAGTTGAGCTGCTGCCCATGCCAAACTAGGAATTGATTCGCCCGCAGCAACAGTTAATTGACCTGTGGCGGGATCAAAGTGACTGTAGCGGAGATGGCGAGTTGCAATTACTAGCCCTGTGATACCACCATCACTCACTAATAAATTAGATCCTGCGCCGAGGGTAGTAACTCTCAAGTTATGTTCTTTTGCATACTCAATGCTGGCTTGCAATGCTTCTACGTTTCGTGGGGCAACGTACCATTCAGCTGCTCCTCCGACGCGATAAGAAGTATGTGCAGATAACAAAGCTTGGGACTTAATTTCGCAATTAGTACCTGGTAAATAAATGATTTTACCTTTACCTAAATCATTTTTTTCCTGTTTTTCTACTTTAGAAGCGGGAACTGTGCAGGCGTTTCCAGCTGCCTGGGAAATTTTCATCTTTACATCAATAAATTGTGAAATTTTTACATTTATCTGCTGTATTCAACAGCAATAGCGTGAATTGATAAGACTCTAGCCCAACGGTCACTTCTACGAAGTAGCTGTAGCAGGTTCGCAAAGTGTAGTGATGATTTCAGGAATGGCTTGATTTAAATTACCTGCCCCTAAAAACAGTGCTAAGTCTCCAGGACGTAGGGTTTGCAGGAGAAATTCATTCACCGCAGGTAAAGTTGGTTGATAAACTACCTGGGGATGTTCTTTTGCAACAGCCTCTGCTAACTGCTCACCACTGATTTGACCTAAGTTTGGTTCACCAGCACTGTAGATATCAGTTAGTACCACCAAATCGGCATGGCTGAAGGATTCGGCAAATTCTTCTAGAAATGTTAACGTCCGACTATAGCGATGGGGCTGGAATATCGCTACTACTCTTTGTCCTGGTCTGGCTTGTAATCTAGCTGCGGCTAGAGTGGCACGTATTTCACTAGGATGATGAGCATAGTCATCAATGAAAGTAATGCCATCAACTTCGCCACGAAACTCAAAGCGTCGTCTAGCACCTTCAAAAGTGGCAATACCTTTGGCGATCGCACCAAATTGTAAACCTAAGATACGTCCTACAGCTACGGCTGCTAGAGCATTACTGAGATTGTGGCGACCGAGTAAACGCAGAGTCAACAATCCCAAGGCTTTGCCTTTTTCCCAAACTAACGCTGTAGTTCCGTTGGCATGATAATCAATGTTAGTTACGGTGTAGTCAGCGTTGGTCTCTGGATGCAGACTGTAACTGATTGTGGGTTTGAGGCGATCGCGTACTGTGGCACAATCAACACTACCCACTAAGGTTTTACAACCCTGAGCAAATGTCTGGAAGGTGTCAACTACTTCCTCTAATGTTTCATAGTGGTCAGGATGATCTAATTCAATATTAGTAATAATGCCAATTTCTGGAGCGTGTTTGATTAGCGAACCGTCAGATTCATCAGCTTCTGCTACTAAGTAACGACTTTGACCCAAGCGAGCATTGCCTTCCCACGCGTTCACTTCACCACCGACAATGATAGTAGGATCTAAACCAGCCTCTAGTAACATATAGCCAATCATGCTACTAGTTGTCGTCTTACCGTGAGTTCCTGCAACAGCAATACTATGATATTCAGCAATCAAGGCTGCTAGTACATCTGAACGATGCCAAATTGGACAACCTAATTCCAATGCAGCTTTGTATTCTAAATTGTTAGCATTAATTGCTGTCGAGCAAATGACTTGAGGCAGATTTGAGTTAATACTAGGAACTTGTACTGATGAATTGAATTCTACTTCATTAACACCATCTTCAGGGCGAAAGAATTCGAGATTACTAGCTTCTTGTCTACTAAAAATATGTGTCCCGATAGCTTCTAACTTACGTGTAATATGGTTTGGGCGTAGATCCGAACCAGAGACTGGTAATTGCCGTTTTGCCAACACGTATGCCAAAGCAGACATACCTATACCACCGATGCCTATAAAATGAAATGGTCTACCACCAAAATCTACAGCATTATTCATTGATTGCTCCTCTTAAACACCACACCACACCATAATCAGAAATGACACGCGTATCATAACAGGATTTTGATTTTTACCGTAACTAGCTCCTATATCAATTCCAACCTTGATTTTGTCTGGAATTTTGACTGAGGTTTGGTTTGTTGAGAATGATTTTACCTTGGTTGGTGATTTTTGTTATTTCTATACTATTTTTATGATTATTCAGTAAATTTCTCTGGCATCGGGAAAGAAATCCTTGTAGTTTGAAATACATATTCTTTGATTCCTTACTGGTGTTAGCAACATTAGTATATTTAGTCGTAGCGAAACCACTTTATATTTTTCATCAAGCCCAGGCATGAATTGATTAAAATATGATTAGGGGTGAAAATGATTCTCACAGGCATCAGGTCAAGGCTCAATTCTAGATGCAGCAACTAGCAATTTTTGGTGGCACATTTGATCCAATTCATTGGGGACACCTGTTGATAGCCGAGACAGCTTTGCACCAAATCCCTCTAGAAAAGGTAATTTGGACTCCCTCACGCAATCCTCCACACAAAACAGCTGCTTTGTTTGAGCATCGGGTAGCAATGCTGCAAATAGCTACAAGAGAAAACTCAGCGTTTACGGTTTCACAGATAGAAGCAAAACGCCGAGGCAGTTCCTATGCCATAGACACTTTGATCGATTTATCTGCATGTTATCCCAACACCTACTGGCACTGGATTGTGGGCTTGGATACCTTCCAAACATTACCGCGTTGGTATCGTGGACAAGAACTAGCACAAATGTGTAATTGGTTAATCGCACCCAGAATCCTAGGTGGTGAGACTATAGCTCAAAGTGAGTTAATCTGCAAGCAAGTGACGCAACAACTCCAGAAGCAGTCAGTTACTATTCACTGGCAACTCTTGCATACACCCTTAGTAGGAATTTCGTCAAGCTTAATTCGTCAATTTTATCGAGAAGGCAAATCAATTCGTTATTTAGTTCCAGAAGAGGTTAGATCCTACATAACTGTTCACGACCTCTACACGAGATGAATCTGAAAAAAATATGTCTTTTTTTATGGATCTAACACTTTATGGTTATAAATACTCTCCCCCTTTGCGATATGATTGGGGTCAAAGATATCAACTTATAGGCATATATACAGAGGGCAAGACACTGTGATTAGAGTCGCAATCAACGGTTTCGGGCGTATCGGACGTAACTTTGCACGTTGCTGGCTAGGTCGGGAAAATACCAACATCGATTTAGTAGCTGTTAATGACACATCAGATCCTAGAACTAATGCTCACCTCCTGAAGTATGATTCCATGCTTGGGAAGTTAAAGGATGTTGACATTACTGCCGATGACAACTCTATCATCGTTAACGGTAAGACCATTAAATGCGTATCTGACCGCAATCCAGAAAACTTGCCCTGGAAAGAGTGGGAAATTGACCTAATTATCGAAGCAACAGGCGTATTTACCAGCAAGGAAGGAGCTTTAAAGCACGTAAATGCTGGAGCTAAAAAAGTCCTCATTACTGCACCCGGTAAAAATGAAGACGGTACATTCGTAATTGGTGTGAATCATCATGACTATGATCACAACATACACCACGTTATCAGTAATGCCAGCTGCACAACCAACTGCTTGGCCCCCATTGCCAAGGTGTTGAATGATAAATTCGGGATTATCAAAGGCACGATGACCACCACCCACAGCTACACAGGTGATCAGCGTTTATTAGACGCTTCCCACCGTGATGTACGCCGGGCTAGAGCAGCAGCCATCAACATTGTCCCCACCTCTACTGGTGCGGCAAAGGCTGTGGCATTAGTAATTCCAGAGCTTAAAGGTAAGCTAAATGGTGTTGCTTTACGCGTACCGACCCCGAACGTCTCAATGGTAGATTTCGTAGTTCAGGTTGAGAAGCGTACTATTACTGAAGAAGTAAACCAAGCTCTCAAGGATGCTTCTGAAGGTCAACTCAAGGGCATTTTAGACTACAGCGAACTACCTTTGGTATCTTCTGATTATCAAGGTACTGACGCTTCCTCTATTGTTGATGCTAACTTGACTATGGTCATGGGTAATGACTTAGTGAAAGTTATGGCTTGGTATGACAATGAGTGGGGTTACAGCCAACGCGTTTTAGATTTGGCTGAATTAGTAGCCGAGAAGTGGGTCTAATACCAGTTCAAAATTCAAAATTAGAAAGCCAGACTTTACACAAGTTTGTAATTTCGGATATGGGCTAAATTTGGAAGAATTGATTTAAATCTAGTTATTTAGTCAACAGTCAACAATTGTCTAATATTGACTTTGGACTATTTACCAAAATGTTGAAATCCCTGACTGAGACTGAGAACTTGGTCAGGGATTTTTTCATTTTGATGGTGTAGTATGACTTGAGGATGAGATGTAATAGTCCCTACAATGGCTGCACTTCTATCTAACAGGTGTATTAAGAGATTTGCTGATACCTGTGGTAGACACAGCACTAATTCAAAATCTTCGCCACCATATAAAGCATATTCTAGGGCTTGCTCTGGAGTTAACCAATGAGAAAAAGCTACTGGTAGAGGAATTTGCGAGCTTTCTAAAATAGCACCAACACCGCTAGCACGACAGATTTGTAATACGGCATCTGCTAAACCGTCACTACTATCCATTCCGGCAACTGGAAGCGGGGAGTTTGATTCTAAACTTTGCCAAAGGAAGGATAAGACATCTAATCGTGGTTGGGGACGTTGGTGGGCTTTAATTAAAGCTGCCTTTTCTGCTGAGGTGAGTTTCTCCCCTAATTCCGGGTTCAACAGCAGTTTTAAGCCTGCATGGGATGCGCCATGAACACCTGTAACAACGATCGCATCTCCGACTTGAGCGGCAGAACGCCGGATAATTTTCTGGGGATGAACTTGACCGAAGGCAGTGATGGAAACTGTGGTAATAGGCGATCGCACCACATCCCCCCCAACAATGGGAGTATTGTATTGTTGTAGGCATTCTGTCATACCCTGATACAAGCTTTCTACCCAACTCACGCCCAAATCTTCAGGAAGTCCCAGCCCAACTGTAATTCCCAGGGGAGAAGCACCCATAGCTGCCAAATCTGACAAGTTAGCAGCCGCAGCCCGCCAACCTACATCTGATGGGGAAGTTGTGACATGACTAAAATGCACACCGTCCACCAGCATATCTGTTGTGACGACTAAAGATTGTTCTGGTTCTGTCACCAACACTGCCGCATCATCACCAATCATTTCTGGTGGACAGAAACGCTGTAATCTTTCTAAAAGGCCTTGTTCACCAATATCTTTAACTTTAGTCATTAGTTATTAGTTATTAGTTATCATTCTCGTGGTGACGCAGGAGCAAGCAAGAGAACTTATCAAGTTATCAGCAGTCTTTGAGTCACTCCCATTGTTAATTGTAGAGGTGGTTAGCCCAGATTCTATCAAGCGGTACTATCGTTATCAGCGGGCTGAGTATGCGGCGATGGAAGTACCAGAATATTAGATTTTAGACTCGTTAGAGAGAAAAATTTCGGTAATTTTACTGCAAGATGGATGACATGAAGAGACGGTATTTACAGCTAACGATAAAATTGTATCGCGGACTTTTGGATATTTAGCTATTACAGTTGCAGAGGTGTTTAATGCTGGTAATGTGATCGGAAACATTCAAACTAAATTCTTGATCACTTCTAGAAAGTTTTGCAAAATTATAGATACATTATCACTTCGCCAAACAGCAACAATTTCTAATACTGGTGATTGTCCTTGTATAGAACGATAGACTACACCACTTCGTTGCAGATTCTGTACGTTAGCGGGAAGTAACGAAATCCCCATTCCACCTGCAACTAAACTCACAACGGTTGATATCCATGCTGCTTCTTGTCTGACTTTTGGCTGAAAACCTGCATCCGCACAAAGCCGATTAATTTGATTGCGTAAATTATATAGCAGATGATGTGGTGGCAATATAAATTGTTCATTTGCTAATGCTGCAAGTGAAATACTAGTTCGTCTGACGAAACGATGGTTCTCAGGTAAAACAACGACTAGTGATTCTTGCAGAATAGGCATAAAATTTAAGACATCATCATTATTATTTTTGATATTTTGTAAATGATGTAGATGAAAAAAACCTAAATCCAGTTGCTGGTTTCGTAGTTTCTCAATTTGGTCATAGGAAGCTAGTTCCTGTAACACTAGTTCGACATCTGGAAATTTTCCATGAAATGCTCTGAGAATATCGGGTAGTTTGCTATTGGCGATAGAGGTATTAATTCCTATATTTATGCGCCCTTTCTCACCCCGACTTAATCTTTGTCCTAATTCAATTGCTTGTTCAAATTGATGGAGAATTTGACGGGATATTTGTAAAAATTCGTTGCCAGCATCCGTTAATCTTAATGGTCTTTGGTGGCGATCAAATAGTTGAAATCCGATTTTTTTCTCTAGCCACTTAATTTGTTTACTGAGAAATCCCTGATCGATGTCCAAATATGCAGCAGCTTTGGTAAATCCCTGCTTGTCATTAACAGCGATCGCATATTTCAAGTGGCGTAGTTCTAGGTCATCCCAATTAGACCATTTATGAATGGCTAAAGATTCTTGTTCTTTCAGCATTATGACGTTTTAGTCATGGAATGTTGTCTAAACAGGGTGATTCTATCATGGCTTTTCCAGATATGTTCAATAACAACAAAACAAGTTGTAATGAAAGCGAAAACTAGAAATGAAACTTAATAATCCCATCAATCGGGTATTGATTGCAGGTGGAACTCATGGAAATGAGTTTACAGGAGTATATTTGATCAAACTATTTGAGCAGTTTCCTGAGTTAATTCGCAGATCGACTTTTGAAACTATAACTTTGTTGGCAAATAATCAAGCCTTTTTAGCCGGAAGGCGATACATTGATAAGGATTTAAATCGAGGCTTTTCACGCGCAGATTTAGAGGATGTAACACTTTCTAGCTATGAAGATTTACGGGCTAAAGAGATTGATTATTTGTTTGGAGAAAATGGTAAAACGCCTGTTGATTTTATCTTGGATTTACATAGTACAACTGCCAACATGGGTGTAACTATCATTATTGATAATGATGAACTATTTAATCTGCAATTAGCTGCCTATTTAAGTTATGTGAATCCTGAAATAAAAGTTTATAGTTCGGGAAACTCTGGTCGGGGTCAGAACGCGTTGCGATCGCTCAGTAAATTTGGTGTTGCAATTGAGGTTGGTTCTGTACCTCAAGGTGTTTTAAATGCAAACTTTTTCCTAAACACTAAAGCTATAATTTACGCAATTTTAGACTATTTAGCACTATACAATCAGGAACACTTACCATCTTTTCCTAAGAATCTTCTTTTGTACGAATACATGGAAGCAATTGATTATCCCAGGAATGAACAGGGCCAAATTAACGCCATGATTCATCCTCAGCTGCAATTTAAAGATTATGAAGCTTTAAATCTTGGTGATCCACTCTTTTTAACATTTGATGAGCAGACAATTTCTTATACAGCCAACTCAACTACATATCCTGTTTTTATTAATGAAGCAGCATATTATGAGAAAGGTATAGCTATGTGTTTAACCCAAAAGCGTCAAATCACAATCTAGAAAAATATCACAGGCGGAATTTAGGAGTTAAAACATATGTCTCATTCTGCATCTAAATCTCCAAGATGGTCGGAATTAATGGGTGTAATCTTCATTCTTTTATACTTCTGCTACCAATTTACTGCACATTTATCGACAATTACTAGCTCTTTCAGTATTACTTGTAAAATCAGCCAACATTGGAATCCCTTTTCTGAACTTTTTTTGATTATTCTGCGTTCATTATGGTTTTTCTTTCTTCCGTATTTAGTAGGCTACAGGTTGATAAAATATGCCAGGAAGAAGATAAGAATTTTAAATAAAGATTTATAGCTGTATAACAAAGATATTGCAGTTTACCTACTCATATGTTCTTTATCAATACAGTGTTAACTATTATATTTTTTCTGAACAGGATATCAATAGATTTTAGAAGTTGGAGCTAATCCAACTTCTAAAATCTAAAATCTATGATGTTGCTTGGGGTTCAACCAAATTTTCTATTCCCTGAACCACCGTAGCAGATTCAATTTTGTCACCAGCTTTGAGTTTATCCAAAATATCTTTGCCCTCTGTTAAATAGCCAAAAACTGAGTAACGACCATCTAATAAATTACGTCCGGCTGGGGTGAGTTCTGGTTCAAATAAGAAAAAGAAGACTTGGGAAGAACCGCCATTAACTTGGCTTTCAGGACGCGCCATCGCCAATGCACCAAAAGAAGAGAAAGGTAACACTGGCATATCAAGATAACGACCAGCATCTTCTAAAGTAATACCGTAGGTTGGTTTTTTATCACCTTCCACTAAAATTTCCAAAGGAATAGCGCGATATTGACCTGTTTTGGGATCAATAAAACCCTGTTCTTTTCCTGGTGGATCTCCAGTTTGTAGTACGTAAGATTCTTCAGAACGGGTAAATTCTAAGCCGTTATAAAAACCACGGTTGACTAAATCAACGAAGTTACCAGCCGTTACAGGCGCGCTGTAACCATCTACAACAACACTCAAATCTCCTTTATTAGTTTTGATGGCAATTGTGGCACGACCTTTGAGTTGAGGGAGATTGCTGTATTCCTCTGGAACTTCAAAGGGAAATTCTTTAACCATTGACTCTTCTATTAAAGACACCAAATTCAGCAGTTTGACTCTCTCTTGGAGAATTTCTTCTTTACTTTTGGTTTGAGTCAATTCTTGACTTTTTGCCACACCAGCCTTCAATTCATTCAGCCAAGTTTCGGCTTGAGGTTGGCGTTCTTCCGGAACACTTGCTAGGATTTGTGAAGGTTTATCAAGAATGCGGGATGCTTTGCTCAGGTCTTTGGAGACAGCACCCCATCGACGATTTGCACGCAGTTGATTAGAGATATCTTCTAGACTGGCTTGCAGTTCGCGTACTGGCTTATTATCTATTGGGAGTGCATACCGTAATAGAGCTTTGCCGTCAGTGATTGCGTTTCCAGATGGCAAGGCGGCGTTACTGGAGGGAGTCCAGCCAGCTGTATTTATGCCTAAAAATATTGTTACCAACAGTATTGCCATGAGGCTGTTCTTCAGCCAGGATTTTAATAAATTCAACATGGTATGGCTCAAATGCAGCATTAAATTGTTGATTAGGCGTAACTCATCACTCATCTTCCCATACATGAGTAGGGCATGGGGAATGGGGAATGGGGAATAGGGAATGGGGAGGCAAGGAAGTAAAAAGAAAAGAGTTTTTTACCTTTTGCCTTTTTAATGGCCAATGTCCCATTTCCAGTGACTGTTGACTATTGACTGTTGACTAAGTTACCTAATTACGACCCTAGAAGGGTACAATAAATGCCGATTGTCTTCCACGATTTAAAAGCTTCATGATTTCCAGTAACGATTTTCGACCCGGCGTATCGATTGTATTAGATGGGTCTGTCTGGCGAGTGATTGATTTCCTTCACGTTAAGCCAGGTAAAGGTTCTGCCTTTGTACGGACAACTATTAAAAATGTCCAAACCGGCAAGGTTTTAGAACGGACTTTCCGGGCGGGTGAAACTGTGCCACAGGCTACTCTCGAAAAACTGACAATGCAGCATACCTATAAAGAGGGCGATGAGTTCGTCTTTATGGATATGGAAACTTACGAAGAAGGTAGATTGAGTGCTGCTCAAATTGGCGATCGCGTCAAATACCTCAAGGAAGGTATGGAAGTAAACGTGATTCGCTGGGGTGAGCAAGTTCTAGAAGTGGAACTGCCTAACTCTGTAGTTTTAGAGGTGACACAAACAGATCCAGGTGTTAAAGGTGACACTGCTACAGGTGGTACTAAACCTGCGACTGTGGAAACAGGTGCAACTGTGATGGTTCCGTTGTTTATTTCACAAGGTGAACGCATCAAAATTGATACCCGTGACGACAAATATTTAGGCAGGGAGTAAGTTTATTTTCTTACTGGGGAATATCCCGATTTCAATCCCTCTAGGGGGATTAAATCTCTGCCAAACTTTAAAATTACTAATTTACGGACAGGTCGAGGTAAAAATAACTGTGCCATTGGACTTTAATGAAATTCGCCAACTATTGGCAACTATTGCACAAACTGATATTTCAGAAGTAACCCTCAAAAGTGATGATTTTGAATTAACAGTGCGTAAGGCTGTTAGTGCAACTCATCCAGTTGTGTCTGGTGTAGTTTCGGGGTTACCACCTGTGGCTGCGATCGCCCAGCCATCACTGCCAATTGCTGCACCAGAGGTTGTTAATCGTGTGGCTGATGCGGTGGCTAATTCTGGCGCATCAGCAGGAGCAAGTTCTTCTCCGATCATTGACCAGAAATTAGTAGAAGTACCTTCCCCAATGGTGGGGACATTTTACCGCGCTCCTGCACCTGGAGAAGCACCGTTTGTAGAAGTGGGCGATCGCGTCCGTAAAGGTCAAACCGTCTGCATCATCGAAGCGATGAAGCTGATGAATGAAATTGAGGCTGAGATTTCTGGACAAGTTGTAGAAATTCTTATCCAAAATGGTGAACCTGTGGAATATAATCAACCTTTGATGAGAATTAACCCTGATTAAGTATTAATCTATATAACAAGTGAGTCATTATTCTTAATGAATTAATGATCATTGTTAACATTTTCAGTTCTGCGGGTTAATCCTGATGAAACAAGCGTTGCCTGTACCTCCAGAAGTGGTGCAACAAGTAGCCGAATACTTCAGCCTTTTAAGTGAGCCGATGCGCTTGCGCCTGTTGCACTTATTACGGGATGAAGAAAAATGTGTACAAGAGTTGGTAGATGCAACACAGACTTCACAGGCAAACGTATCTAAACACCTGAAGGTAATGTGGCAAGCCGGAATTCTTAGCCGCCGCAGTGAGGGAACTTGCGCTTACTACAGGGTGGAAGATGAGATGATTTTTGAATTATGTAATCGGGTTTGCGATCGCCTAGCCACAAGGTTAGAACAGCAAGCCCGTAATTTTAGGGTGTTAAGTAGTAAAAATTAAGTTCCGACGCAAGGCGACAGGAACGCACTATCTCACTATTGACTAAAGTGGATAATCTTTTTTAAAGGTTTCACGAGTCAGAGGTTGTTCTATCTCTACGCCTTCGCCACCTAAAACTTCTAATGGTTTATTGTTGACCTCAATGTACACTTTGGCATTGGGGTTCAACGTTGTGGCAGTATATACTACTTGACCTACACGACCCACCATAGATGTACTACCACCACCACTGGTAAAATCTTCAGATAGATTAACGTGGATGGCGTTGTTATTGTCTACTTTTAGACCCAGTAGCTTAGTACCTTGGGGAATTGTGGTGGAATTTGTCCCCTCTGTGGGGCCTGCTAACAAACTTTGAAAAGCTTGCTCTAAAACTTGGTTGGGTTGAACAGTAGCTGCGATTTTAATGGGCTGAGGAACTAATTCTACGCTTTTTTCGTTAGTTTTGAGCCAATAAACATTAGCTGTTTGTTCATTACCTAGTTGTGTATTGTATGGCTGCTCGACTCTTTGGGATGGAGTTGATTGTGTAGGAGACTGGTTTTGCGCAGTCAACCAAGCCACACCACCACCAACAGCTACAACTGCGGCGGAGACGGCTGCAATAACACCTGAAGATATACGTTTTGATCCTTGTTGGTCATTCATGTTTTAAACCTTCCTGACTGGGGGCTGAAATAGTCTTGTGTGGAGAGCAGCCTGGTTAGGGACGATAGTTAAAATTAGAGAGTTTCCAAAAATCTAAATGATAACTTTGTAAATTTAAATCCGGGGATTTTTGCTTGGAGAATTTAGAATTTAGCGGTCAAAATGACTACCGGATAACTGATGGATAAACATATGAGTTTAATACCTCCGCTCACTAAATGTAAAATTTAATGTGAGAATTAATTCCATCTAGTTTGATTCTGAATTCTGATTTATTTACCATTTTAGAATTTATTCTGATAATCCGTCACCTGCCGAATTATGTAAATGTGTAAATATCATTTACTCATCATATTTTTAACAGTTTGGTGAGTAGAGTGGAGGAACGCAGAGAAAAGGAACGTCTTGATTACTCTGCGCCCTGGTAATCTAGTGGTTAATCTCTGTTGCAGTTTTGATCCACTGCTTGAGAGTGGTCACAACTTCCTCTATAGGAATTTCTTGAGAGTTACGAGTTGCTCTTTCTACAACTTCAACTTTGCCGTTGTTAATTGCTCTTCCGGTAACAATTCGATAAGGTATGCCAATTAAATCAGCATCTTTAAATTTTACTCCAGCGCGTTCATTGCGGTCATCTAATAATGTTTCCACTCCTGATTTATTCAAATCAGTGTAAAGTTTTTCCGCAATTTCTACTTGTTGAGCATCATTAACGTTGGGAATTGTCACGATCGCCTGATAAGGTGCGATCGCTACTGGCCAAATAATGCCATCTTTGTCATAGGACTGCTCTACAGCTGATTGTGCTAACCGTGATACACCGACACCGTAACAACCCATAACTAAAGGTTTTTCTTCACCCTGTTCATTAGTGTAGGTTGCGCCCATGCTTTGAGAGTATTTTGTGCCTAATTGGAAGATGTGACCGACTTCAATACCTCTGGCACTTTTTAAGATTTGTTGCGGGTCATGCTGGGCGCGATCGCCTGGTCTAGCTTTGCGGATATCTACTACACTTGTCGCTAGTTGAAATTGCTCGCCCCAATTCGCACCCACGACGTGATAGCCGCTTTCATTCGCACCAGTAATGAAGTTTTTTAGCTCAACGGCGGTTTGATCAACCAACCGGACAAATTTAGGATGAATTTGTTTATTGCTAGCAATATAATCATCAGCAATATCAGGCGCAATATAACCTAAAGGCAAAGATTTTGCTGCCCAAATTTGCTGTGTTTCCGCACTGGGAACAGTTAAAGTCAAGATTGTTTTAGCACTGTAATTAGGAGCTAATTTCGTTAATTCGTTCTGTAATTTAACCTCATTAACTTCTTGATCACCACGAATACTTACCAGTACCAAAACTGTGAGACCGTTATCATAAACTGTTTGATAAAGGACGTTTTTAACTACCTGAGTTGGAGAAGCATTAAGGAATTTACAGACTGTTTCGATGGTTTCTGTTCCTGGTGTTTCCCGTTTTTCAAAAGTAGTAAACTGTGAGATTTCCGCATCAGCAGGTAAAGAAACAGCCTTTTCCACGTTTGCGGCGTACTTACCATCATCAGTGTAGAGAACTTCATCTTCTCCCGCTTCCGCCAACACCATAAATTCTGTAGAACCAGAACCACCAATTGCACCAGAATCAGCTTCCACGGGGCGAAAAGCTAATCCAGAACGCCGCAGCATATTGCTGTAGGCTTGATACATATCTTGGTACGTTTGTTTGAGGCTATCTTCATCGGTGTGGAAAGAATAACCATCTTTCATGATAAATTCCCGACCGCGCATTAAACCGAAGCGGGGGCGAATTTCATCACGGAACTTAGTTTGAATTTGATATAGATGCTGGGGTAGCTGACGATAAGAGCGAATCATATCACGAGCGATCGCTGTAATTACTTCCTCGTGCGTCGGCCCTAACCCTAATTGTTGTTCACGGCGGTCAATCAGGGAAAACATAATCCCTTCCGCTTTGGTGTAAGTATCCCAGCGTCCCGACTCCTGCCATAAATCAGACGGTTGGAGTTGGGGAAGTAAACATTCCTGTGCGCCTGTAGCGTTCATTTCTTCCCGCACAATTTGAGAAATCTTTTGCAGTACGCGCCACATCAAAGGCAGATAAGCATAAACACCGCTACCGATGCGACGAATGTAACCAGCACGCAGTAACAACTTATGGCTAGGAATCTCCGCATCAGCCGGATCATCCCGCAGTGTGACGAATAACATTTGTGACAGTCGCATCGTTGATTTTTTAACTCCTAATTACAAAAGCACTAATTTCTGTATCAACTTAAGTACGAAATACTAAGTATGAAGTATGAAGTAAGGGTATGAGGGTGTAGGGGTAAAAATTTTAGATTTTAGATTAAATCCCAGTCCCCAGTCCCCAGTCCCCAGTCCCCAATCCCCAATCCCCAGTCCCCAATCCCTAGTCCCTAGTCCCTAGTCCCTAGTCCCCAATCCCCAATCCCTAGTCCCTAGTCCCTAGTCCCCAATCTCCATGATTTACCAAGCACAACCACCTTTAGAATTTATCCCTCCGGCGTTTAATCCCTTGTTGCTGCGATGTGTTCACCTGTTGCTACCAACGTGGATACGCACCCAAACTTCTATTAACCAAATTGAAGCAGAGAATGTAGAGGTTTTAGCAAATCTCTATCGCCAATTTCAAGAGGGTAAAATCCGCTTTTTGTTAGCATTTCGCCATCCTAAAACCGATGATCCTTGGGGTTTGCTGTATTTGCTGTCTCGACTTGTGCCGAGAGAAGCACGACAGCAGGGTATACCATTAAAATCGCCAATTCATGCTCATTTTATCTACGATCGCGGTATTCCTCTGTGGGCGGGTGACTACGTTGGTTGGCTGGCATCAAAGTTGGGTGGAACTCCCATTCAAAGGGGTAAAGCTGACTGGACGGGGTTACGTTCAGCGCGGGATTTGTTTGCTAATGGACAGTTCCCGATGATAGCTTCACCGGAAGGCGGAACTAATGGACTTTCAGAACTCATCAGTCCCCTAGAACCGGGAATTGCTCAAATGGGTTTTTGGTGTGCTGAGGATTTGCAGAAAGCTGGACGCACTGAGCAAGTTTTAATTGTACCAGTCGGAATTAAATATAGTTATATTGATGCGCCCTGGGATGCGATCGCTCAACTTTTAGATGAGTTAGCTGTTACTAGTGGTTTACCTGTAGATACAAATGCGTCAAGTCAAGTTCCCGATTTAGATTCTCTTTATCCCCGATTGTTAACTCTAGCAGAACATTTGCTGTCTTTGATGGAACAGTTTTACACGCGCTTTTATCATCTCAAGTTGTCTACAGTAACTGAGGAAGTTAGTGTTGATCGCAATCAAGTCTTAGCATTAAGATTACAAGGTTTATTAAATGCAGCCTTAGAAATAGCAGAGCAGTATTTTAATCTACAACCAAAAGGAAAATTGATTGATCGTTGTCGGCGGGTAGAGCAAGCTGGGTGGAATTATATATTTAGGGAAGATTATAAGGATATAAAAGGATTATCTGCTGTTGAGAGAGCGTTAGGCGATCGCGTAGCGGAAGAAGCTAACGCCAGAATGTGGCACATGAGATTAGTAGAAAGTTTTGTAGCGGTTTCTGGGAATTACGTCCGTGAAAAGCCCACAGTAGAAAGATTCGCTGAAACAGTTTTAATTTTGTGGAAAATGATTGCTCAAATTAAAGGAGATAAAGCCTTTCAACGTCCGCCCTTAGGTAAGGAACGAGTAAAACTAACTATTGGTGAACCAATATCCATATCAGAACGTTATCCAGCTTATAAAGAAAGTCGCTTAGGGGCGAGACAAGCTGTTGCTGATTTGACGAATGATTTACAGCAGGCGATGGAACGTTTACTATTTGCAAAGCTGATATAAATTTATCTACTTCCTCAGAATTTCCTTAGAATTATTATTTAAGGTATCAGCAGTTAGTTGGGTGAACGAGAAATTAGGGGACAATAAAATATGTTGGTTGGCTCTACTGTCCCCGAACTTCTCACATATCAGATGATTTTTATAATGTTGTGTACTTATTATTAAGATAATTTATTTTTATTGGAATATTTAATAAATTCAAGCAACTATATTGTTTGATAATTATTAATAGAACGTGATTCGACAAGTCTTTTTTGATCCCTCCCCCAGCCCCTCTGTTTTGAAAAGTTCTGAATGCCGGAAGCCAACACTCAGACTTTTCGCTCCGACACAAAGAGGGGAGTAAAGACCTAACATATCAATGAAAAATGGGGTTTTAAAGCCTCTCTCCTTGCATGGAAGCCAGCTATGGAGAGGGGTTTTTTATTCGTCGAACTCACACAGTATTAACATTTTGCTGCAAGGGTATTGTAATTATAAATTCACTACCTCCTTGTGGACTTGATAAACATTCCAAAGAACCGCCGTGTTTGACTGTAATGATTTGATAGCTAATAGCTAAACCCATACCTATACCTTTACCTATGGGTTTAGTGGTAAAGAAAGGATCAAATATATGCTGTTTTAATATCTCTGGGATTCCTAATCCATTATCAATAATACTAATTTTGACTTGATTGGAATTTATTAGTTGAGTACAGATATGGATTTGCGGTTGAGTTAATCTTTCATTAACTGCTGTTAATTGTGCAGATGTTTTTAATAATGACTCTTCCAACGCATCAATTGCATTGGCTAAAATATTCATAAAAACTTGGTTTAGCTGCCCAGCATAACATTCAACTAGAGAAAAATCACCGTACTCTTTATTTACTACAATTTCTGGGCGTTGGTTATTACCTTTGAGACGACTTTGTAAAATCATCAAAGTGCTATCGATACCATCATGGATATCAACAACTTTCATTTCGGCTTCATCTAACCGGGAAAAAGTTCGCAAAGAAAGTACAATATCTCGAATCCGTTCTGCCCCATATTTTACGGATTTGAGGAGTCGGGGCAAATCTGATTTCAAAAAATCTAGTTCAATCAAATCGGTAAAATCCTGAATTTCTTGTGCAGGTTGGAGATAATTTTTTTGATAGAGTTGCAAGAGTAAAAGTAACTCTTGGGTGTAATCATTAATATGATTGAGGTTGCCATAAATAAAGTTGGCAGGGTTATTAATTTCGTGTGCTACTCCTGCGACTAATTGACCCAAACTAGACATTTTTTCACTTTGAATTAACTGAGTTTGAGTATGCCGTAATTCTTTGAGTGTTTGTTGAAGTTTTTGGGTTTGTTGGCGGAGTTGGGTTTCTGAATCTCTTAGGGCTATTTCTGCTTGCTTGCGTGTAGTAATATCCCGGAAATACCAAATTCTGCCGAAATATTCTCCTGTGCTAGAGCTAACTGGTGCAGAATATCGCTCAAAAGTTTTGCCAGATTTGAGCTTGACCTCATCATGGCTACGTGCTTCTGGATGTTCATAGAGATACTCTACCTTAGTGAGAAATTCCTCTGGGTTTTCCAATTGGTCTACTACCCATCCCAGAAGTTGGCGATCGCCACCAGTCTCAATTAACTCCCTAGGAATCTGCCATAATTGGCAAAAGCATTGATTATATGATGCGATATTGCGGTTTTCGTCAATCACCAAAATGGCATCAATAGAAGCTTCTTTTTGTGCTTGTAGTATGGCATTAGTCCGCCGCAGGGCTATTTCCGCTTGTTTAATTTGAGTAATATTAGCAGCTGTGCCAGTAATGCCAGTAATCTTGCCATCTTCATCCTTTAAGGCGATCGCATTACATAATAGATTCAACCTACTACCATCTTTTGCCAATACCACCGTTTCATGATGAGATAAAGACTCTCCAGCTAGTAGGCGGGGAAACATCTCTAGGTCTTGGTCAATTGGTTCTGGTGGTATAAATTCACTGTAATGGCGACCAATCATTTCATTTGGTTCATAACCATAGACCTTTTTCGCGGCTGGATTGACAAACGTCCAGTAGCCTTGACCATCTAGCGACCAAATTATATCTTGGGAAGTTTCTACCAAGTGGCGATATTTACTTTCACTCTCCTTCAGGGCTTGTTTTGTCTGTATACGCTTGACACCCAAAGCTACCTCATTGGCAGCTAAATTTAATGCTTCTAGAACTGATTCTGGTAACGCTTGACGGGAAAACATCGCCATCACACCAATCAAGTTACCATCCAAAATTAGGGGATATCCTGCAAAAGCTACCAGTCCTTCTTGCTTTGCCCATGCTTTATCGCCTACACGGGGGTCAGTTAAAACTTCATTCGTCAAGTGAGGGCGACGTTCTTGGGCAATTAATCCGATTTTGAACTTACCCACAGGAACACGACTGTGATTGCCATCAATATGAGTATAAATTCCCGAACTAGCTTGGAGTTCTAGGATGTTTTCGGCTTCGTTCAATGTCCAAATCCGAGCAAAGGCTGCATTCAGGTACTTAACCATTGCATCTGTACAACACTTGAGTGTTGTTTGTAGGTTATAACTTTGGGTAATTGCATAATTGATCTCGACTCGCAAGGCTGCTAAAGATACTTTTTCGGCTAATGAGGCTTCTGTTTGTTTGCGAACAGTGATATCTTGAACAGTCCCCAAGATGCCAATTACGTTACCTTCAGGATCTTTGAGCGGAATTTTATTAGTTTCCAACCACATAGGTTGGTCATTTCTTCGCTGTGGACATTCGATAATCTCATGTTTGGACGTATCAGTGTACATGAGTTCTTGCAGATCTTTTGTACAGGCTAGACGCACACGTTGCTGATAAGAATCAGATGGTTTCGTAATCCAGGGCAGCTCATAGTCACTTTTATGTACAATCTGCACTGGGGAACTTACCCCCACTACTTCGGCAAATGTCTGGTTACAACCTGAATATGCAAAATCACGACTTTTCCAAAAAATTCCTTGGGGAATATTATCCATAACTGCTTGTAATAGCTGTCTGGAGGCGTACAAGTCATCTGCTATTTGCTTGTATTTGGTAATGTCCTGAATTGTTGTGACCAAAAATTTATTGTGGGTTTGATCCTCAAATAAACATTTTTTAATGACTATCCAACGTGTTATACCGTAATCATCGATCAACTTTTCTTCGTATTCTGAATTAATACCTTGACTCAAAACTAATTCATCTTCTTCCCACAAGGTATCTGCTACTGCTGTAGACAGAAAGTCATAATCAGATTTACCAATTAATTGTTCTCGATTACACTTCCTGAACTGACAGTAGGCATCATTCACTAATATGAACCGATGTTGGCGGTTTTTTACGAAAATAGCGTCAGATATGGCATTAAATATGGAAAATTTTAATTCTTTAGATAAGCGATATTCCAGTTGTTGTTCATCAACAAGAGGTTGATTAGATGTATCAATAATCATGGTCATATTAAATCCATAGCAATATTTACAGATACCAAACATATAGTACTTATGTATCTATTTGCGGTATTCACCACTAGATACTTAATTTAAAATTGAAAAGTGAGGAAAATCTGAGTAATACTAAAATTAATTTGATACTTTCAGACAACTAAATCTTTTGCTCTTTCCTGGTTATCTGTTTGAAGATGTGTCCTATTGGTGTCCGTACTAGTAATTCAACTCATGCCTTAGAAACTGGGACAGCGAAGCTTTGGCTGTTGTTGGTAGGAGTGAATCAATATCAGGATGAGCAAATACCTAGTTTGCGTTACCCTGCTGTAGATTGTCAGGGTTTGGGAGCAGCTTTAGATGCCGCAACCCAAGGATTTCCCCAAAGAGAATTAAAAATTTACCACGATTTTAATCAGCAGCCTTTATTAGAGAATGTGCGTATAACTCTCAAAACAATGGCGGCTGCGACTAAGCCAAGTGATACCATTCTGTTTTATTTTTCTGGACATGGGATGCTTGACCCATCAAGTCAACAGGTGGTGTTATGTCTCCAAGATACCCAGACCGATGACTTAATCAATACGGGGTTAAGATTACAAGAACTACTACAATTGTTGGCTGATTGTGCGGCGGGACAACAATTAGTCTGGTTAGATGCTTGTCATAGCGGTAATTTGACATTTTTGGGAGCAAGAGACACAAAATCGACTGGATTTAACCCTACACCAGAATTAGTAGCAGTTTTGCGGCAACGTGCCAGTCAGCAAAAGGGATTTTACGCTTTATTATCTTGCGATCGCCATCAGCAATCTTGGGAATTTCCACAATTAGGACATGGTGTATTTACATACTATTTAATTCGGGGATTACGGGGTGAAGCGGCAGATTCCCAAGGGATTATCGCAGCTGATGGACTGTACCGTTATGTTTATCACCAGACTGTAGCGTATATCAATAAAGCTAATCAGCAATTACGAGTCATCAACCAGCTGAAAAAGGGTCGTGGCGAAAATTCGATTCATTCTGAATATCCCTCCCAAACACCCAAGCGCATCGTTGAAGGAGTAGGGGAAGTAATTTTGGGTATTAAACCCAACTCCAAAGGAGTAACCAGACATCCACGACAAGCACTAATTGTAGAAGGATTTACCAACAGCAACATCACCTCAGCTTTGCTAAATATCTTCAAAACTGCGGGGAGTTTTGCCACCAATTATTGGCATGTGGGGGGTAACAACGCCAGTGCAGATATTCACAAAGCCATCCAAAAGTGTTTGCTGTCAGAATCTTTTGCTGAATCACCTCAAGATGCTGTTCTGGGCATAGACACCCCCACTGTATTGTTATATCTGCGGGGAACAATTCAGGAAACATCTACAAGCGAAGCCATATTAGTATTAGCTGATGATGTCACTATCAATCGTTCCTGGTTGAGAAAACAATTACGGCGGTGCAGTTCCCAACAAATTATTATTTTAGATTGTCCTGGGCAAGCTGCAATTTCTGTATTATCGGTACGGGAATGGGTAGAAGAATTGCAATTAGGAACAGAAACAGGCCAATGTTTAATTGCTTGTGCTACCCCAGCTGATCAACCGGAACAATTTACTACGGCTGTACTGCGGATTCTCAATCAAGCCACTCCACATTCAGGACTAACCGCAGCCGGATTAATTACCCAATTGCAATTAGATGTAGCAGCCACAGACAATCAACTATATTTCTGGTTATCTGGTTCTCAGGGAATCATTGAAGTTTTGCCAGAAAATACTGTGGTAGTTAGTGAGAGTACTAGCCAAAACCAAGATGATATTGATGATTTAAGTTCGTCTGTGGGTGTAGATTACACACTACTGCGAGACTTATTAAAAGCTGGCAAATGGTTAGAAGCGGATGGGGAGACTACAAACCTCATGCTGAAAGTTGCCCAAAGAGAAGTACAACGCCACTTAGATTTAGAAAGTGTAGTTAACTTTTCTCGCACTGACTTGTGTACGATTGACAGACTATGGGTGAAATATAGTCAAGGACGTTTTGGTTTTAGTGTTCAGCAACGCATCTGGCAAAGCATCAAAGGAAATAGTGCAACTGATCCGGTAATGGCGTTGATGATTGGTAATGACAAAGCCGCCGCCGCCGAAACCTGCATTGATTTTGGTCATCGGGTAGGGTGGCGAGAGAAAGATGCTTGGGTAAATTACCCAGCCCTAACTCCTGATGACAATGCTCCCCCAGGATATCTACCATATTATGGTTTTTTTGAGCAAGTTTGGCGAATCAAAGTTTTAGGTGTTTGGGAATGGCACAGTGCGATCGCTACAGCATCTTGGTGGCGATTATGTGAGGCTTTGTTGATGGGGGTGTAGGGGACAATTCAATTCAAAATTCAATGCCCCATACCCAATCCCCAAGAGAATTATTCCCATTCATCAAGTTCATTATTGGTATTACGCAACAACGAAGTGATTTGAGTGCGGTGGTTTTCAAAGTTAGCAGCGATGGAAATTAAACCAATCCCAACTAGTAAACCGACAACCCATTTGAGGAAGGGGTAGCGCAAGCTAAAGATCACTAGTTGATAAATGCTGGTGAACAGGAAGGTGATTGTACCAACGTAAAGGAATGCCCGGATACGTAAAGCTAATCCAGCAAAGATCGCAACCAGTGCCAAACCTCCTGCTATTAAGGGTGTGTGTTGATAAAATACGATCGCCCAACCACAAATCACACCACTACCAATAACTCTTAAAGTGTGACGAGGGAGTTTATTTTCTGGTTGTCGTAGTGGTGGGTCAACTTGGGCAAGATACAGTAGTGATAAACCTATTACTGTCACATACCATAAAGAATCATTCAGGCGTAAGCTACCAAACCACGAAAACAACGCCCAATCTATTAACCCTAAACTAATGTATGTGAAGCGAATGTTTTCCACTAACTTGGCTAGCAACACATAATAACCAGCCGCTATCACTAAGGTAATCGGGTAAACTTGCAGCCTAGTTTCTGCCAAAATCACCAAGGGGAAAAGATAAGCAGCTAGTCGCCAAGGTTGTTTAGACCAGCCCCAACGATCCCAAGGAAGGAAGTATAAAAAGTAAGCAAATACGCAAGCGATCGCTCCATTCCAAGGTACTAAGGGGCCAGTTAACCATTGTCCGACGGCGGTTTCTCGCCAATAAACTCTCATCCCTGCTACTAATAGGAATCCCAGGTAAACCCAAAAGTCGCCGACGGGGATACGCCCAAACACGGGGGGTTCATGGGCGTGAGATGTTTGTTTTCCTTGCAAGATGGCATAGGAAATTAAAAATGCCCCCGTTCCCAAACCCACCATGCGGTTAACTATAATCGGTTGGAAAATTGCCGTCATGAGTAAGCCGCTACTCCAAACCCAATGTAAATGGGCAATACCTTGAAGTTCTTGGCGGCTGAGGCGTAACCACGTTACTAACCAGGGAGTCAGGACGCGGTAGACGGACATGATTCCAGTTCCCAGGGTAGCCATTGCAATTAAGCCATCACCCAAGCCACCACCGGAGGCTTGTAACATTTGGTAGAACAGGAGTTCATAAGCAGCAACAGAAATACCGATAATACCGAAGTACAGCAAGGGTTTTAAGTCGCGGTTACGTCGTCCTACACCAACAAAAATTAATGCTACACCCAAAGAACACAACCCCGACCAATTGGTAAAGACATTCACCCTGAGCAGTACACTAAATACGCCATAGATTACCGGTAAAACGTGGAAACTGCTGGGAAGTTGTGTTAGTTGGTGTCTACGCCGCCACCATTCGCCCAAAAGTTGTGAAAATAAGCCCAAGGCAATGTTCGCAATGGCGACTCGAATGATGGAATGTTCCCCAAAACCTAACACCTCAGCAACTAACAACTCTATACACCAGCCGATGCCATAAAATGCCCAGTTCGCTGGTTGCTGCCAACTGCGATAGATAATAGCGGCTAGGGTGGTGGCTGTGGCGATTAAGTACCACAATCCAGGTGTGACATAACCTTGGTACACTAAGGACGAATGTAGAGTCAGGAATAATAACTCTACAGTACATAATGCGATCGCCCATTTATCGCTAGCAGTTGCGTAGAGGCTGGCTAATTCATGATTCCGACGTAATAGTATTTTGCGCCCTAACCATAAGCTGAAGGTAGCGATCGCACCTACAACATACCATCCTGGTATAGCTAGGCGCGGTAACCCAGGGATACCTTCCCACAGTATCGCCGTAATTAAACTTAAGCCAAAACCAATGGTAACTCCGGCAAATTGTTGACTGCGTAAATAGCGGGTGTTGGCATACATCACACCAGCACCCACTGCTAAACCAATTAATCGAGTTTCTGTTAAGGGTAAGGTGAGTAACTGCGCTGCACCTAGGGAGAGAACACCCGATAAACTATTCGCGGTACGGTGTTGAGTTGTACGACTAGCTAAAAAGGTGAATGCAACAGGTGTGGTTAACCAAACTACTCCCCAATAGTCTTGGGGGTGAATTACTCCTGTCCAAGCTGATTCTGCATTTGTCCACAGGAACAAGAAACTCACGACTGCCAAGGCAAATCCCATGTGCCATGCGCTACGCCGCCATAAATCATTTTGACCTAACCCCCTCACCCCCTTACCTTCAAGGGAAGAGGGAATATTTAAAGCCTCTCTCCTTGTATGAGAGGGGTTTTCTATATTCTGTGATGAGCCATGACCTAAACTAAATGCCCACTCTGCTAGCATCAGCAATAATAAAATACTTGCCCACAGATGTGATGCTAAATTCGGTAATAGCCAATTAACTACGGAACACAATGTCAGTACTCCCATTGTGTGGGTTAGATACACCAGAGGCAGAGGGAGAGGAGAACGCCGCTTACTGACAATTGCCAGGATGATCGTAGAACCGAGGAAATTGAGCGATCGCAAGGTAGGATTAACAGTAGCGATCGTCGTTAAACCTGCCCCAAATAACAGGCTGAAAAATTCACCGAATTTTGCTAAATCTCGCTTCTGGGCTGCGTTTAAACTTTCTGTTACTACTACCATGAATACAAGGTAGGGAAATAGCACCACACTCAATAAAGCCCAAGGTTCATTTTGCGCGTGGGTGAGTTGTGTTCCCACAGTGATAGCCAATTGCTGCAATCCAGAGGGAACTAACCGCCAACCCAACCAAATCGCCTGTAAACCAATGACAAACAATAAAAATAAGTCAATCTGTAAACTATATCTCTGCAATCGGACTGTCACCACCCACAAAGCTAGTCCACTCACAGCTATAGCTTGGGCTGGATGATTAAATACCGCGACCAACCAGCCTAAAAACAGCAAAATCTCCCCAAGTTTTGCCCAAAGTACATCTAGTTGTAATTTAGGTGCATGATTTTTTGTTGTATCTGCCTGAATGTCCTGTGGCTGTGCGCCTATGCGCCTCTGCTGCGCCAACCAAGTTCCTAACCAACCACAGATTCCAATCGCTAAACCTAATTGCGTAACATCAACCCTAGCGACAAATATGCCTCTTCCTAATAGAAGTAATAAAGCATAAATAATCACAGTCGCATATAAATTAATTCCTAATCCCGGTGGTTGTTCCTCTGGATTAGCCAAGGGTGTAGGTTGCTGACGACGATGCTGATACAGGGTCAGGATAGTTGTACCTACCATTGCCACATAAATCGCGGTCAGGGGAAATAATGGTAATTGCCAACCCCAATGCAAATAAATTAAGCCCAGAATATTGAATAGAGGTAAGTTGCCTCTGGGCTTATTAGTGACCAATGTACGATGTTTACATAAAATAACCGTAATTACCGTTAATATAGGAGCGGCGATCGCCAATGTCAACCAGTCTAGGGGATTACGCCATAACCCGAAGCTATCCATCGCCCAAAAATTGACCGGCACTAACAACAGAGTCACAATCAGTAATGTCTGTGCTGTCAATCTCAAGTTATTTTGTTTACCAGCCCAAAAACTTAAACCCCAAAAACTCAAAGTATAGGCAAATAGCACTCCATACTGTCCCGATGCGGGGAATCTTTCCCACTGACTAGCCGCTAACACCCCGGAAGATAGGACTACTAAAAATACACCTAAAAACAGCAACCAACGGACACTTAATTCTGCTCCCAAAGATTGCAACATTTGGTTAACAACACTGGGACGTGCTGGTTGTTTGGGTTGCTTTGGTTCTTCCGGGAGATAGGCTATTAATGGTTTTTCTAACGTCCTCGCCACAGCTACTCGCTGGGGATCAGGCTCAACTAGGGGTTGAAACTCCACGCGACAGGAGAGATATTCCCGACATATGTGTCTAACTTGGATATCGGAGATTAAACCCAAGCGCAACCATATATCCAAACCAGCCAATAACTCAGGGTGGGTGGCGGATACTTTGAAGTCGATTTTTTGAGGCGGATGCTCAAAAGGTGATGACATAAGCCGCAGGTAGTTCAGTAGATACCTCAATCATCATTTGATTAAAGTATATTTATGCGATCGCTATGCCAGTTATTTTACTGACTGATAGTAATTGTTTACGTAAGTTTTCATTACTTAACTTTAATCGTTAGCCATTAGTTATTAATTCTTCTTTCCTACACCCCACTCCTTAGTCCCGGTATTTTTTGAAAATACACAGATTGTTAAATTATTTGTGTAAAATTTATCTTCACCCCCCGGTATAGATTATTATTTTTTTGCCATAAGTAAGCAAATTTAAACATCAAAGTAAATTACTATATGAGTGGAATAACAATAAAATTGATTGCATTTAACTTATTTCCCAATTAAAAATCAAAGAAAATTAGTCTGGCTTATACCCACAATTAATTAATTTAAAATTATCTTTAGCCTTCATTGTAAATTCTGTAGGCGCAAGCCTAGCCGTAGGCTATTTTGAATTCAAAATAGTCAATCTTGATGAAGCTCATATTATCTACAATACAGCTTTAAAATCTCAAGGCAAAAAAGCTTTAGATATAGGTTTTTGGATGGGCTGATCAGCTTGTCATGTAGCATATAATTTATGCTTAACAATTTAAAACTAAACTTTATAAAGCTTGTTGCATACTAAATAAATATTGAACAAAAACACATCCATTTTAGTGTTTAAGAAGACGAAATGTCACGATCAAGACAATAAAGTATTGACAAAATCAATTCAGGCGATAAAGTAGATGATGGCAAGTAAAAACCAAATCTTTTTACAAGCATAAAAAGCATTAGTTAATCAATTTATTGGTTAGTGCCATAACAAATTTTAATTTGTTTCGCTTGTAGTAAGGGATTAAATGCTGATTTTGTTCGCGTCGCTTCTGAATGCAATAGCTAAAGTCTTGAGTGCGAACTTAAAAAGTTGTTGGTGTTAAATACGCTGCTGGAAATTTATTCTTTAATCAGAAAGTTTCATGTTCTTATCTCTAATCTTGTATATTTTGCTGTCTGAGATTATTTTCTCCTTTGCTGAACATCAGACGCACAGATATTTTATGCACAAAAAAGTTTTACCTGAATGGATATATAGGAAATATCCCAGCATATTTAAAGATGTTTTTGAAGGACATGCTATCAGGCATCACGGTATTTGGTATCGTCAATTTGATTTTGAGCCTCATCCTGAAGGTCGTGAGGACAACATCAAATTCCGCCCTGTGGAGATCATCACAGCCTTGATTCTTTTTTTACCAATAGATTTTTTATTTTTGAATATTTCACCTTTGGCTACCGTCACCTTTGTTGTGATGTTATTAATCCACGCTTACACTTGGAATACAATACACAGCCAGATGCACCTACCTAAAAAAGTCTTTTTTGCTGATTGGGGAATCTTTAGGTGGCTAGCAATTCATCATTATCTACATCATCAACTTACTAATAAAAATTACAATATTGTATTTCCCTTAGCTGACTATATTTTGGGAACAAAAATTAAGCCAAGAAAGAGAGATTTGCGAGAACTGCTGCGTTTAGGATACTTGAAACCTAGAACGATCAGAACAGAAATGAGGTTAAAGAAATTGCGTAGCCAAATCGCGCTTCAACGCGAGACTGTATTGATTCCTGATTCAGAGCCAATTTTAAAGTCTTATTGATCAAGACCGCTTGTTCTACTGGAGTGACAAATACTGGCTGGGGTGCGACCATGTTGTTAAGCCCCAGAGTCAGATAAACTATGACTTTACTGAAAGCGATCGCACCCATCTCTGATAGTATTTAAAATACTATTCCACACCCTTGTGAGAGATTTAAGGGTGTAGGTACGAAAAATTAAGGACTAATGACTAGTTCCTTTTGCTGTTGATAGCGTTGTTTAAATAGTTGTTGCTGTTTCTTATGATCCACAATTGGCTCAGGATAACCCACAGCATGGCGTTCTAAAGGTGTAATTTTACCTGTAACTAAATATTCTGTATCAATAGACCGCAATTCTGGCAACCACAGACGGATATACTCAGCATCAGGATCAAACTTTTGCGCTTGACTAGCTGGGTTGAAAATCCGCACGGGTTTGGGATCCATCCCACTAGACGCACTCCATTGCCAACCACCATTGTTAGCAGATAAATCACCATCAATTAGTTTCTGCATGAAGTATTTTTCTCCCCAGCGGGGATTAATTAATAAGTCTTTAGTCAAGAAACTCGCAACAATCATTCGACAACGGTTGTGCATCCAGCCAATTTCATTCACTTGGCGCATGGCTGCATCTACGATGGGGTAGCCTGTTCTTCCCTCACACCAAGCTTGAAACAGTTCTTCATTATTTTCCCAGGGGAAATTTTTAAATGCGTCGCGGTAAGCACCATCAGCAAGTTCGGGGAAGTGATACATAGCATGTTGATAAAATTCCCGCCAAGCTAGTTCTTGTTGCCAAGTGCGGATACTGGCGGTAGCTTCTTCACTGCGGCAATTTTCTAATGCTTCTATTGTGCCTTGCCAAACTGTACGAATGCCGATAACACCAAATTTTAAAGCAGCACTCAGTTGTGATGTCCCATCAACTGCGGGGAAATTACGCTGTTCTTGGTATTCTGTGATGGCTTTGGCGGTAAATTCCTCCAGCTTTTCCTGCGCAGCTGTTTCTCCAGGGGAAATGATTAAATCTGTATCCCAAACAAATCCTAACTCGTTAGCTGTGGGTAAATTTTTCACCCCTGCTTGTTGTGCGAGTTCCTGTTCTGCTGGAGTTAATCCTGTTGCATTGTTGAGGGTAGCGACTGGTTTAGCCTTTGGTTTGCTAATCCAATTTTTCCAAAAGGGAGTGTAAACAGTGTAAGGTGTATTGCTACCTGAGAAAATTTTGTCTGGAGAGTGGAGAATCTGATCCCAGTTAGGGGTGAGAAATTCTATCCCTTTGGCTTTTAAAGCTTCCATGATAGCGCGATCGCGTATCTGAGCATATGGTTCTACATCCCAATTCCAAAACACCGCTTTGGCTTGCAATGTCTCAGCTAAATTTGGAATCGCCTGTACAGGTTCACCATGAACGATTAATAACTGACTTCCCGCCTTTATATATCGCTGTTGTAATGCTTGCAAACAGCCAATCATGTAAGTCACTCTAGCCGGTGCAACATCATCCCGTTCCAGAATATTGGGGTCAAGGCAAAACACACCCACGACTTTAGCAGTTCGTTCTCTTGCCAAAGCTAATCCAGTATTATCAGCAATGCGTAAATCACGACGATGCCAAAATAAAATTAATTCAGACATTTGAGATTTTATATAGTTCACTCGTACTAGCTTAAACCCTAGTAGGAGCATTTAACTATTAGACATCAAATCATCAAGTTTTATTTGTAAATTTGTGGTTTTGGCTGAACTTGGGCTGATCGTAGCTAAGTTATAGTATCAATTTCCGTCACCCACAGATTGTCTACAGGTATTGAAAGATACTCTCGTTCTTCCAAGAAATCCACAATAGCGTTAGCCTGTGGAAACTCTGATTTGAAACTATTTGCCAAACGCTCCATTAGAGGATGCGCCAGTTGTTCGGCAAACTTGCCACGTAAGCAACGTTCATACCACTCAATCAATTCGGACTCCCGCACAATCCCGCGCACGCGTAAACCCCAACTGATTTGCTGAGTGACAACTTTAATTACATCTGCGTCAGCATCACGGCAGACAATTACAATGTTGTCACTTTCTACTTGATCAATAATTGTTTGAGCCAATTTATTATCAAGTGTCAGATGTTTGACTTGAATTGCAGGGCCAAAATTAGCCCACATATCCAAGCCTCTATCCGCCGCATTAGTGACACCCACACGATACACATGAGCAGGGAATTCCCAACTTTCTTTTCCTACTTCCAACCCCAGCAAAACACACGTTAGTTCGGAAAACTCTGCCAGTAACTCTTTGTTTTTGGAGGGAATACTGACTTTGATAGTTGTACCCAGAGCAACGACGATTGTTTCAAAAAGGCTGTAGGTAACAATTTCATAAGCTTTGTCAATGCTTCGCCTGATCCCTTTCTGTTTGATGAATTTGTCCAGTAGAAAACTCAATTGAAAATCCTGCGGGGATGTACTCTCCACGAAAGCGATAATGCTGGCAACAGTTTTTTGCCGTTCATTAAATCGTAAGTAGATGTAACATTCTACATCCCCTTGAGTGCGCTTATTTTCAGTATCAAGAATTGTGAGCAGTTCAGGATACATCGCAGTCAAGTTCCACACATCATGCTGGTATCTTGCTGAAGATGTGGAAACTTTGCCCAACAAACGCTTTGTTACTTCATTGCGCCAACCTATTGAGGGATTTTGGTATGTGCTTGTGTCTTGAATGTTAATATCGCCTATTAGTCTTGAGCGTCTCAGCACCTCAGCAATTTGAATTGGCTTATATAGATCAACCCTACCCTTGTTAATTATGCTATCTAACCGTTCTTTAGCGTCTTCAACTGTCGGCATATTCACGATCCGCTAGCTGTATATATGCTGGTAGCAGGCTCAAGGATCAAATTTAATTGTCTATGGGTATGGGACTTGAGAGTTGTGGATTCGGTGACAGGGTTTGCCATTGCATCTAGAACTGAGCGGATGACAGCCGCAACACAAGGAACAGCCACACTATTACCAACTTGTTTTCTGACGGCTTGATAACTGCCAACTATCTGGTAGGAATCAGGGAAGCCTTGGAGTCGTAACATTTCACGCTCTGTCAGTCTTCTTTCACCATTCACCAATAGATAATTATAAGACGCGCCTGCTCTCAAAGCGCAGGAATAGGGATATGCACTGATATTGCCACCTTTGTTTTCATGCCAGATAGTCATCTCGCTATACTGCTGCTTCCCTCGGCGTTTTTCTATGCGACTATTCCTGATTTTTTCGGAAGCATAATAAAAATCGGACACTTTATTTGCCAAAATTTCTGAAAGCGGTTTCATTGGAACACCACCTTCAGGCCAAAAGAAATCAACTGAATTGCGGAAGCCAACAATAAAAATGCGCTCACGCTTCTGTGGAACACCAAAATCAAGTGCGTTCAGAATACGATAGTCAGTATAGTACCCTAAATTGCTAATAGTCTCTGTAATTCGCCTCAGCGTTTGACCTTGATTATGTCCCTTGAGTTGTTTAACATTCTCAAGAATAAAAGCTTGAGGCTGCTTTGCTTGTAATATACGTGCTATATCAAAAAAGAGAGTGCCGCGTATATCATCAAAACCTTTCATGTCTCCGCATATACTGAAGGGTTGGCATGGAAACCCAGCAAATAGAATATCGTGTTCAGGAATGTCTGAAGCATCTATTTTAGTGATGTCTCCTGCTGGTTTCTCACCAAAGTTAGCTGCGTATGCTTTTTGAGCATCAGGATCTATATCACTGGAAAAAACACAGACCGGTTCAAGATTTCGCTCTTGGCAAACCATTTCTGCTGCAATACGAAACCCGCCAATGCCACAAAACAAGTCTAGAAATTTGAGAGCTGCTTTTCTTTTGGTGTGCTGCATCTATTTGGCGTTGACTGGAAGTAGGCAAATAATTATCCAACAATTATCGGTTATACAGCAAATTCTCATAGCTAATGCCGTCCCAATTGACCGACTTTCAAGCAAGCAAAAATTTTTGCCGCTGTCAATGTTAACTTCGCTCTAGTTTATTAATCTGAGTTCAAAGAAACCTAACCCTAACCTAAGTTCTGGTTAAGCCAGAAGCTAAAATGACCCGCATCAATTCATCCTGTTCGCTTATATCCCCCGATTAAAAATGCGGGGGCTTTACGCATCACGACTCGTAAAGTGTAGCGGACGAGGAGATTGAACAGCTACAACTCCAGTAACTCTATCGGTAATAGTGGCTTGTTGAGTTAAAGTCCAGTATACTTCTTTATTAATAGTCAATTAAATTTTTTATCATGGCAGCATTGTTATTGGAAGACGGCACAATAGAAAGCGATTTACAAGAAATAGTTCGGGAACTTGCACCTCTTGGTATTTATTTAAAACACTACGACCCAGGAACATCGTTGCTATTTCCTCACCTCTTAACTCAGGAGGTTTTGACGGACGCAGAAAAGCGTCATGTTGTAGATCTGCACAACAGTGTGTTTGAATTCCTCCAACAAGAAAACGGCTATCTTTGGTGCGACTTGTTAAATGTGCATCCAGGATTGCCGAATCTGCAAACTTTGATTACTACCTATAGTCAATATCATACTCATACTGCTCCTGAACCTTTGTATGTCCTCGCTGGAGAGATGATTTTCGGTTTTGTTAAACCTGATGGTAGCCAAATACAGCTTTTAGTTGAGTCTCAAGATTATCTACATATCCCAGCTGGGGTAGAACATTGGTGTAGTCCCACTGGGTTATTACACTTCAAAGCAGTGCGCTACTTTAGTGCGGCGGATGGTTGGCTTCCCATATATACAGGTACTCAGTTGAGTGATTTTATGGACAAGCCGCGCTAATGTTCCGACCGACCTACTGCTCCCAAATTATTTCTAAACGTTCTTGTGCAGTTTTGAGAGCCTTTGCGGGAGATTCCCCCAATAATGTGGCTTCAATTGCTCGACCTAAACTATCAGATAGGCGACTATATCCAGCAATTATCGGTCGAGATCCGGCTGTAGACATTTGATCTGCAAAAACTTTTAACACTGGTTGTTGGCTGATGAATTGCTGATAAGCTGCACTTGCAGTAGCTTTGATATTAACTGGCAAAAAACCCGTACCCATACTCCATTCTTTTTGGAATTCTTCACTCAAAACATACTCCAAAAACTTGAGTGCAGCTTGTTCTTTAGCCTGTGTGGTCTTCATCAGATACAGTACACCCGTGGCTGTCACGGTAGATCGCTCAACATTTGCAGGCATGGGAAACATCTGATAATCAACTTTAGACTTCATGATATAAGTCCAAGGCCCCGTGATTTGCATCGCTACCCGACCTGACATAAACGCGTCTTCTTCATAACCACGTTCTGGTGGAGAAAGTGTTGCTGAACCATCTTTGATCAAGTCTTGCCAGAATTGCAAAGCATTAATAGCGGCTTGATTTGTCAAATTGGGTTTATTATCTTTGACTACCTCACCCCCAGCACTTAATAAAAAAGGAAACCAACTAAAGACAGTCCATTCCTCTTTTCCTAGGGGTAGTAATATTCCATACTGTTCCGGTTTTCCATCACCATTGCGGTCAATAGTCAACTTTTTGGCAACTTGTCTTAATTCTTCCCATGTCTGAGGCGTTTCTGTAATACCCGCCGCTTGGAAAAGTTTTGGTCTGTAAAAAATGCCGAGATTGGCAGTATATAGAGGAATTGACCAAATATGTCCATTTAAGCGCAATTCATCCCATAAATTGGGAATAATTTCAGACTTCAATGGTAAATTTTCCAACCACGCGTCTAGAGGTTGAATTGCCCCTAATTCTGCAAACTGACCTGTGTTTTGTGGATCAAATGCCAAAATATCTGGAGGGACATTGCCTACAACTGCTGTTAAGATTTTCGGCAATTGGGGTTGGCCGATGAAGACTGATTCTACTTGGATATCAGGATGAGTTTGATTAAATTTATTAACTAAGTTTTCAAACACATCCCGGTTAGCAGGGGGATTGATTGATTGCCATAGGGTGAGGTGAATTACTCCCTCCTGATTTAGAGATGTTCCCTGACAACCAGATAATAAGAGACATATACTCAGAACAGTTCCCAAACATGAAAGCCGCCAACTAGGATTGATCAACTTTAGAGTAAAGTTCTTTATGTGGTAGTGGAAAATTTTCAAGTTCATGCCAAGTTTTGAGCCAAGTTGATCTAAAAATTTATGTGGTTATACGTCAAAGCATAAATATAATTAAATGCAATAGTTGCTCTTTAGCTACTAAATCTTGTGATTTAATGCTCAATAGAAACAGCATTATATTATACTACGAATGTCAGTGTAATAAACTTAAATTTTATTGATGAATACATTATCAGCTATATCTTGTTTACAAGCAGCCTGGGCTAATTCATTTGATTTAAAACAGCATCTACAAACATTTTTGCATTTAGATGCAGAATCTCTAGAGATGAAGTTAGAGACTGCTCAAGAACAACTTACCAAATTAGGTAAAAGAGATTTTGATTGGGAAAAAGCGGCAGCTTTTTATCGTGATCAAGTAGGAGAACTTTACTTATTTGAGTTGGGAGCATGGCATTTAAGAAGTCATGACTATATTGAAGATACTCTGCGATTGATTGCTGATCACGCCCAAGGTCGGGTATTAGATTTTGGGGGTGGAATCGGCACTCATACAATTGGTGCGGCTCTTTGCCCTCAAGTTGAACAAGTAATCTACTGTGATATTAATTCTATCAGTCGTGATTTTGTTCGTTATCGAGCTGAACAATTAGGATTGAGTGACAAAATTATTGTTTGTGGAGAAATACCAACTAATGAGACTTTTAATACTATCGTTTCCTTTGACGTTTTAGAACATTTGCCAGATCCCAGTCAGCAGCTATTACAATTCCATCAAATGCTCAAAGCGGAAGGAAAAATAATTGTCAACTGGTGTTTCTTTAAAGGTTTTAATCAAGAGTTTCCATTTCATATAGATGACCCTGAAGTAGTAAATACTTTTTTCAAGACAATTCAAAGTCATTTTATTGAAATTTTTCACCCTTATTTCATCACAACTCGTTGCTACCGTAAATGGAATTGAAGATTTTCAATAGTCAATCGTCATTAGCCATGAGTTTTTCCCCTACATCCCTACACTATTAGAAGCTGAGAACCCCCTGATCTGCATCTAAAGTTACCAGTGTACCTACAGGTAAGGCTGCATTGGGGCTGTCATGACCAAATGGTAAGTCAGAGACAACAGGAATCCCTAAATCACCCAGGCGATCGCGTAAAACTTCTTCTATGCTAAAACTCAGTACGTTCGCAGGTGCTTCGCATTTCGTAAAGCCACCTAAAGCAATACCGCTAACTTTGGTTAATGCACCACTTAATCGCCACTGTGTCAGCATCCGATCAATGCGGTATGGGGCTTCGGTAACATCTTCCAAGGCTAAAATTACCCCATCAAAATTAGGCTGAATTGGTGTGTTTAAAAGATGGGTAGCTACCGTTAAATTTCCTGGGAGCAGCATCCCACTAGCAACACCACCTCCCCAACCACAACCTTTCAATGGTGTGAGGGTTTGTGCTTCTACACAGTTAAATAAACGCTCAATTGACCAATCTGGCTCATCAGCTAATGTTGTTAATACGGGGCCGTGAACACCAGATATACTTGCGTTGTAAAGACTCCATAATAAAGCCGTAATATCAGAAAAGCCAATCAGCCATTTGGGAGTAGAGTTAACTTGCCAATGCCAATTTTCTAAGATGCGTGTGCTACCAAAACCACCTCTAGCACAGAGAATACCGCGACATTCTGGATCTTGCCAAGCAGTAGCTAATTGATGACGGCGGTTTTCATCTGTGTTTGCTAAATATCCCCACCGATAATCAATATCAGGGGTAATCTCGACACGATAACCGTGCGATCGCCAAATTTCTACACCACGCTCAAAGGCTGCAAATTCTCGCAAAGCACCACTAGGAGCGATAACTCGCAGTAAATCTCCGGGTTTGAGGGGGTCAGGTAAGATTGTCGATTTCATCAATGATTTTAGCCAAAGTCAAAATTCAGAATAGCCCAGTGGAAAGGTTTATACCAAATTGTTATTCGTAATATCCTACAATAATTTTCGTTGAGCAAATACCATGACTACAGATCAAAACTCTTTGCTGAATTTGCTGATGTTATCTACTCCTGTGGGTGCTATTGGCTCAGGGATTGGAGGGGGAGTTGAACTGACCCTGATCAATGTTGCGCAGGAAATGATACAGCGCGGACATAATGTCAAAATTGTTGCGCCTCAAGGGTCAAAAGTCAAAAATGTGCCAGTTATAGAAATTCCTGGCGAAGTACAAACACCAGCACAAACGCAGACACGAGATCAGCTAATTGTTTTGCCGAAAAATTCTGTATTGGGGAATATGTGGGATTATGCTCGGCAAGTGCAGACAGATTATGATTTAATTTTCAATATTGCCTATGATTGGCTGCCTTTGTATTTGACTCCATTCTTTAACATTCCCATTGCTCATTTAATTAGTATGGGTTCTTTGACTGATGCAATGGACTCTATTATTGAGCAGGTGGCAACTAATTTTCCTGGGACAATCGGTGTTTATACGTCTACACAAGCACAGACATTTACCTTTGCAGATCAATGTCGTTGTTTAGGTAGTGGGATAGATTTATCGCTTTATCAGTTCTGTGCTGAACCTGGTGAATCTCTAGCTTGGTTGGGTAGAATTGCACCTGAAAAAGCCCTAGAAGATGCAGTCGCAGCGGCGCAAATTACGGGAATTCCTCTCAAAATTTTCGGGTTTAAACAAGATGAAGAATATTGGCAACAAATTTGTCAAGACTACTCCCATGCTCCGATAGAATATGTAGGCTTTCTCGCCACTGAGCAACTACAACAGGAAGTAGGTAAATGTCGGGCGATATTAGTAACACCGCGTTGGGTAGAAGCCTTCGGTAACGTGGCGATTGAGGCGTTAGCCTGTGGTGTACCGGTGATTGCTTATCGTCGTGGGGGACTGACGGAAATTGTCAAAGATGGCGAAACTGGTTTTTTAGTAGAACCGGATAGCGTTGATGGCTTAGTGAATGCGATTAAACAACTAGATAAAATCGATCGCCGTGCTTGTCGCCAACAGGCAGAGATAGAATATTCTCAACCAGCAATGGGCGATCGCACAGAGCAATGGTTTAGAGATATCCTAGTTAGTTTTCAACAAACTAAGTAGCCGTCATGAACTGCGTACATCAGAAAACATAAAAAAGTCTTTCCCTTACACCCCTATACCCTTACACTCCTATACCCTTACACCCCTTTTTCAAGTTAGTAGCCCTCATGAACTGCGTGCATCAGAAAACATGAAAAAGTCTTTCCCTTACACCCCTATACCCTTTACACACGGCAGTTTGCTCAAGTCGGGAAACCCCTTCGGGTTCACCACTTTGCTTATGCCGGGAAACCCGTCCACCGCAAGTGGTTCACCGCCCACGCAACTGCCTCCCCCACACCCCTTTTTCAAGCTAGAACAGGGTTAATAGTTTCACTGTTGATAATCAGGACTTTATTTCATTGTTGTTCACGAATGATTGAAGATCGCTATGTCTGGGAACACTAAATCTAAAAGTCTTCAAGATTTAGTGGTATGTTAACCTGAGTTCGGGATAAGAAATCCTCGAAACCCTTGAGTTCTCGTTGTTCGGTCTGAAGCTATGTTTTCATCTATTCTCAATAAAGCATGTTGTTGAGATTAATCTCATTTGTGAAACTTAGTGACAAAATGATTCCACTTTAATCGCTTCTTTTATCACTTAGATTTTTGCTCAATCCTTACAGAATAAGCTTTTGAGCTTCTGGCTTAACCCGAACTCAGGTTATGTTAGATTTTCCCGGATATCTTCTCAGTGAACAACTCTATAACGGTTCTAGAACCCTGGTTTATCGAGGTCAGCGAAAAATTGACTCTTTAAAAGTAGTAATTAAATTGCTAAAAAATGCTTATCCTAGTTTTAGCGAACTGGTGCAATTTCGTAATCAATACACCATTGCTAAAAACCTCCATTCACCCCTCATTATCCAAACTTATAGTCTAGAAGCATACCAGAATGCTTACATTTTGGTACTAGAAGATTTCGGAGGAATTTCTTTAAAAGAATGGACAATGGGGAGCAATCTCCGTTCTCTAGAAGAATTTTTACAAATTGCGATCGCTCTCTGTGATGCTCTCGATATCTTATATCGCCATCATATTATTCATAAAGATATTAAACCTAGCAATATTTTAATTAATCCCGAAACTAAACAAATCAAATTAATTGACTTTAGTATCGCATCTTTGCTGCCACGGGAAACGCAAAAACTCATCAGTCCTAATGTCTTAGAAGGTACGCTAGCTTACATTTCTCCAGAACAAACAGGGAGAATGAATCGCTTTATTGATTATCGGACAGATTTCTATTCTTTAGGAGTAACATTATACGAATTGTTGACAGGAGAGTTACCATTTCTATCGAATGATGCAATGGAATTGGTGCATTGTCATATTGCAAAAATGCCAGATGGGTTAAGGAATAGGGAAGAAATTCCGCCAGTGTTATCAGATATAGTCATGAAATTGATGGCGAAAAATGCCGAAGAACGCTATCAAAGTGCATTGGGAATCAAATTTGATTTGGAGAATTGTTTAACTCAACTACAAACCGCTGGTAAGATTGAAAGCTTTGCAATTGCCCAAAGGGATGTGTGCGATCGCTTCCTCATCTCTGATCAACTCTATGGTCGAGAAACTGAGGTAGATACTCTCCTACAAGCCTTTGAGAGAGTCAGCCTTGGGGCAACAGAAATGATGTTAGTGGCAGGATTTTCTGGTATTGGTAAAACAGTCGTGGTCAACGAAGTCCATAAACCCATTGTGCAGCAACGGGGTTATTTTATTAAAGGCAAATTTGACCAATTTCAACGAAATATTCCTTTTAGTGCCTTTGTTCAAGCTTTTCGGGATTTAATGGGGCAATTGTTAACAGAAAGTGATGCTCAAATTCAACAATGGCAAAGCAAAATCTTAGAAGCTGTGGGAGAAAACGGGCAGGTAATTATTGAAGTCATTCCCGAATTAGAAAAAATTATTGGTCAACAATCACCAGTACCAGAATTATCAGGTAGTGCTGCTCAAAATCGGTTTAATTTATTATTTCAAAAATTTACTCAAGTCTTTACTACTGTTGAACATCCATTAGTCATATTTTTAGATGATTTGCAATGGGCAGATTCGGCATCATTAAAGCTAATGCAATTACTAATGGCTGATACTGGTCATCTTTTCATGATTGGTGCATACCGTGATAATGAAACAGCACTTGCTTTAAGCCAGGAAAACTGTCCAACGCAGTACCTTATCAATCCTGCACATCCATTGATGTTAACTTTAGATGAAATTGAAAAAACACCAGCAATTATTAATAGGATTACATTAACACCACTCAGTCAAGAGCAAGTTAATCGGTTAGTTGCTGATACATTGAAATGTCCAGAAAATTTAGCGTGGAATCTTTCTGCACTTATTTTTAGAAAAACTCAAGGTAATCCATTTTTTGCCACTCAGTTTCTCAAAGCTTTGCATCAAGATGGTTTAATTGAGTTCAACTATCAATTAGGCTGTTGGGAATGTGATATTTCCCAAGTAACTCAGCAAACAGTTACAGATGATGTTGTAGATTTTATGGCATTGCAGTTAAAAAGATTGTCACTATCAACTCAAAACATCTTGCTGTTAGCTGCTTGTATTGGCAATGAGTTTGATTTAGCAACTTTAGCAATTGTCGCGGAACAATCAGAATTACAAACCTCTACTGATTTGTGGCCAGCTTTACAAGCAGGTTTAATTTTACCTCAAAGTGATGTCTACAAATTTGCTATAGGTGATAATCATCTATCTTGTGAACACAAAAAATATGCAAACTTCACCTATAAATTTTTGCATGACAGAGTTCAACAAGCTGCTTACTCTTTGATTCCCTTAGCAGAGAGAGAGTCAACACATCTGCTGATTGGCAAACTCTTACTGCACAGTACAACAGACATTGAAAAAGAAGATAAAATTTTTGAAATTGTTAATCAGTTAAACATTGGTAAAGCACTAATTGTTGAGCCGATTGAATTCACTCAACTGGTGAAATTAAATCTCTATGCGGGTATAAAAGCTAAAGCTGCAACCGCTTATAAAACAGCAGTTGATTATTTAACAACAGGTTTGCAATTATTACCTTCTGAAAGTTGGCAAACTCAATATGAATTAACTCTAGCATTATATGAAGTCGTCACAGAAGCTAGTTATCTCATTGGCGACTTTGAAAACATGGAAGTATATGCAAATGTTGTGATTCAAAATGCTAAAACTTTTCTCGCACAAGTGCCTGTTTATAACGTCAAAATTCAAGCTTGCATGGCGCAAAGCCAGCATCTAGAAGCATTAGAAATTGCGCTACCAGTGTTGCGATCGCTAGGTATAGAAATTCCAGAACAGCCAGATCAAAAAGATATTGAACAAGCAATAGAGCAAACAAGCTTACTGCTAGCAGATAAACCTGTGGCTGATTTATTGCAACTGCCAGAAATGGCAGATAAGACGATCTTGGCAGCAATGCAAATATTATCCAGCATTATTTCTGCTGCTTACCAAGCTGCCCCAAGTTTCTTTAAGTTAATTGTCATCAAACAAGTTCAACTATCAGTTATCTATGGTAATGCACCAGAGTCTACCTATGCCTACGCAACTTACGGACTGATCGTCTGTGGTGTTTTAGGAGACGTTAATAAAGGTTATCAACTAGGGCAGGTAGCATTAGATTTAATTGACAAGTTAAATGCCGCAAAATTGAAGTCCAAAACTTTATTTGCTTTCAATTGTTTTATTAGACATCGGAAAGATCATCTCCGCGCAACATTAAATCCTCTGGTAGAAGCTTATACTTGTGGCTTAGAAAATGGTGATATTGAATATGCAGCAATGTCTGCTTATGTTTTTAGTCGCTACGCCTACTTAAGTGGTCAAGAATTATATAACTTAGAAAAAACTATATCCAACTATGGACAGGTGATAGCTCAACTGCAACAAACTACTTACGTCAATTTTATTAATATTTATCATCAATCAGTTTTAAATTTATTAGGAATGAATGCTGATCCTTGTTGTTTAATCGGGTCACGCTATGATGAAACCAAGATGTTGCCATTACACTATGCTGCAAAGCAAACTAGCATAATTTGTCAAATACATTTTTGTAAATTATTCCTATGTACTCTGTTTGCTGACTACGAGCAAGCACTCAAAAATGCCACCATAGTTGAGCAATATTTAGCTAGTATCAATGGATTAGTTCTCATACCTAATTTTTATTTCTACGACTCTCTAACTCGTCTAGCTTTATATCCCAATTTGTCATCATCTGAACAACAGGATTTTTTAGCGAGAGTTACAGAAAACCAGTCAAAACTCAAACAATGGACACAGTTCGCACCAATGAATTATGAGCATAAATTCAATTTGGTTGCAGCTCAACACCATAAAATTTTGGGGCAAAAAAGTGAAGCTATAGAAATGTACGATCGCGCCATCTCCCTTGCTCAAGAAAATGGCTACATCCAAGACAAAGCACTCGCTAATGAACTGGCTGCGAAATTCTATCTGGATTGGGGGAAACAGCACATTGCCCAAGAGTATATGACCGAGGCTTACTATGATTATGCTCACTGGGGTGCTAAAGCCAAAGTTGCTGACTTGGAACAACACTATCCGCAACTGTTGACAAAAATTCTGCAACAGTCAGCTATGACTCTCACCTTTACTGAAACCTTCTACGCCGCTGAAACCCGATTGACTGATCAAACCACTTCATCGGGAAATAGTAGTAGCGCATCCGTAGCCCTCGATTTAAGTGCTATTCTCAAAGCTTCGCAAAACCTCTCCAGCGAAATACAACTTGACAAATTACTCACTACTCTGATCGAAATTGTCATCACAACGGCAGGTGCAGATAAGTGTGTGTTGATGCTACTTAATCAACAACAACTCAAAATTGAGGCTGTAGCCCGTGCAGCACAAGATCCAGTAGTTTTACAGTCCATTCCATTATCCGAAAGTGAAGATGTCCCTGTGAGTTTGATCAACATGGTCAAGCGCACTTTACAACCATCTGTAATTGTCGATGCCACCTTACATCCATCGTTGCTAGCAGATCTTTATATTGTCCGGCATCGACCCAAGAGTTTGCTGTGTACACCAATTCTGCATCAAGGAAAATTGCTGGGTGTGCTGTATTTAGAGAACAATTTAGCGACGGGAGCATTTAGTAGCGATCGCGTTGAACTGCTGAATTTAATATGTACTCAAGCGGCTATTTCTCTGGAGAACGCCCGCATTTATCAAGATGCTCGGAGTTACGCGCAACAGTTAAACCAATCTCTAGCAAAATTACAGGCTAATGAAATTCGCTTCCAAAATTTGGCTAATAATATTCCTGGGATGGTGTACCAATTCCGTCTAGGTGCCGACGGTTCATTTTCCACACCTTATGTGAGTTCTGGTTGTTTAGATCTGTACGGGTTAGAGCCAGAATCAGTGATGACGGGCCAGCATAGCCTCTACACTTTACACCATCCTGAAGATCACCCAGCAATTCAACAAGCAATACTCCATTCTGCTCAAACTCTGACACCGTTTGAACAAGAATGGCGGGTTGTCCTACCTTCAGGAATTGTCAAATGGATTCAATCTGCTGCTCGACCAGAGCGACAATCCGATGGCGCAATTATCTGGGATGGGGTGGTGATTGATATTAGCGATCGCAAGCGCGGCGAAGCCGAACGCAAAAAAGCAGAACTGGCATTGCAACAAAAATCCTTAGAATTAGAACAAGCATTACACAACTTGCAAAACGCTCAACTACAAATTGTTCAAAGTGAGAAAATGTCTGCATTGGGTAACTTAGTTGCTGGTGTGGCACACGAAATGAATAATCCTCTTGGTTTTATTGCCGCTAGTCTTAAACAAGCTAAACCCACAATCGCTGATATTACCGAACACCTGAAACTCTATCAAGAAAGTTTCCAGAATCCAAGTACAGAAATCCAAGACCACGCCACAGAAATTGACTTGGAATATAGTTTAGAAGACTTACCTAAGATAATTGATTCGATGACAGTAGCGTGCGATCGCTTGAAAAATATCAGCACCAGTCTTCGCACTTTCTCCCGCGCTGACAGAGATTACAAAGTGCCGTTTAATCTTCATCAAGGCATTGACAGCACAATTTTAATTTTGAAACATCGCCTCAAAGCTAATGAACAACGTCCAGCAATTGAAGTGATTACTGAATATGGCAATTTACCGCAAATAGAATGTTTTCCTGGTCAATTAAATCAGGTATTTATGAATATTTTAGCCAATGCCATTGATGCGTTAGAAGAGTCCAACAACGGACGCAGTTTTGAGGAAATTGCAGCTAATCCCAACCGAATTATCATTAAAACTTCAGTAGAAAATCATCTTGTAAAAATTGCCATTTTGGATAATGGTAAGGGAATGAGTGAATCAGTCAAACAGAAAATATTTGACCATTTATTTACTACAAAAGCTGTGGGTAAGGGTACAGGATTGGGGTTAGCGATCGCTCGTCAAATTGTCGAAGAAGCCCACAATGGCAACCTGGACTGCAATTCTGTATTGGGAGAAGGCACAGAATTTGTGATTACCCTACCAATTAAGACTACAGTAGGAACTTTGACTTCATAAATTCAGGAGTGTATCAAATTTGCGATTGGCATCAATTCTGACTGAAACTCCGTTTTAATATCGGGTGAATATTTTAGCTGTTCAAATTCTGATATACATAGATGTTTCGTATTCAGGGTTTAGCTTGGCTAAACCCTTACCTAAGTATTTGTACATGTACTAGAGTGAAATCGTATAAGATGCCTGTTGATTATGGTTCAACATGGGTTGGAAATGATGACTATGCGTCTGTTTTAAAAGGGGCATTTCTTGCCAACATTGGCGGCAAAAGAAATAGACTTCACGGCTACGAATATGGCGTAAAAGCCGATTGGAACAGCAAGGGCAAGTATTCATGATTTTTAAAAATTATAAAAATGTAATTTCACAACAAAAATTCTATACTTATGTAACAATTTTGTTAGTTACATAACTGTTTTGATCATTATTGTTTTCTTAGGTATTTTCTTCAGTGTAAACACTTAAAAATGGAATTAAGTTATATGAAGCTAATATTTTATAAGTAGAGTTGCTTACATAAATCCCGCTGATTTCTATTTGGGGATCAAAATTAGAATAGAGAAGATCAGAAAAAACCTCAAATAATCCCTATAAATTTCTCTCAGAATCATCAGTTTATGAGTATGATTGCTGATTAAAATAGAGTTGATAAAAGCGTTGGGATACAACCAAGCTCAACCATTCTATTGTGAGCAAAAGTATATTCACAGTAGTTTTACCGTTAAGCTAGACAGAAGGCTTTTATAGCATCCTCATCAATCAATTTCAATTTAGAGGATTGAAATCTCTAAGCAGAGGGGGGAATGATTGGTGTTGTGAAGTGAGTAGGGGGTTTAGGAAAAGAAATTTTATTCAGTTGTGATCATTCCTCGATTCAGCAATGCCGAATTATTTCGAGAACTTCTGCCTTCAGCCTTTCCTTGCTCACATTTTCTGAAAATGCAGCGATCGCACCAAAATAATGCAGGCATTCTGAAGTATCTTGATTTTGAGGGATGAGTCCACAATTCACGAGATAGCTGCTGATCAATGTGTCAATTACTTGGAATGAATTGCAATGTGCCGACAGATATCTGCTTTTCTTTTGAAGGCTTTTCTGCACGAGGCGGAAAAACAGATGATCATAGTGATGGTTGGGGTATTGCCTTCTTTGAAGGAAAAGGGTGTCGCATATTTTTAGATGCTAAACCCTCGATTAATTCACCGATCGCAGATTTAGTGAGACGCTATCCCATCCACTCTACCCATGTCATTGCTCATATTCGCAAGGCTACCCAAGGAGAAGTCGCCCTACAAAACTGTCATCCATTCCGTCGGGAACTGTGGGGAAGGTATTGGGTGTTTGCTCATAATGGTAATTTGCCAGATTTCCATCCAGAACCTCAAGGTTTTTATCAAGCCGTAGGTAATACTGACAGTGAAAAAGCGTTTTGTGTGATTCTAGAAACTATCCGAGAAAGTTTTCCTCAAGGGAAACCACCACTAGAACAACTATATCCTGTACTGCAAGAAGTCACAGCCAAATTAGCAGCCAAAGGTATTTTTAACTATTTACTCTCAGACGGGGAACATTTTTTTACGCACTGTTCCACTAAACTCAGCTACATAGTCCGCCAAGCTCCTTTTGTGGCAGCTCACCTGATAGACCAAGATATGACTGTAGATTTTAGCGAATTAACCACACCAAGCGATCGCGTCGCTGTCATCGCCACTACTCCTCTGACAGATAATGAAGTATGGACACCAATTCAACCAGGAGAATTGTTAGTGTTCCAAGATGGTTTACCACTGGAACATTTATCAGACCTGGGTTAAGGGAATTGGGAAAAACGATACTAACCTTGTTCAGTTGCTCCTCTGTGTAAAATTATCCATCCCACAACAACCAGCAGCGCACCCAACACCAAAAACCCTAGATCCCAAGCTACTTGATTTGGCCCTGGTTTCACATGATGGATACCCAAAATTTGATGATCGATTACCCCTTCCACTACGTTGAACAAGCCAGCACCCATGAGCAAAGACCCGCCAAAAGTATGTGACGACCAAGCAACATCAGCACGTCCTCCCGCACGCCACAATAATGCTACGCCGATCACCGTCAATACCCAATCCAGAGCGTGAAACAACCCATCCCACACCATGTTTAAATCGGTATTGGTATTGGTGGACAAGGGGCGAACATTGCTTAACATATGATGCCACTGCAAAATCTGATGTAGTAGAATACCATCTACAAACCCACCTAACCCCAAACCTAAAAAAATTCCAGCAGTAATCAGTGGTAAACGCTTACGGAAAATTTGACTATTTGCTGTCATTGTCAACTCCATAGACATTTCCACCACAATATAATTGTGAAGTTCACAATCGCTTCTATCGTTGGGCAAATAGTAGCTTTCAGCCTCAAGTAGATCACTGACACATATAAAGCCATTATAGAAAAAACTGTTCACAGCCCAAACCTCAGTATTCAGCCGACTTTTCACGGGATCTGGAAAACCCCTCTCCAAACCTCTCCCCTGCCAGGCTACGGTGTACACACAAGTCTTATAACCTAGCCCGACAACGTTTTGATCCCCCCTAACCCTAGGGCTGATTCTTTGTAGCCAGAGAAAATTTAGGAATCCAATACTTTTGTTCCTTGATTATTTTGTTTCGCTAAGTAGGCTACGCAGAAATTAAGAGTCTGATTTTTCTCTGTAGAACATGAATTAGCCCTAGGGGTTTAGGGGGTTAGGTTTCACGTTAGCTTTTCCAGATCCCGTGAAAAGTCAGCAGTATTCAGGGGTATGAAGTTTCCAAACGATTGAGATAATTTTTCCATAACACACGAAATAACCTTGATTTATTGAGTCTGCACCTTACTAGTTGTTGTGTACGTTAACCTAGTTGGAAAGGCAAGAATAAATTCTTATGAAAAAAAGGATTTGGTTGGCATTTTTGGTGCTGTTAGCAGTTGTCATTGTGGGCGGTAGGGAGAGTAGATTTTTTCAACAGCACGACTCAGTAGAAGTTGTAGAGACTAGACCAGTCATTACACCTCAACCAAAACTTCCAGCAGTTAATCAAGCTTTGCAAGTATCTGCTGATCAATTATTAACTCATATTCAAAAGTTAAATTTTCAACGCTATACAGCAAAAGAGCGATCGCTAACTCGGATTTATATTATTAATGAATTGCGTAAGTTAGGCTGGAAACCCCAATTAGAAAAGTTTCCTGGTGGTGTAAATATCTTTACGGAACGTCAAGGAACTGACACCACAGCCCAAGCAATCTTAGTTGCCGCCCATTATGATACGGTGGCTGAGTCTCCTGGTTCTGATGATAATGCTAGCGGTGTGGCTGTATTACTGGAATTAGCTAGAATTTTTCATTCGTTACCCACACCCCAGAATTTGCAGTTAGCTTTTTTTGATCAAGAGGAAGCTGGGCTAGTCGGGAGTAAAGCTTTTGTGAAAGCAGAAAAACGTTTGCAAAACCTCCAGGGTGTAATTGTCATGGATATGATAGGTTATGCCTGCTACACCAGTGGATGTCAGCAATATCCTCAAGGTTTACCTGTGACTCCACCCAGTGACAAAGGCGATTTTTTAGTCGCTATAGGTGATACAGAACATCTACCACTATTGACAGCTTTCCAAAAATCTCAGCCCCAGAATTTACCAGAAGTGTTAACCTTGCCAATTCCTCTTAAGGGTTTGCTGACACCAGATACTTTGCGTAGTGATCATGCGCCGTTCTGGTATCAAGGAGTAGGTGCTGTATTGGTAACAGATACCGCCAATCTGCGTACACCCCACTATCATCAACCTACTGATACACCTCAAAATATCGAGCGATCGTTTTTTCTCGGCTCTGCACAAATTGTTGTCAATGCTATTAACAATTTATTAAATCAACCAGCTATACCAACGACAAATTAGCAATTCAAAATATCTTACGGGTTCGTGCCACGTCGCTAGAGAAAGACTGCGCCCACAAAATTAAGAAAGTCAGATTTTATATTCTACTTATCAGGTATAAATGCTAGATGTGGTTATAACAACTCAAAATTTAAAATACAGAAAACTTCACTTGACAAAGTTTTCGGAATACCTGACCCTCATGACCAATATTCCTGCCAACTGACTGAGCTACTTTCAATTCTGAGCAAAAATCAATGCAAGCCTTGGCGCGTACCGAACAAGAACGAGTTGCACAATTAGACGAGCGTAACTGTCAACTAGAGAACCGTGATGAGCTAAGCCCCACCGTAGGTGATGACCTCTGGTCGGTCGGAGACCATCGTATTTTAGAAGCCACAGCCGCAGCTGCCAACGCTTTACTGACGATAGATAACCTCAATGAAGCGGTGAAGACTGCCCTAAAACTCATTGGAGAAAGTTTGGACGCTGATCGCGTAGCCGTCATTGAGAATTTTGCTCATCCATCCCAACCCTTACACTGCTGGAAAATTTTATACGAATGGCATTCATCCCACACAGTATCTCAACTTTCCCATGCCTATGAAGCCGAAGGCATCTATGAGGATGGGGGGATTAGGGAGTGGTATGAGCTGATGAGCCAAGGTAAAAACCTCACCTATCTCCTAGAAGAAATGCCTGAGCCATTTCGCAGTGGTCAAGCTGCACTGGGTGTAAAGGTTCTGCACGTTGTACCAATTTTTGTTGAAGGTCAATGCTGGGGGGCATTTGGGTTTGATGATTGTCGGGAAATTAAACATCGAGGATCAGCTGAATTAGCCTTACTCAAAACCGTAGCTGCTTGTTTTGGCAGTGCAATTCAGCGTCAACGAATCCAGCAAGCAGAACAAAAACGCACCGCAGAACTAGCAAAAGCCCATGAAGAATTACAACAGCGCGATCGCCTGCTGTCTGTAGTGGCCCAAATCACGAAAAACCTGTTGGAAACTGAAGATATTAATGTAGCAATTCCTACGGCTCTGCGAGCGATCGGGGAAGTAGCCAAGATGAGTCGTGTCCAACTCATTCTGGAACGTCAAAACCCAAGCACAGGAAAATTACAGCACTGCGTCACCTATGAATGGGTTGCTGAGGGCATTACCCCACAAATCAATCATCCCACAACGGCATTCATTGATAATGAACAGGTTGAGATGATTCTCCAAGAACTATATGCGGGACGTTCAATTTGGCGTATAGTCGATCAATTTCCTCATGAAACCAGAGTGCTGTTTGAGTCTCTTGGCATTAAATCCTCTGGGGGCGTGCCATTATTCATTGCTGGACGCTACATTGGCTGCGTGGCTTTTGATGATTGTGTTCACCTCCGTCACTGGAGTCAACAAGAGATTGATGTCCTCACTACTGCGGCTGAGGGGATTGGCGCAGCTTTGCACCGGAAACAATTAGTGGAAAACCTGATTGCAGAACGCGCCAGAACTGCTGAACAAAAAGTTGCAGAACTATCTAAAGCCAACACAGCCCTCAAAAATAATCTTGATCGCCTGGCTGCCGACTCCGAACTTGATACCTTCCTGGGCCACGTCATCTTAGAAATTCAAAATCAACTGGGTGCAGAGCGATCGCATCTATTTCTCTATGACGCTTCCTCCCATACACTGCGGTTACATTTGGGTTCTGAGAAAGGCGAGGTGTTGCCCAAGGATCAACTAGAAAACATTGAACCTTTCCTAGAACCAATTCCCGCAGACCTTACCAAAGCCTGGGAAATCCAGGTAAAAACCAAACAACCATTAGAATTTGCTATTTGGGAAAACGCCCATCCAGAACATTGGCCTGTAGCTTTAGAATGGCATCGCCGACGAGGACATCAGACAGCCATGTGTATTCCTCTGATGCTGGGTGATATTGCCTTGGGTTTCTTGGGGTTAGCATTCACGCAAAAAGCTACTTTGAACCCGGAAGAATTTGAACTGGCGCAAGCTTTAGCACATCAGGCAACGTTAGCAATTCAACTGACGCAGTTAGCCGAAGCAGCTAAACAAGCTGCTATCCTCAAAGAACAAGAAAAAGCTGCTAAAAAGCAGATTGCGGAACTTGTCAGAGCCAACGACTCATTGCGAGGCTGTGTGAATCGCCTTGCAGATGAACCAGACTTAGAAACATTTTGGGAACATATCCTGCTTGAAGCTTCTGCTCAAGCTAAATCCTATGCCGCCGCCCTGTTCCTCTACAACGAAGTTTCCAATACCAAAATCATGAAACGATACGTCAGAGAAGGACAGGTAGTCCCCATCAAGACTGCGCCTGAATTAGAACCATTTAGAGTTCCAGTCAAAGGAAATATGATTTCCTTTTGGAAAGCAGCTTTATTTAGAGGCGAGGCAATATTTTTTAATTTGGATGAGTGCCATCATTCAATTCATTCTGGAATTCAATGGCATCGCGCTCAAGGGCATCGTTCTATCGTACGCGTACCTTTAATTTTGGGTTCTCGTCCCTTAGGATTTATTGGTTTGTGCTTCCGAGAACCAAGAACGAGTCTACCCCCAAATATTGAATTGATTATGGCGTTAGCACAACAAGCAACATTAGCCATTCACTTGACCAATTTAGCCGAAAAGAGTCGCCAAGCCGCTATTTTGGAAGAACGTAACCGCATGGCACGAGAAATCCATGATACCCTGGCACAAGCCTTCACAGGTGTGATTGTACAGTTGGGGGCTGCTTCTAGAATAGTTCCTAGTGCGTTAACAGATGTGCAAACACATATTACCCAAGCGCGGGATCTAGCCCGTGAAGGATTAGCGGAAGCACGGCGATCGGTCAATGCGTTGCGTCCCCAAATCTTAGAAACTAACAATTTGTGTAAAGCGTTTAACCGCTTGGCAGATCAGATGTCTGTTGCCGTTGGTACACAGATCATTTGTCATGTAATCGGCGAAATTTATCCATTAAAGGTAGATATAGAGAATAACTTGCTACGGATCGGGCAAGAAGCATTGACAAACGCTATTAAATATGCAAATGCTAGTGAAATTAAGATTGAACTAGTGTATGAACCAACGCAATTTAGCTTGCGCGTTCAAGATAACGGCCAGGGATTTAAGACAGACAGTTCATCTATAGTGAAAGGTTTTGGATTAATGGGTATCAAAGAACGTTGCGATCGCATGGCAGCACAGCTAACAATTCAAAGTATTCCAGGACAAGGAACGGAAATTACGATATTAATTAACCGACAGTAAGCTTTTGCGAAATTAAAATCAAGAGTCTTTTAATCCCAAGTCTCTAATCTCAAATCCACAATTGGTATGTCCCAGCAAAACCAGATCCGTATTTTGATTGTTGATGATCATCCCGTTGTCCGCCAAGGTTTAGCTGCAATGATTGACCGAGAATCAGATATGGTAGTGGTGGGACAAGTATGTAATGGGAGTAAAGCTGTTAGTGTATTTCGACAACACCAACCTGATGTCACCCTCATGGATTTGCGGATGCCGGAAATGGATGGAGTTGACGCAATTACCGCCATCTGTAACGAATTTGCCAATGCCCACATTATTGTTCTGACTACCTATGACGGTGACGAAGACATCTATCGCGGACTCAAGGCCGGGGCTAAGGGTTATTTATTAAAAGATGCTGAACCCGATGAATTACTAGCAGCGATTCGCGTAGTTCACACAGGACAGAAATATATTCCCGCTGCAGTGGGTGCAAAATTAGCAGAACGGGTAGGTATTTTGCAACTCAGCGGACGAGAACTAGAAGTGATCCGCCTCATGGCCACCGGTAAGACTAACCAAGAAATTGCTAATGTATTGCAGATATCCGAGGGGACTGTCAAGTATCATGTCAATAATATTTTGAGTAAATTAGGAGTGAGCGATCGCATCCAAGCAGTGATTACCGCTCTCAAACGCGGCATTGTTAGTCTTTAAGCAAGTATTAGACCTAGCCATAAGTTAAGGTCATTTCCTCATCCTAGGTATAAGCAAATCCTGGCTTGTGTATATACTAAAAACTTTAACTTTCGCATAGGGAAAAAGTTGGGCAGATCCTATAGAGTAAACCCATTGGCTCAATGTGGCATTACAGCTTTAATGTAGACACATTTATAGGAGGATTTGTTGCCAGACTTTCATCACAGATTGATCGCACCGATTTCTGAGAGCGATCATACTCAAGGCGCGATGAATGCACCTATAGTGCTGGTTGAGTATGGCAATTATCAATGCCCCCATAGTGGCGAAGCTCACAGGATTATCCAACAAATTCAACAAAGACTAGATCAGCAAATTTATTTTGCATTTCGTCACTTTCCTCAACCCCAAATCTATCCCCAATCTCAAAAAGCGGCTGAAGCGGCTGAAACTGCTGCTGCTCAGGGCAAGTTTTGGCAAATGCACAATACTCTCTTCAAGTGTCAGCAAACACTTTATAACGGTTATTTAGTAGAGTACGCCTATCAATTAGGACTGAATGTTTCGCAATTTCTGCGGGATATGACCAATCATATCTATGCTGATCGGGTGGTTGAAGACCTTGAAAGTGGAAAGCGTAGTGGTGTCAATAGCACACCCGCATTTTTTATTAACAGTTGCCGCTATGAACAACCGTTAGATTTTGAGAGCCTTTTAGAAGCATTACTCCAAGCAGGACAGCCTTGGAAGCATAAACTTTAATCATTTTCACCACAGAAAATAACTATACAAATCCTCTGTTCGCGTAGCATCCCGTGGGGAAGTTTTTTACAACAGGTTTTCCGTCTATAGGACTTCTCTCTCACTTTAAGGATAAAACAATGAGCGACATCTTCACCATTGAGAATGCAGCGTTGCTGTTAATTGATCACCAAGTAGGAACAATGCAATTGATTAAAAACATGCCCTTAAATGTGGTGAAACGCAACACATTAGCTTTGGCTAAGGCTGCAAAAATTCTCAATCTGCCAGTAATTCTCACAAGCAGTCAAGAGGAGAATGTGCAAGGGCCATTAATGCCTGAGTTAAAAGAAATTTTGCCTGAAGCCTTTGCATCTCGCATCAAAAGAGCAGGGATTGTCAATGCTTGGAATGATATTAACTTCAAAGCCGCAGTGGAGGCTACAGGGCGCAAACAACTGATTATGGCAGGTGTGACTACCGATGTCTGTCTAGTATTTCCATCCATCAGTGCGCGTCAAGAAGGCTATCAAGTACAAGCTGTCATGGACGCATCTGGTTCACCTTTCGATATCTCAGAAGATATGTCAAGAAGGCGCATGGAGAATCAAAATGTTGTCTTGACTGCAACTAATACATTGATAGCAGAACTAGCTCAAGACTGGAGTAAACCTGAAGGGACACAGTTAATTCAACTTCTATTTCAAGATGTGCTGCCCAAAATTGCCTAAATCATTAATGTTTGTGATTGACCCAGTGTTGTTATCTCAAACAGCAGAAGAAATGGGTGGATTACAGGTAAAAAACGTTGAGTTAATGAATACAGTCAATACTGATAATCTGCCAATGGATGCGATCGCTTGTCTACTGCAAACAGAACTGCATATGGGTGAACTGGATGAGCAAGCTGATGCAGAATCACTCAAGCCAATGTTAATTATTCATCTGTGGCGACAGAACTGTGTCCTTCTTCCGAAAATGCAGCATGGTGTAGCCGGACTATCTATCTATAAACTCAAGCGGGTATTAAACTACATCCACTCCAACTTGGATCAACAAATTCAATTAGCTGAACTAGCGGAAATTTGCAGCATGAGCCAATATTATTTTTGCCGCTTGTTTAAACAGTCAATTGGTGTTGCACCTTATAAATACGTGCTGCAACAACGCATGGAAAAGGCTAAACAACTACTGCAACAAAGGAAATACGCGATCGCAGAAATCGCTCTCATGGTTGGCTGTGCAGATCAAAGTCATTTCACAAAAACTTTTAAGAGATATACCGGAGTTACACCCAGATATTTTGCTGAAAATAGCCTTATGGTTAGAATTTTCTAAAAATACTGCAAACTAAGTCAATAGTTGATTTAAGAAAAATGGGTGACGGCTTGGGTAAACTGTAGGCGCAAGTTAGACATGAAGTGATTTTCTCCTACTCCAGAGATGAAGACAATCTAGTAGCGATCGCCCCAGCATTTTTTATTGCAGCGTCTAAGCCGTAGAGCAACATCAAAAGACTATAACTAACTCAATGAAGTACTAAAGTCTTGTTTATTCTGCTCATCAAAGGGTAAAAATATCACTAATTCAACCTATTTCTATCCTTGAATTATCCACAAATCAATAAATTTTAGTTTTTAAATTACTCATGTGGCAAAAAACTGTCGCTTACTTCTTGGGCATCATCTCCAGTGTTGCTGTTACTACTCCTGTTTTAGCAGCAGATAAGATTGAATTTAGTTATCCTCCTTTTGGTGATTTTGATATATCAATAAAAGATTTAGAACTGTTTGTAAATGAGGGTAAAATCACCAAAGATTTTGCATTTTATGCCAATCGTGCTACCCCTGAGCAATTAGCGCAGATGCGCGGTTTTCTTGGCACAAAATTTCAAATTTCTCCGACGGTTATCTCACAATTTACCTATTCTCCCATCGGTGAAAAAATGCTGCTCCGCTTTGGAGAATTACTCCAAACACCAAACAGAATTAATGGTTTTTATGCTCTGCGTTCTGCTTTAATCTTATCTGCTGCTAGCCCTGAAGGCTTGACCTTAATGAATATCCTCAAGAAATATTCTAGTCCTAGTATTCGTCTGAATTTATCAGAGACGACACAAATCATGGGACAGTTATCAGAACTCTTACAAAAAAGAGATATCGTTGTTTCCCAAATCCAACAAATAGCAAATCAAGAAATTACCAACTCACCGAAGATAGATTTTGCTCAAAAACTAGATATTCGTCAAACGGGAGACTTTCAAAGCAATAAAATTACCTTGAGCATACACGATCGCTCTCGTGATGGGAAATCAAAAACTGTCTTAGAACGGAAATATGACGTTGATGTTTACTTACCCCAACCAAAATCAGCAACAGGAACAGTATCAGTACCTTACCCAGTCATTGTCATTTCTCATGGATTAGCAGAAGACCGCAATAGTTTTGTCTATCTAGCTCAACATTTAGCATCGTATGGCTTTGTGGTTGCATCTCTTGATCATCCTGTCGGTAACTCTCAACAATTCCAACAATTTTTATCAGGAATTGCTAGTCCTCCCCAAGCTACAGAATTAATTGAACGTCCGTTGGATGTTAAATATCTTTTAAATGAACTCCAACGTCTGAATGAAACTGACCCCAGATTGAAAAATCAATTAAATTTGCAACAAGTCGGGATCATTGGACATTCACTTGGTGGTTATACAGCTTTAGCATTGGCTGGAGGAACGTTTGATTTTGCTAAAATTCGCCAAGAATGTAATCCTAATCGTTCTTTAAATATTTCTACTTTTTTACAATGTCGTGCTAATGACCTCCAAGATGATAACTATTCCATCAAAGACGATCGCATCAAAGCCGTTATGGTGATGAATCCTTTGAATAGTGTCTTATTTGGAGACAAAGGTATCACTACAATACCAATTCCTGTGATGATGGTAGCTGCAACTCAAGATATCTTTACCCCCGCAGTTCCCGAACAGATTCGACCTTTTTCTCAGTTACCTAGCAAAGATAAATACTTAGCTCTCATTGAAAATGCGACTCACTTCTCCGTACAATCCGACTTACCTACTAGTGAAAGCGTGATTCCTGTACCACAAGGATTGCTAGGGCCAGATAGAAAAAGTGTCTACTCTTACATGAATGCTTTGGGCGTTGCTTTCTTCCAAACCCATCTTCGCGATCAACCGACATATCGTCCTTATCTCACATCTAGTTATGCTCAATTGATCAGTCAACCGCCTTTAAATTTGAGTCTAGTGAATTCTGCTCATGGACTAGCAATATCCCAACTTCTCAATCAGCTTTATTCAAATTTATACCCACCTGATCCCAATTCAAAATTAAGAAAGTGAGATTCATTCTGAATTTTAGCTTTTACACAGTTGCTTAATTTTGGTGAATTGTTATGAAAATTATTCGTTTTCTTGAGTTTGACAAAGCTAAACAAGTCTTGAATTTAGTAATTTGAGGAAATAACTATGAACTACAGTGAAAAACTGACACGTGATAACTGTGTAGTTGTCCTTGTTGATTTTTTAGAAGGATTTTTTCCTGGTTTAAAAACTATTAATCATGATTTGCTGCGTAAGAATGCTGAAGCCTTTACGAGACTGTCAAAAATCTTTAATCTACCGACAATTATGCTAGGAGAAGAAGGAGGTTTTCGGGGTAAATTTTTTCCAGAAGTTCTTGCCAATGCTGAACATGCAATCCGAATTGAACGACATACGCCTAGTGCTTGGGATGAGCCAGAATTTCGCCAAAAACTGCAAGCAATTGGGCGCAAAAAAGTTTTGCTAGGTGGTATATCCTTAGATATTTGCACACTACAACTGAGCATTGACTTACTAGGGGCTGGTTATGAACCTTATGTAGTGGTCGATGTGTCTGGTTCTGACACTATTTTGAATGAAACGGCGGCTTTGTTGAGGTTAACTCAAGCAGGAGCAGTATTAGTGTCTTGGGCTTCGGTAGCTTCAGAAATTATGAAAGATTGGGATACTCCAGAGGGGCCGGAAGTAGGTCAGCTTTACCAAGACTTTAGCTATTGGGGTAATCGGTTGTAGTTGTCAATAGTCAATAGCTAATCTTCAATAACCAATGGATCAAACTAAACAACCTATCAACTTAGCTCCTGGAGTCATTGCGATCGCTCGTAAAGTAAAACCAGGATTAGAAGCTGCTTTTGAAGAAGCTACCCAAGGAGTAACACTAGCTGCTAGTACCTTTCCTGGATACTTGGGTAGTGATGTGCTGTACCCCAGCAGCAAAAGAGGTGAGTGGCAACTTATTTTACGCTTTGATACTCCTGAAAACTTGCAAGAGTGGGAAAATTCGCTGATTTGTCAAGCTTGGATTGCACGTGCAGACGCTTTGACTGTGGATGAAGCCAGAGTTACCCGTGTCAACAGTTTAGAAGCTTGGTTTACCTTACCAGAAATACCCAATGCTGCACCCCCGCCTAAATGGAAAACTGCAATTGTCAGTGCAATTGGGATTTATCCAGTCACCTCTTTGATGCCTAACTTACTGAGACCAATTACCGGTGGGCTACCTTTTTGGTTAGCCAATTTGGTCAGTATTAGTATCATGATGCCGTTAATGACTTGGGTAATTATGCCTCAAGTCACGCGCCTATTTAAAGGATGGCTCTATCCATCTCAGTAATATCAGTTTTTCAATGCAGAGATACACAGGAATTTGTACTAAATTGAGGAGTGAAAAATGCAGATAGAAAACGCGATCGCATTAGTGACAGGAGCAAATGGAGGTATCGGCAAGCATTATGTAGACGGATTACTCGCAGCTGGGATATCTAAAATCTATGCGGGGGCAAGAAATCCGAATTCTCTTGCTGATATTGTTGCTGTTGACCCACAACGCATCATTCCCATCGCGCTAGATATTACCGATGAGGAATCAGTCAGGGTGGCTGCGAGTAAGTACGAAGATGTCAATCTGCTCATTAATAATGCTGGAGTTGGTCTACTGCAAGGATTTATCTCTAGCCCCGACCTCAAGGCTGCAAAAGCAGAAATAGAAGTCAATTACTTTGGTACGCTCAGAATGTGTCGCGCCTTTGCTCCAGTTTTACAAGCAAATGGTGGCGGTGCGATCGTCAATATGTTGACTATCTTGGCAAAAGTTAATTTACCGCTCAATGCTTCTTACTGCGCTTCCAAAGCAGCAACTTTGCTGATGACTCAAGGGATTCGGGCGGAATTAGCAGCACAGGGTACACTAGTTGTTGGTGTCATGCCTGGAACAGTAGACACAGGTATGAGTACCCACTTTCCCCCACCCAAAGTAGCCCCAGAAGTTGTTGTTCAGGAAGCATTACAAGCCGTAATTGATGGTGTTGAGGATGTTTATCCAGGTGAGCAGGCTAAAGAAATGGCCTCGCAGTTACTCAAAGATCCTAAAGCTGTTGAAAAGGCTTTAGCAAAGATGTTACCGAATTAGTTTGGGGATTGGGGATTGGCAGAAAATCTCCATTGTCTCCTTGCTTCCTTCTCCCCAATCACTTCTTTAAGAATAAAAACTTTCTGCCTGACAATATATTTTCTGGGGTGGTTCATTAAAATATTTAAATAATGCTGGACATAGCCACCCCTCTAGATTTTTCTGCTCCCAGCGATACCAATGTCCGTTATACTCTTCTCTTAACCACAAAAGTTCCGCTTGATAACCAGGAAAAGGGTTAGCAGCAAATAAAAGCTTAACCCTGTTTTGTCACTTTCGCGGTAGTATAAGAACGTAAAAAACGTAGAACATAAGCACAGAGCATGGTAGAGCCTCGTTCACCCATGAAAACAATCAAATTCGTGGACGAATATTGCCAGTGGTATAAAAAGCTGTTTTCAGATGTTAGAAGTTTTGAAGCATTTAAATACCTGCATATAGGTTGCATTTCCGAACTAAA